>VOFG01001492.1_pt1 | contig 20128 bp, 30 predicted proteins | sample 5384171 | NCBI WGS metagenome assembly VOFG01 (sample SAMN12384726, study PRJNA508395) | human gut metagenome | isolation source: healthy gut F | host: Homo sapiens
TTATTTAAAAACTGTAGTGATTCCGGACTGTTCATCCTGAGTTTTTACTTCATCTTTTGTCATCAGACTTTTCTTTCTACCTCATCCCTGATTTCAAAAACATTATTTATTAGCTGAAACTTGTTGCTTGAATGCCTTTGTTCTGTCTTTGTGAATCCAATCATAGCGTCTCCTTTCTTCCCACAGAGCCTTTATTTTCTGTGGCATCATTTAGCATCCGTCAGATAATACTCAATTGCTTTTTGCAGTGCCAAGAAATGCTTTCCAGTATTTGATTGTCTTTTGTTCTCCCTGCATTTTCTATTCTGCAGGTAATCAAATTTCGTCATTTTCTTTCATGGTAATCTTGTATCATCGAAATAAGCTCAGACAGATTCTTTTTCCGTACTTAAATTCAGCAGCACAGTTAGGACATAGACAAAAGAGAATTCCAACCTTCTGAAATGCTATGTTTGTACCTATCTGGAATAGCATTAGTCGGGAGAATATTGCAGGCTTCAAAATGGGGCTTTCCATTACTGCAGAAAATCTGTTTTTGCAGATTTGGCATTTTCCATAATATTGTGCCGCCAGAAAGCTTTTTCTCCTGATTACTCTCTGAGTAAGCGTAGTGCAATCGCGGTGCTACCGCCGTTGTTCCCCTCTAAGCCTTCCTGAAAGCTTTCTTCCATTTTTTTTCACGACGGTTTTTATTTCGGACAGTGCCATATTCACCCAATGTTTCATCATCTGGTTGCAGAATTAGCATCTATCCATCTGTTCGCTGCTCTGACTTTCCAGCACTTGAATTAAAAGATTTTGGTTACTGCTCCTCCTTCATTTTCTTCTTCTGGAACTTTTGATAGGCTTCATACATCCAACGTAATTCATCAGGGTTTCTTCAGCATTGTACTGACGAAATCCTGATAGGGAGTCTTATCTACGCTTTTGAATGGCAGCCTCTACTGCTTCATTTTCCTCGATAAAATTGAGTTGCGCAAACAATTTCCTACCGTGCCCAGTATATAGACTGCGTGAAGTTCGGAACGTTTAGCTCAGAAGCAATCTTTGCCGTTCCATCAGCGTCATATAGCCATTTTGCCGATTCCAACGCTACCGCTAATGCAGACGGAATATTTCCAAGTGTTGCAACACTTTTTCCGTTGAAATTTCTATCGTTTGCTCACTCGCATAGTGCCATATAGCGGATGGCTTTTTTTACAACATCATCCAAGTAATCAACGATTTCAAGCGATTTTTCAAGTGATACTTCTGAAAGCAATTCCCCAATATGATCAATGGTAAATGACCAATTCCAGCTCTCCTGCTCAGTGGTTTCAATAATTTCAGTGTAGGTTTTTATCAAATGTGCACCACGCACTTTCGCATACAAATCGAAATCATACTGCGACATCAATTCCAAATAGCTTCTTTTTATCAACTTGGATTGGTTTTAAAGTCACATTACATCCGATTTTCTGAAAACATCCGCGGCCACATATTCCTTATATCTGTCAGATACCCACTTCAAATTCACCCCATGAAGTAACTGGCTCTCTTGTGGTGTCCGATTTACCATTTCATCAGGCAAATAGCAGGCTGTAGGTGGCATCCATCCTGCATTACTCAGTACGATTGGTACATTTTTTTAGAATTTTTCGAACCTCTGTTTCATTTTCCTTTAGCGCACGCTTGATAACCGAAAATGTTCAATATTGTCTTCAAAAGGAATATCTGTATCCTCTGAATCTTCCCCGTAAAGCACACCACATCATCTTTCAATTCTTGAACAGCATTGTACTCTCAATTCCAAGTGCGTCTGTATAAAACTCATACCCACGTTCATCGTAAAGAATCGAATTTCGAATTTTGTTTTACAAGAAATCGGATTATTTATATAAACCTGCGCAACGCCCTCATACTGGCAGCAGATATGTCTACCATCTTGAAGGCGAACAAGGGGAATTGTACGAGCATCTACTTTATCCCTCAGCTTCAGAAACCAGTGCAAGTAGGATAAATAACATCCAGCAGATGCAAGAGCCATTCATCAGATTGTTTCTCAAGTATTTCAGCACCCAGTTTTGGAAGAACATCTCTCCAACGCAAGACCTTGATACCTAATGTATGCGTCAAGTATTCCCATAACCGTGCGTAGGCCTCTGTACAAACATCTGCTTTAACCCAGCAAACACGATTTTCATTTTCACTTTGCAATATCTCTTGTGTAATGCTTTCAGGTATATTTTTGCATACGGCAGGACGGCTTCTGGGACTGAGCAATAATCATTATCTTCCGTTTGAAGAAGCCGAACGCCCTCTTCAAACAACTTTTTTCCCGGTGTAGTAAAGTCCCTGTAGTGTTTCTTCTCTGCAATCATCCTCCAGTGGATAGACATTGTTAAGGAACTTGAGCGTTACATAGCCGTGTTCAAGCAGCCATTTTATACTATCGGCAAACAATTGATTTAACTGTTTTGAAAGAACTTTGTTGATTTCATTATGGCGAACATTGTCGCGAGCCGGTGTAGTAGAGAACGGGGCATGGATATAAAAAAGACAAATGTGTTTTCAACAGATGTTGGAAAAAAACATAAAGATAATGCTGATTAGCAGGTATCACATATTTTTTCCCATCTTCTGCTTCTGCCAATCTATATCCTATTAAAAATCGGCTGGCTATCCGTTGTATGGAAAACAAGCAATTCTTTTTTCTTCATTATGGGGAACAATAATATGAATGTGATCGACGAATTCAGATAGGGGATTACTTTTGCTTGACAATGGTCCACTCTTCTTCAGTTGGATAAACCTTGCAACCTATTTTTTTTTGATATTATGGAGTGCGAAAAGAACATCTGAAGAAATGTACTTTCTTAAGGCAATTTCAATATCACAATTAGCGACATCGGCATTCACATTGCCGTCAAATGGCAAAATGAGAACTGTATTCCCTTCAGAGGATATATTGTTTTCGGCATACGGAAGAATCAAATTTTGAATTCTAAACGCATATTGTCCAGAATAGATAGCTGGCGTTTTGGTATACGCATAAACCGATTTGAATCCAATGCCAAATCTTCCAATTTTACCGGAGTCCGGCTCATCCTTTGTTGACCGTATACCACATATCCCTCGAATATCGGCTTCTGTAAACGGCTTTTTTCCATTATGGCACAACACAAGACGATCAGGGTAAAGATTAAACGTCAGATATGTTGCTCCTGCATCCTCGGCATTCTGAATCAACTCATAGATAAAATGCGTCCAGTCACTATATTGATCCACCAAATGCGTGGTTCCCCACTCTTCAAATTTTGAACCATAATCTTCAATGTGCTGTTTTCGAATTTCAGCAAATAAATCTCCATAGTACTTCCTCAAATTCAATCAGCAGACAGTAATAATGCCCTTCACCAAGGTGTTTTTCTTCTACAGTTGCACGTTCCTGAATATCGGACAATTCCTTTAGCCTTTCGTTCTTTCTCATCCTCAAGACTGCTAAAGCTGACTCTTGTACATACGCAAAATATTGGCATCTGCTACATTTTGAATTCTCGCCGTCAAATCCTCTTTTCGGAATTGATAACTTTTCAAAACGGCTGCACGGCGGTAATCACATTTTTCCCTTACGTCTGCCTTGAGTTGAGTAACAGCCTGCTGCCATTGCTCACGCTTTAACCGAGACAGCTTTTCCCATTGATTCTCTGCACACGCATCAGGAACATCTCGATAATCTGCAGTTTCCAATAAATCGCAAAAATCCGATGCCGACAAGCTGATGTCAGAGATAGGAACAATCCGAACTTCTTTTCGCATCCCGATGATTATCCGTTCTTCTATTAAGAACGGATAATCTCCGCAATTAACAGGGTAGTCATTGGCGCTAACAAAAAGCTGTATATAGACCTCTTGCTTTTTATGAAGTTCCATCGCCGCCATTTTTACAAGGGGATGCACTGCGGTGAAGAAAATGGCATTCCTATCACGTGCAGCTTCTTCTTGGTCGAAGGTCACAGAAACTCGCGTATCGTTTCCCTTTAGATAGTCTAACCATTGGTTGTACATTTCCGATTTTTTCATACCGGAACTGCGAAGCAACCGCTTTAGTGTGGCTCTATTCTCGCCACTCAATGTCAAGACCTTATGCGCTCCATCGCCTTGAATGTAATTTTTCTTTTTCCCCAAGGACTTTATTAAAGTAGTCAATCACAAGCGCCTGAATATATCTTTTCGCCAATCCACGGATTTTCCGCTTCTGTAACACTGCGATCCATTACATAGCCAGACAAGTCAATACCAAACAGTTCCTTACTTTCATCTTCGAGCTTTTTCATCTCGCTTGCTCTGGAGACTTCGTTATCTGCAATTTTTTCAATCTTTTCTTCACGTTCTTGCTGCGTGAGCGTAGAATCAAAAATTGCCTCATTGATTTGCTGTGTCATATCGCCCAAAATGCCTGCGCACTCACCAATGGAGTTTTCAAAAATACCAATACGCTCCAAGCAACGGTGATAGATTTTCGCATCAATGGTTCCTTCGGTTACAATATTGCAAATGATAACGGTATCACTCTTTTTGACCACGTCGATCAATACGACCAATACGCTGCTCAATCGCCATCGGGTTCCACGGGAGGTCATAGTTAATCATAAAATCGCAGAACTGATAATCCAGACCTTCGCAACCAACCTCGGTAAACAGTAAAATATCCAATGCATTAGCATTGTCTGCTGGAAGTTCAAATTGTTTGCGGAGATCAAGCGTTCTTCGTCTTTAACGCTGCCGTTTACTTGTGCCACGCGATAGCCGCGCTCAACAAGCGTGCTGCTCCAAGTAGCGCAGTGTATGGCGGAAAGAACTGAACAGTATAATTTTATTGTTTGGCTGGTGAGACTTGTTTTCTATCACCTCAAACAAACGATCCAATTTTTTCGTCTGTCTGAGGAAGATTCTCCGACAATTCGATTACATAATTCGCCATCTTGCGGAAATCAGCCTCAAGCCCGCCCAATTTGATGTTTTCAAGATCATCGACCGAAATGTTCCCATCTTCGGCGCAATAATCAGACAAAACATCGGCCAAACGCCGATTCACCATTCCTTTAAGCAGCGGTGCAAGTCCAAAAATGCAGCTGGAAGCCTGACGCATCAGTGTGCTCATCATAAATGTTAGGGGAACACTGCTGTGCAAATAGCTAAGTGCATTAGATTCAAAAGTCCATCAACGCATCATACAGCTTTTGTTGCTCAGCGGTAAAGTTGACAGAAATACTTTGAGGACGGCGCACACAGAAATCATTCTGTATATCCTGTCTCGGGTCCGGTTGATCATCCCCGCAAAGCTGTGCAATCCCTCAACATCGTGAAGGATACCAATACGCGCTGTACGATCAAGTGTTTGTCCGCCTTTTAGCTGTGCCATTACATTTTTATAAGTCGGATTTTCTGCAATGACGCTACGACCCCAGCTGGTCTGCGCGGCATTAGTTAAATGCTCGGCAGATTCAGAACGCCAGTTGTTTGCTTGGTGCCGAATCAAGCGTGCGGCCGCGTTGATTTCTGCGTTCGGCTCCTGCATTTCCTTAAAGGTCTTTTTATCCAGAATCACATCCGGGCGCAAAGCGTTCAGCAGCGTATACAAATCATCATCGTCCGTCTGCACAGGGTGTTGCGGTCAGCATAACAACGGCATCAGCGTTATCAGTAAAAATAGCGTGCAACCCTGTAAGCGCCAGTATTGAATGGCGCATATGATGTGCCTCATCAATGATAACAAGATCAAAATGGACAGGATCTTCCAAGTCCAGCAAGCCTTTTTGCTTGCCCTTACCATTGAGAAGTTCCTTTGTCATCAGCGAATAAAGGCAGAATCATCTTTTGCGCATGGCCATCGGCCATTCGCCCTCTCTATCATATTCATTGATTGCTTCTCGGAGAGTCACACCATCCAGCTCGGTAAAGCTCTCATCAAACCGTTTCATTTCGGTACGCCACTTGTGCTCAGCGACCAGCGGCTTGGGGGCAAATAATCAGAACGGATTCAAAATCTTCATTGCGGGCCTGCAATTCGCGAAGAATCAGTCCAGCCTCAATCGTTTTACCGACACCAACACTATCCGCGACCAGAATGCGCGGGCGCTCGGAATGAATCATCTTCAATGCTGGTCGGAACTGATACGGAACAAAATCCACACGCGCCGCATTCAAGGAGTACAACTGATCGTTAGACGGGTTGCAAAGCTGCTGTGCGGTCAGAAGCACCTTTAGTTCATCAATGGTGACATTGTACCGCTTCGGAGTTACATCATTGAGCAGCAGTTGGTCGGCATAAAGAGTCTCAACCCTGTTATTGACCCAGACACTATACTCTGCCTTGTCGCCCTCACCACGGATTTGCATAATGGGTCCCATCTGGCTGGGGTCGCTCCTTTTGTGAACAATCGTCCCCACAGCAAAGGGCTGCGCCATTGCCTTTTATAGGCTGCGCTGCAACACGCACCTCAGCTGGTTTAGGCTGAACGCTGACTGGCTCCGGAATACGGATGGGGGTTAGCATGCTCCGGGTTAATAAGTGTAGCCGGAACTCCTTGGCTTCGTTGATGTCGCTTCTATCACCATCGAACAGTTCCATAAAGTTGATGTACCTTGTCATAGCGACTTTAATCTTCTCTTCCGAATAGTCAAGCAAAGTCGTATGTGCCACATCATTACGAACCTGAAACATCTGCCGGATGGCATCCTTCATTTCATGGTAATTCGTAAAATACTCATAGTTGCCAAGAGGGTACAAATTGCGCTGAATCACACGCAGCAAAGCTTGCAGATCAAGACCGTCAAGTGTAGTTATATTGTTGCGCTGCACCTGTTCCAGCTGCATATCAGACAAGTTGGTGCAAACCGTAGTTTGCCACCAGTCATGTGAATCGATTCTTTTCAAGCGCGGCTCCAGCCAGTTACGGCACAGCTGCGCGGCTTTAATGAGGTACTCATTCATTTTTGAAATAGCTGTTGCGTATTCCATGATTTACACTCCTCACTGTTTCACGATGTCGATTTTCACCGGGCGCTTTTCGGCTGTTTCTCCCGTCTCCTTGTCTACCAGCAGGAAATAATAATTGCGTTCGCGCGAATACGGATTATTTTTCAAGGTTAGCACCACATCCGTATACCGTTCTTCATCCCGGCAACCGGCCAGTTTGTCGGCTGCGATGGTACGTTTTGTCGAAATGGTATCGCCCATTTTCGTTTACGATACGAACCTCATAGTTTGCCGGCAGGACTGTGTCCGTCACCAAATCCGACTGCAAGAATTTCAGGGGAACTCTGCGGTCCATAAGAACTTCCGGTGTGGGCAGCATGGAAATACCCGCTTTCGTGGTTTCCACGCGACCGGATTGTGTACGGATGTTCAATACAGGAATCACCATTTCCTGCACCGATGCGCCGCCATGCACATAATTCGGCCCGCCACCGGCGATTTTTTGGAAAATCTAGCTGCCCAGCGGCGTATATACCGTGCGGTATCTTTGGCTTTCAGAACCTGTCCCAAGGGATAGCCGACTGCACCGGCGATTGGCGCAGTGCTGTCTGAAACGATAAAACGCTTATTCTTGATTTCAGCCTGCGGCAGGTTGATGACCTTATCGCTCTCCAAAATCGGGTCATGCTTGTACAGGAATCCGTGGTCCGCCGTCACAATAAAATGGCGGATATTGGCATTGTCGCTCAGACGGCGGATTTCTTTTATACAGTTCCTCTACGGCTTCCTCGCAGGCGGAGAAAACTTCATTTTCGGTTCGAGCCTCATCTCCGCGCGCGTCAATCTGGTTGTGGTAAACAAACACCACATTTTTTGCCGGAGAAATAGCTGCGCAGGTCATCGCGCCGCATATTTTTGCATCTGGTCGAACTGGATGCAGCTGTTATTTTTGTCGGATGCCTGCAAAATGCTTTCACGCGCTGCGGTTCCGTTTGTCTTTTTGCCGAGAATCGTCACCGTGCTGTCCGTTTGAAGCTCAAGCTGACATGGGGCAGCAGCGCAGCCATGCCCAGCTGCGTATAAGAGGGCACTGTGCTGACCGCGAGGGGTCAACTTGGCATCGCATTTGGCATCAATGCCAGCTTCTCAAAAAGCTGCTGTGCCACTTCATAGCGCATGGCATCCGATATAAACACAACGATGCGTTCCCGCACACTGCTGACGTTTGTGCTGTAAAATGCAATCTGCCGTTCGGTCTGGAATGTCGTCAGATCGCGGGACAGGCTCTGGCACCAATGCACCGTCAGCGGGTCAAAGGAAGTTGTTGGTGTACACATTTTCCACTAACGATTGCAGCTTCTCAATGTCCTGCGTCCGTTCGATCTGCCCATAGCTCAAATAGAACTTGCGGTAGGCGGTATCAATCTGCCACGCGGTATCTTTATACTGCGCAACCAATGCGTCAATGCCATCCACCGGCGCAAAGTGCAGCGCTTCCAGAATGGTGCAGGCGTTTGCCAAAAAGGCTGTACTGCTCCGCGCGGGCGGGCTTGGAGCCAAAATAAGTCTTGCTGCGCTCCTCGCAGATGCGTTTGATGCTGCGGTCTTTGAGGCAGGCAGACGTGTTTTTCTTCCAGCAGGCGGTTTATGATCCAGCTGCCGATCTGTTCCTCGGCGGCATCAAGACCGTACAATCCAGCAGCAAATCCCGGGTTTGTGTGCTGCAACTGCCCAAGCGTCTGCATGGCGTTCAGTTCCTGCGCGGCCACGGTGGAGAATTCTTCAAAGCGCGGCTGGTCGGGCAGGTAGTTCATCATGCTGTCAAGGAAAGCCAGCACTTCGCCTTCCTCCGGCAGGGCTGCGATCCCCATGCGTCCGGGGCATCAATGTCCATTGCGTGTGGGCGGCATAGGTGGCAAACAGGCACGTCACTAAATCCTTTAGGCTCTTTTTCTGCCGGATTATAGCCGAACAAGCGGCGGCAGACCTGCCAAAATCGCTCACCAGCCCAAACTTAGAAAACGCCAGCAGTGATTCATTCTCGGCATCCAAGGAACCGCGCAGCACGCTGCGCACCACTTCTTCCGGCTTCGGCGGGCATTTGCACAGCACGGCCAGCATTGCCAGCGCGAAGGTGTCCTGGTATAGACCGGCGTACCGAAATCGTAAAACTTCTTGGCACGATCCTGCGCGGCAAAGAAGCTGATATGCTCCTTCAAAAAAGCTTCGTTCTTTCGTCCAGATTGAAGTCCTGCGCGATCATCGTCACCTGTCGGTAGAATACTCCTGCGAATAAAACAGCATATCGGCAAGGTGATTATCCTCCAGCGCGGGTTTAGCGTAGGGGGCATAAATCAGGAAACTCTCGTCCGGGTGCTCAGTTCCAGCATCCATTTGGTGGCGAACTGTGTGTTTGGTTTTCATGCGGTAGATCGTCACATCGGGGGATGTTCAGCTGCTCTACCTCATCTTCAAAGCTGGCAGATTCATCGTACCAGAACACCAATTTGCGGTGCTCGCCCGGCGTAAGCATAATCGAAGGCGATCTTCTATCTGGCGCAGTGTCGTTTTAGCCATGCGGGTTCATCGTTCCTTTATCTTGTAGTATAAACACCAATACACCGGGGCAGAATTGCACCCCAGTGTATCGGCGGTTTGTTATTTAAGGGGTGCAAGCACGTTCAGGTTTTTGCCATCGGCGGCGGTCTGTGCTTTTGGCATAGTTGACCTTTACGCCATCGTCAAGGTCAAAGGGCGATGCGCAGACCGGCAAGGTGGGCGATATTCTTCTCGGTACTTTTTCGCACTCGGCCTGCTGCAACTTCAGCTTATCCAGACGCTTTTGGGCAAGCGATACCGTGCGAACATCGCTGCTGGCGGAAATGACGTTGTTTTCCTGCACGATCTGCTGGGCATAGGTGCGCAGCAGCGGGCTGAATAGTTGTTGTTGACGCGGCCGGTGGTGTCGGCATCCCAGCGGTGAGATAGACCAGCGCCTTGAAGCCGTTCTTTTTTGCCGCTGTCGAACATCCAGTAGATGGGGCGCTTCTGGTAAATCTTGCAGTGATCTGCGAAGAAATCTTTCAGGAAATAGTTTCGGATAACCTCACGGCTGGTGTTGCCCTTGTTGCCCAGCGCCTTGGCGATGAACGCAAGGTTTTCTTCCAGCGACGCTGCACCGAACACTTCCCTGATGAAGTCTACGACACGGTTTACAAGGTCATTCTCACCGAAGTATTCCTCATCGCACAGGGGAACCACATTATCGGTCACAGGCTGGAACCGGGAGTATTTACCGGCATCCCATTCACCGCCGGCATAGGCAAAAGTGGGCTTATCCAGAGAGTAGCGGCCAAAAATGCAGCCGACTGCGTGGAGAGCAGGCTGCGGATGTCGCGGCTCAAATCGGCTTTTGCGCACGGTGACGTCCTTATCCTCGACTTCGGGGGTCAGTTCGTCCTGCAAGCCGTAGATGTCGATGAAGATGCGGTTGACCTCTTCCTCATTGGCTTTGAGCTTGGCAAAGCGATCATTGCACTCCGCCCTGCCAGAGCATATAGCACAGCTCCACCGGGCAGGAGACTTCAGGGCGCTCGCCGTGGTAGTAGTACGCCATGGTTGCGCCGATGGAGGTACCATCCCATAGGTCATGCGACCATTTTACAAAGGGGGATGCTCAGCAAAGTCCCATGAGGTCTCGAAAGAGTCCCAGTCGGATTTGGATATATCAATATTGTGTTTAGCTAATGTTGACACTCTTTTGTCTCAAAAGTGCCAGGGGCATAGAACGTATATCTTTTACTTGATAATTAAGCGTTGATTCAGCACTTTTGCAATACTTAAATAAACTTTAGAGTTTAATAGCGCAAGTGCAAAATTATATACCTCTTTTTCAACTAAAATTGTTGATCCGCCTTTATCGTACGTTGCTCCTTCCGGCATTACACGAAAGCTCGGTAGTGCGGATGTAATAAGCCCCATGTTATTCCCTTCTTATACCAATACTCATGGTTAATAATTTGTGATGCGTGCTTTCCATCACCATATTGATAAATTTCACGCGCGTTCGGTGACCAATCGACCACTTCATCTAGGTTTCCCCACCATTTTCTGTAACCACCACCCTTCGCATAGAAAACCAACTATCAGGCATTCCCCTTTATATTTTCTAATTCCCAAATGTTTACGCACAAACTTGCCGTTATTTCCTGTCACATTTTGACTTGGTGATATAGAATAATTGTAAAGTAATTTATTTTGAAAACATTTTGTAAGCTGTCACTTGCCCAATACGCCACCGGGCTGCCTGGAATTTTGGAGAAGTTGTCCGTGTTCTGCTCATAGTAGAATCCACAGTCATGGTTTGCAATCGCTTCAAGCGTTTTTTCAGTCGCTGTGTACTTCCATACCACCGCGGAAATCCACAAGGCGCAGATAGCAGCCCTTTTTGGATTGACATGGCTGTTTTTGAAAGCAAACGTGCATACAGGCACAGTCGCTTCTTCAAACGCAGAGTATTCAAACTGAATCAGCGTTTCAATCGTGGCGTTGCTGTACAGGTATTCACGTAGTTTTTCATAACTTTGAATGAACATCCACATAGGGCGTGAATAGCCGCAGTAACCCTCCGGCTTTGTCATTTCCGACCATGCAATAAATAAACGCCGAGAAGAAATCGCTCTTATCAATCGGGGTAGTGATTCTGATAAAATCATTTCAAGCGCGCGGGTTCATATTGCTTGCACCATATACGGCGGGTTCGTCACGACTACATCGTACTTTTGAAGCTTTGCTTCGCCAATGTCAATCAGCGGCTTCAGCTTGGCTACCGTCTTTTCCAAGCCTACGCTTTCCATCGAAACCTGCGCATCTTCACCGGCAACATCCGCACAACAGCTGCGCAGCAGGTCCCATTATAGCCACCTGCTATTCAGAATAGAGCCGTACTCTTTTGCATCGGTCAGCGTATCCAGCAATCCTCCAACGCAAGCGCCTCGTTTTTCAAAAGCCAGAAAGTCCATTGCCGAAGATTTCAGCTGATTGCGGTCAGATGCCGTTGCATCTCTCTGGATATCATACACCGCTGTGCAATCTTGCTGCGGTCAAAGAAGTCGCTTCGCCATACTCGCGTGCCTTCATCGCCATAACTGAGAAGTAGGCGATTTGTGCAGCTTGCGCTTGTCCTTTCATCCAGACCGAAAAGGTTATTTTCCAGAATAGAGCGCAGCGCTCACGGTGGGAGTGGCTGTTGTCCAGAGATAAATCTGCATCAGCAGGATCAAACAGATAGCTGGAGGATTAAGTGGCCGGCTGCCCAGGGGTCTATGACTTCAGCTGTTCCGGCTCGATTTTGCATACTGGTATGAATCTCTTTCAAGCCAGTTGCTGCTCCACCCAGTGGCTCTACAAGCCTTCATCCTGCATAGTTACTTCCACTCGATTTATCAAAACTGGGTGTCCTTTCATACCATAAGCGTCCAAGGCTGTTTTCCCCACCATGTAGCGCACGATCCAGTCCGGTAAACAGTTGGGTCGCCGCAGGAATGTTTCTTTGTTGATTTTGATATTCTTTTTTCAGGTCAGCAAACACTTTGTCCTTTTACTTTTATGATTATAATAATTTCAGCATCCAGCTGGACCTGTACAGGATTGCTGTCATGTCCTTTAGTATGAATGTCTATGCCGTCACCCCATGTACCAAGCGCAAGAAATAGGGGTCATTGAAGCTCAAACGACCAGCAGTCTGAAAAGCTGTCCGAGCCATCCAGATTCTCAAACAGATATGTAGAATGCGATTCAAATCATTGCACTGCTTGAAGAATAACAAAAGCGAGTGCCGTCATCCCTCCCTGTTCGCATCCCAAAGCAAAATCTGCTGTTGTTCCCTGCCAGTCCTCCAAATCGCTGAGAAGGGAGACTTAACCAAATCAGGCAGATTCTGCCCTGATTCGCTGGAAAGAACACGCACCGATATAAAGGTTGACCTCCATAAAGCGGATGGCAATCAGGCGTTGAACCATGTGGGGCTATTTCCTCCGCAACTGATCCAACTGCCGCCAGTTGGCAGTACTGTAAAATCCGCGCAGATGTCTACACGATTGCGAAAAATTACCGCTCACCCCGATGGTCTGCGTACCGCTGCTGCCAAGGTCAAGATCAGCGCACTGTCCGTGCCGGTCTGCGGTCCAGAATGCCGTTTTCCGTAATGCCATACAGTCCCAGCTGGAATTTAACATCTTCGATCAACTTACGGCGGGCGTCCACCGCAATTTTTAAGGATGCCTTTTCCATAGTGTTCCTCTTTTCGTTGTTGTCGGAAAGTCCTTACCAAATATCCACGTTCAAGGTATCGCCATCGTCAGCTTTGTCTATCGTATTTGTAAGTGCAGTCATCGAATCGTCCAGCCCGTAGTCGTATTGATTCGCCACGTGAGCGAAGCTTAAGAATTCCGAATGCTGACTGCACGCGGCGGCGAACCACCGGCGAAGGAACTGCGGGAGCCAAAATTTCACCTTTGTGATTGTTGATGATTGTGGTACCACCGGCTGCTGGCAAGCGTTTCTGTAGTTGCCGATTTTGTTGAACCACTAATCTTATTTGTATTGCATTGGCTTTCAGCAGCACCAGATCGCCTGCTCCTCCTGTATTTTGACCTTGCTCACAGCTGCATCAAAAGCAAGCCTACCTACAAGCAGGAATTTTTCCTGTATTGGGCAGTATCAAGATACTGAGAACACGGCCTCAGCAGCCCGTCACATTAACCTTGGTCGGGGCAATTTCCCGCGCTTTCAGCGCATTGTACTTGTCCATGAACCTGCTGCGCAGGGTAAGACAGGTGCGGATTTTTTCGTAGGGTTTCTGCCATTGCCAGAATTTGCTCATGGTCCGCAGCCTTTCACTTCGTCATCGTGAATCTGGCTCTGGTTGCTCTTTTGCATGAACTGGTTAATGGCTTCAGAGTTCTGATCTGCCTAATCGTTGAAAAGTCCCGCAGGTACTCATAATGACCTTGAAATCGCGGTAAATTATCCTGCCCATCCTCCAACGCAGCAGTAGAAAGCACCATCCGTGTAGTGGTCGGAATGGTGAAGCGATCAGCGCTTCGCCAGCTCTGCACCGTGGTTTCAAGAGACAAGGCTCTTCGTAAAGCCGACTTTCTTTGCTCTCCAGACTGCGAAGATTTTTATCGCATTCGCTTGCAGCCTGGGCGCATCAAACTCGTCATCGTCAAACGACACGCCCTTGTTGAACAGGTCGCATCAGCGTCATACGCGGACAAGGCGTCTATGCTTGTCCGCCGTGGCGTGCTTGCGAATATCGCACAGCAGACGCCTCTGGAATTCACCCTCGTAAACATGGATCGCTGGAACTCCTGCGGGTTTCGGTCGCCGGCAGCTGATTTGTCTCATGGTTCATCGTCAGCGTCAGGATGCCATCTACAAACAGCGTGCAACATGCCATTCCACATCCACCGGCAGGTGAATCCGCTACGGTTCTTTTCGTGAAATATGCTCAGCAGTAAGTTTTCAGGGAAGTGACCGTATGCGCCGGCAGAATTGCGCGCTCAATTTTGTGCAGAATATCTTCCAGTGGGCAAGGCCAGTGTTGGTACCGGCACCACTCCATGTGTGCAAACCTGCCCAATGTCGGCGAACAGCTTGCCAAATGTCCTGTCTGATAATGATTCCTATCAATATCCGCCTGCGGTTTAGAGGCCCACCAAGCAAGCCAAAGGCATCATCTGTGCGGGTTTAAAGTCGCGGAGCTGCCGGCAGCTTTGTGCCGTACACGAAAATGTCAGCTTCCGTAGGCTCTGCTTTTAAGAATACTTTGATGTTCTGGCGGCGTTCTCGACCTCCCTCCTCGCTTCGGCGATCACAAATCGTCCGCCCGGTAATACGACCGGCGGAAAGCTGCCAGCAGATAATTCCTTAATCTGCAGCACGTGCGCAGCCTGCGTTATTCAGGCGGCGTCATCATGCAGCAGCACGTGGTCGTATCGCTTTCACCGGCAGAAAAGCATCTTCAAGCGGTTCTCGTCTGCGTCATCGCCGCGCGAAGTGATGATCTTGACGGTAATTCCATTGTCCGGCTGAGGGCATCGTATTTCCGTCAATCTCTGCGGTTGAGGCCGAAGGTATCTGCCGTTCAAATAGGATAGCGGTACTTGTCCGCGCGGTACTCATCGAAGATCAGAGAAGCCAGCCCACGGTTCATCTCGGAATCTTCAAACTCCGACGCTGTGCGATTTCCGGTTGACTCCTGCCTCGTTGGTCAGGAAAATGTAGTTATCACCGAGGTTCTGCACCAGTTGCTGCTGCACCAGTTTTCAGGGCAATCTCAACGCTTTTCAGCTGGTAGCGGTCCTCGTCCATCCGGGAGCGCTCAGCGTTGCAATGTTCTGCACGGTGGGGCGCTGAACTCTTGCGTTCTTGACCATAAACAGCACTTTGAGGACTTCAACTTCAAAGCAATTTTCTTCGTGGTTTGGGTTCAAATGGTTGTTTCTGTTAACGCGCATTGGTAATAGCAATCGCCGTTTCGTGGTCAACAAGTCTCGCCAGCCCTTGGTAGAACACTGAATGGAACCAGAATGCCTTCTTCCTCGTTTTGATTCTTGGAAGTGCTCAGATACATACTCAGCATTGAGCGCTCGCCGTGAGCTGTTTTGCCGGGGACTGCTGAACAGACGGACTGCGTCAATACCTTTCCCAAAGAGGTCAAACTGGTAGGGTATTAAAACGGATATACGTCTGCAAAATCTGCTGCACTTTTCGTAAAGTTTCATTTCCGGCATATCGCCGGAGAATTTAACGATAGTGTTTAAGGCATCCACTCTTTGGGGGATAGATGGACTCCAACTCGCCTGCGCTGCGGCATTTTTCTTCAAAGATACGTTTTTTAACAACTTCCGCAACATCGCTGGAAGACAGAGCCAGTATAGTCAAAAACGTCCATGAATTTTGGAAAAATCCATGGCGGCTCAGCCTAATTTGTCGATGGCTTCCTGCTATGCCGTGACGAGCATCCACGCTTTACCTTTGCATTTTGCCCGCCAAGTCGCTGCTCAGCGCTTGGAGATCCAGCATCATGTTGGAATCATCGCCACATGTATGGCCGACTTCATCAACGCAGAAAACAAATTATGATGAAGTCGTTGCTCCTGCGTTCACATGTTTTTGCACGAGTTTAGCAAAAGTCTTCACGCTATGTATTCTTTCACCTACGCGTAAGGTCACACCAGCTGCGAGCAGCATCCTCACCTTTTCATAATACCCGAACGATTTGCCTGAACAAAGTATCCTGCTCAATATCAATACCGCCAGCTGGCATTCCCAGTTTCAAAGGTTAGCTCGCAAACACGCTCACGGGAATTTTTCGAGTTTGCCCTCTGCATCCAGCTTTTACGCTCTAAATCGGCCATACGGGGATACTGGTAGGAATAGCCCAATTTCTCATTGAAAGCACGAGGAACACCATTGTGATGACATCGCGCTTGGCTGCACTGCTGGTGCGGCTCTTTTGAGGCAATGTCAAACAGGATCACATCGGTGTCAACGCTTTGGCAGCACGGATGTCATCCAACACCTGTTGGCTTTCAATTTTGCTGTCCCGATGAAATAGTCGAGCGCTGGCTTGCCATCAACCCTCATCATCGTCGATCAGATAGAAAGCATCTTCAGAAAGTGCGATTTACTACCCGAAGAAGCCGGAGATCCAGACACCAATGGCGGTCGGTATTGGCCCCAATGCCCAAACGATAATTTGAGAAAACCCGCAAGTGCTTTTGGAGTTCCTAAGCGTCACAACATATTCCCTTGAAGTTCCAGTTTAACGGTGGCATCAACCTGACCTGGTTTGACAACCGGTTTAATGTCACGGTTGATTGGTTTCTGCAAACATCTGACCAATATTCATATCGGTTCCTCCCATTACGCGTTCCTTAGATAGGCTTCGCGGTAATTGTTGCCGTCCTTATCCAAAGAGATACAAAATAACCATCTTCATATTTGCTGGGGAACATCATAAGTACGATTCCCTGTGCCAGACGATCATGCAGGTCATTCAAGATTTTGTGCGAACGCAGAAGCGGATAACATTTTCCAACACCCGTCAGAAGGATGATGGCATCCTCTTTTTGGTATGTGCTCCACGATATAGTCCAGCATAAGATCCATTGGCAGACCGATGTGCAACACACTATTGGCTGCATTGACAACGCGCGTCATACTGCCGTGGCGCGTCTCCAGTTCCTCATACTTTTTCCGAGGATGCTTTGTCTGCCAGCAGGGTAGTCATAATCTTATAGAGATCAAATTCCACAACCGGCCGATGAGCTTGTCGCAGGGCTTCAATTTCTCGCGTAATCCAACTCCGAACCTTCATTTCGTCTTTCGGGTCATAGCTGAACACATAATATCCAGCCTCGCCGCCGAGTCCGGTTGTTGTTTCTGTGGAAATTGTATGTAGAAAGTCATCGAGCTTATTTAACTTCTGATCCGTGTTCATTCATCTGCTCCTGTGATGGCTTGTAAGTATGCACTCATATCATGCTCTTTCAGATAACGCTTTACCGCTACACTTTTGGCAGGGGTGGAATGATTTTTTCACCCATAAGAAGCCCTGCATCATTGAGCAATCTCCGGTACGACTGGGAGAGTTTCCGGATTGTAGTATCCTTCCATTGACTTATTTCCTCAGATTCATTCTGCATAAGCCTAAAGAAGGATAGTACTTCCTTTTTCTAAACAATCTGCACCGATAATCAGCTTGTCCCGGTATATCCGATACATGAACACAAAAAACAGCTTATCATCAGCCATAATTGCTGTAGAAGCACCATCAGTTTTGGAACTGAAACACTCTGCTGCATAAAGGTCTCGCCACTCAGGTTCAAATTGCATTACTCGGCGTGACACGCAGGAAAGAATTTTTTGACACGGTATTCTTTTGCAGCAGGAAACAAGTTCATTTGTAGAGCCTGTGCTTTTATCTCTTCTGCCGTATATCCTTTATTTATTTGCTCTGCATAAGTCTTATACTCATAAAACCAAAATGGTTTTGAAACCAGCCCCGCTGAAAAGCGCTTTTTATCTTTCATTCCACCCATAAAACACTCTCACAATGGTCATAATAGTCGAAATCATCACTGTACAACAAACTGCCGCCAATACAGAATCGGTCATGTATCATATCACTCAAATATTGCCAATTACACTAATGTAATTATAGCAAATTTCAATAAATATGTCATCTGCTATTTGACATATTTCGCAAAATGCTTCATTATTCGCCACGATGCTTTTTCTATGCCTATATACATTCTACCTTTTTTGACAGTCCGATAGTCTGGTGGTACTTTCAGCAGTAATTTCATCGTTTCGGCATTATGCATATATTTGACAAATCAATATTAGGCGTTACTACATATAAAAAGCCCCTCCTCACTAAGAGAAGAGGGCGATGCTCTTATTCAGTTGGTTCTTCTTTCAAAGAGCCGCCGCAGTATGTGTAAAAACTCGTTTGCTTTTTTTCCATCAAGAGAATTGTAAACAGCATTGGCATACCATTCTGGGCGGGTCATCGTAGGCTGAAAGGTTCTTGCGTATGTCTTACCACTACGGACAAAACCAGCCTCTTGAACCATTCCCTTATCCATCAGCCCATTTAGTAACGTAAAAATGGATCGTTCCTTAAATGTCATCTCTCCGCTATCAGATGCCACCATCACAATTTGTTGCTGAGATAATGGCTCCTTAACGCTCCAAAGGATGTTCATAATCAGATCTTCCGCTTTCGTGATATGAAATGGTCTAGTATTTTCCATAATTTGCCCTCAATAAATGCTGTATATGTTTATCATATTAAATTTTCTGTCAAACGTCAACAGCATCACTTAACAAAGTGATATTTATCACCTTTAAAATATGTCCAACATTGGAAGACATTATTACAAAACCTCTTTGCAACAGATATTCAGCGCTCAGACCAACATATTTGCCTATATGCTCATTACCGCCACTTCCGCTTTTCTTTCATAGTGGCCTCTTTTACGTTTATGTACCTGTTTATCAGTTTCCGCATAGATGGAAAATTTATTGAAGTCCCACCAAAACCACTCCAGCATGAGACCGAACAAATCCTCATCACCAAAATAGCTGTACTCGTTGCACAGGTTCATCATCGTCCCATAATAGCAGGAAAGCAACCACTTCAAGTCCTCCTGATTATGATTTTTAGCGCCCTTAAAGTGCTCATCAAAACTATTCATTGCACCGTCACCCTTTTTAATCCTTCCAACTTATTCGAAAGGCGCCTCCGCTTACGGTAGACGTTCGATACAGAGCAATCAATTTGCAATGCGATTTTGCCTATATCCAGCGCCAAGAGATACACCAGCAGTTTTTCTTCCTGCTTCAAACGCTGCAATCCCTGCTGAAGCGCCACTTCGATTTCCACTTCACGGAACATCTCGGCAGCACGCCTCATCTTGAGGCTCATCCAGAATATTATCAAGTGAAATCGTTACAATACTTTTTCCTCTTATGGGCAGCATAGCGAATTGCTTGCCACTCCAGCCGCCCGCGTAATGTACTTTGGTGAAGCGCCCCTTCAGAACGCTATTCTCATTCTTTCTTCGTCAGACATTTGATCGTATAATGCCAGAAGTTCATCCTGAATCATAATATTTCTCCGTTTACTTGTTTTTGGGGAAAACAAGTAAAGGAGGAGGCGCACGAGCCATTCCGAGCCAAACAGACATAGTATAATAAACAGGCTCCAAAATTGGCACACGTTTGTCACTTCCCCTCAAAAGGTAAGAGAACAAATCGGCTGAAATTTTGGAGCCTATTTTTCGATTTTACAAAATGTTAACAATTAATATTCAGAGGTTTCTACTCTTACGCACTTGATGTTAAATGTGTATTCACACACTTGCACGGTTAAGCACAACATTTTCCATACAAGCGCATAGTATCGCCAACTCTATTATAAATCCTCGTTTGTCCGATAATTTGTACTTTGAACTTTTAACAAAAATATGTACAAATTGGGCATTCATTCAACCAAATCCGATTGAATTTCAGCAAGAGTTTGCTGTTCCTGACGGACTTTCTGTTCCTGCAAATTTACGTCTCTTTAATTGTTCACTAATTCATCCATCC
>VOFG01002358.1_pt1 | contig 20122 bp, 35 predicted proteins | sample 5384171 | NCBI WGS metagenome assembly VOFG01 (sample SAMN12384726, study PRJNA508395) | human gut metagenome | isolation source: healthy gut F | host: Homo sapiens
CCTGCCGCTTCAAGGGCAAGGCGCTTGCGGTAGGAGCTCCTGACCGGGCTCATGCCCTGCGGTGCGCTGGAGCTCCATGTGGATGTTTGCGGCCTCGTCCGGTTCATGGAAGAGCGGTGCCGCCGCAATGCTTGCCTTTTGGCTTGGGCACCTGCGTGTTCATGCTGGCTTTCGGCCTCTTCGCGGCGTGTTCATTCCGAAAAGTACAACAAGTATCTTGTGAAATGCAGCACAGTCCTGATCGTCGCCTTGGGCTTGATTCTTATGACTAAGGGTATTAAAATACTATTATAACAGTGCGAAAGGAGCGGGAGGAGTGAGCGGCAATATCGTTATCCGTACCCAGCGCTGCGGCACTATGCGCGTGCTCCCGCGTGAAAGATACATTGCGGACAGGGGACTGCTCCGGGAGCGCGTCGAGCTTCCGGTAAACGCCATCTTATTGAGCACCCGAAGCACGGGCGCATCCTGCTTGATACCGGCTGGTCGTCGGACTGCCGGGAGCTGCTGCCGCCGCGGCTGCTGAAATTCTATGAGCCGAAGATCAGCAGGCGAGACCGCTGCCGAGCAGCTTGAGGACATGGGGCTGCGCCCGGAGGACATTGACCTTGTACTACTGTCACATCTGGATGTCGACCATACCTGTGCGCTGAAAGACTTTGCCGGGCGCGCGGGGCGCATCGCGTGCTCCGAGCTTGAGTATTTTACCCCTGCCGCATGGTCTATAAAATGCGTCAGGTCTGGGACACATGGATGCCCTATGCTGACGATATAGAGCGCATCCATTACCGCGCGAGCGTTCTCGGCCCGGTGGGGCGGGGATTTGATTTGTTCGGCGATGAAAGCGTCCTGTGCATCTACACCCCGGCCATACCGACGGCATATTCACAACCCCTCGTGACGCGTGAGCCGACCAACCGCTTCAAGGCCGTGGCACGGGCATATATTGGGGCGATTATGCCGTCCTTGCCTCGACGTTGCCTTCTCATGAAGATAACCTGCGCGATTCGGTCATTCCCGGCTACGGCTTTGACCGTGGCCTGCAGGCAAAATCATTGGAGTTCTTACAGACTCTGCGGCGTGATGCAAAATGAGGGCGATGCTGTTCTCGCACGACCCCCGCGTCCCCTGCAAGTGTCGAGCTGTGATATCGGGAGGTGTTCGATATGCAGGAAAAGACTTGCCGTTCAAGGCATCGTGAAGCTCCTCAGCGGAGCGCTGACCATGGGGGCTCCTTCTTCCCTGCCCGCCGGGAGGCTTGACTATCCCGGCGCATGGCGGCTGCTCGTGTTCTTCATCCCGGCCTTTGTCCTGGGCTTGTCCTGCTTATCGCAAAGCCCGAGCTGCTCGAAAACGCCTGAGCACGAGGGAGGCCGAGCCTCCGAGCAGCGGCGCGTCCTTATGTCTCTCGTCGCTTATTTTTGCCGCAAGCTTCCTGCTGTGCGCGCTTGACTTCCGCTTCGGCTGGTCGGCGGTTCCTGCGTGGCTGAGTACGGTCGGAGAGGATGAAGCCGTCGATCACGTAGTGGACGTAGTTGCCCTTGGCGTATTCCTGTTCGAGGAACGACTTGAGCGCGGCGGTCTGCGCGGCCTTGCCTTCGCCGTCGTCATACGCCTCCAGTGGAGGTTGACGAGCACGAGCTGCGCGTCCGTGCCCTCGAGGTCAATATACACCGGCATCAGGCAGCGCTTGAGGTTGGCCACCGATACCGGCCACTTAAACGGGCTCGGCAGGGCGATGCGCTCAGCCGAGGCGATGGGCGCGGTCGAGAGCGTCATGATGCCGGAGCTCACCTTGCCAATCGGCGGGATGGGGTAAGGCACGAAGGCACATTTATAGTTGCGCGCGTGCGCAGTGTCGAGTCCGGTCTCGGTGCGCATCCGTTCGGCCTCTTCAATGCCGTAGGAGCGGGTCGAGGGGTCGGCCTCGATCTCCTGCAGGAACGTGAAGTCGGCGTCCAGCTCCTTCACGGTGCTGACGATGCCGTCCATGTTCTTCTCTACGATGGCCTTGCTCGGCGCGCGCACCTGCTTGCCGCCGTCCATGTGCGGCCGGTTTTGTCTGGTTATAGCCAAAGTTCCAAAAAATAACCTGTTTTATGGAACATTTAAAAAGATACGGACAGCATTTATAAAATACATTAAAAACAAAAAACGGAGGCAATGAAATGAACTATAACATAAGGCAGCAGGACCCGCGGTTTATGATTCCATGATGCGCGAGCTTGCGCGCCAGCGGGACCATATTGAGCTTATCGCCTCGAAAACTTCGTAGCCCCGCCGTTATGCAGGCGGTGGGCAGCCATCTGACGAACAAGTACGCCGAGGGCTATCCCCGACGCGCGCTATTACGGCGGCTGCCAGTACGTGGATGAGGTCGAGAACCTTGCGCGCGACAGGGCAGTGCAGCTCTTCGGCGCCGACCATGCCAACGTGCAGCCGCACTCCGGCTCGCAGGCGAATGTCGCGGTGTATCTCGCGCTTCTGAAGCCGGGCGACACGATACTCGGCATGGATCTCAGCCACGGGGGACACCTCACCCACGGGTCGAAGGCGTCCATCTCCGGCAAGTACTTCAACGCCTGCTTCTACGGCGTTGATCCAAAGACGGAGACGATCGATTACGATAAGGTGCAGCAGCGAAAGCGGAGGAGTGCCGCCCCAAGCTCATTATAGCCGGGGCGAGCGCGTACCCGAGGTTCATAGACTTTAAACGCATGCGTGAGATCGCGGACTCCGTCGGGGCGTACCTCATGGTGGACATGGCGCACATCGCCGGTCTTGTCGCGGCAGGGGAGCACCCAAGTCCTGTGCCATATGCCCACGTGGTCACGACGACTACGCACAAGACCCTGCGCGGGCCGCGCGGCGCGCTCATCTTATGCCGGGACGAGCTCAAAAGAAGATCGACAGTGCCGTTTTCCCCGGCACGCAGGGAGGGCCGCTGATGCATATCATCGCTGCAAAGGCCGTATGCTTCGGCGAGGCACTGAAGCCTGAGTTCAAGGCTTACCAGCACCAGACAGTTCTCAATGCTGCGGCGCTCGCAAAGGCGCTTTCTGAGCAGGGGGCTGCGCCTTGTCTCCGGCGGCACGGATAATCATCTTATGCTCGTCGACGTGATGAGCAAGGGACGCACCGGCATGGAGGTGCAGGGCTGCTCGATATGGCGAACATCACCGCCAACAAAAACACCATCCCGTTCGACACGCAGTCCGTGAAGCTCACGAGCGGCGTGCGGCTCGGCACGCCGGCCGTCACGACCCGCGGCATGAGGGGAAGCGGAGATGGCGCAGATCGCGCAGATGATCGCCCGGCTCATCGACGAGGGGCGAGAGCGCCGTCGCGCAGGTGAAGGAGCAGACGGTAGAGCTCTGCCGCGCATTCCCGCTGTACCCGGATATAAAGTAAAAGTCCAAAAATTAAACCGATGCGGCCGAAGCTGCATCGGTTTTATTTTTATATTATGATATCATTCCCACAGGGGCTTGTCGTACATCTTGAGCACGGTGCCGATGCCCTCGGCCTTTTGCCTTTGAGGTACATCTCGTAGCTTATCATGATGTCCAGCGCGCCGAGACCGAGCGCGGAGCAGTAGACAAACTGATCGTCGCTCTGGCGGCCCCTTCTTCGGGTCAAGGACGAGGTCGGTGAGGTCGAGGGGTCTGCTCTTTCTCAATCTTACCCTCGCGGTGCAGAACTGCGACCGGGCGGCTCTCATTGGTTATCATCTGGTTCCACTCGTCAACGACCACAATGTCGCTCTTGAGCACGACTTCGGGGTCCACTTCGATAGCTCCGACGGCGACGAGGGACTTGCCGGGGACGACCCAGGACGCATCAATGAATTCCTTGGTCGCGGTGGTCTGGGTGATTATGACCTGGGACTTCTCGGCCGCGGCCTTGGTGTCGGTCGTGGGGATGAGCTCAAGCCAGGGGTACTTGGGCTGGTACTCGTTGATTATGTCCTGAGCCTTGGACATATCGAGGTCGGCGATGTACATCTTCTTGACCTCGGGCATAGCCTCGGCGACTGCCATGACGGTGCAGCGGCCGACAACGCCGCAGCCGATGGAGGTCACGGTGTCAGTGCCGGAGGGCGCGGTGTACTTTGCGAACAGACCCGCTGTTGCGCCGGTGCGCATCGCGGTTATCAGGGTGCCGTTGAGCACGCAGAAGGGAAGCACGGTCTTCGGGTCGCTGAGTATGGTGATGTCAATGCCGTAGGGGATGCCGGGAACCTTGGCGTTCTCCTTTGCTTCGGCTGCCCACTTCATGCCGCCGATGTTCACATCGCCGCCGATGTAGCAGGGCATGCTGTTGAAGAAGGACTGCCAGGTCTGCTTCGTGCTGCCGAGCGGCAGACCGAGGTGGGATTTGGGCGGGTTGAAGATCTGACCCTCAGCCATGAGCTTGTGGACCTTTTCGACGGCAGCAAGGGTCATCTTCATGTCGGTCGCACCGGCCTTTATTGCGTCTTCTTCTGAAGGTATATGAAAGTAGGTTCGTAAGAATTAAGCATTTTTCTGTCCTCCGTATGTCAAATAATATTAAGTACTTTATTGAGAAAGTTCTGCGTTCTGGGATTCTGCGGGTGCTCGAATATTTGCTCCGGCGTCCGTCCTCAAGTATCTGCCCGTCGTCTATGAACAGCACTCTTGTGCCGACCTTCTAAGCAAGCAAAGCCCATTTCGTGCGTCACGACGACCATTGTGATCCCCGTGCTCGCAAGATCCTGCATGACCTTGAGCACCTCGCCGACCATTTCCGGGTCGAGCGCCGAGGTGGAGCTCGTCGAAAGCATGACGTCCGGTTCCATGGCCAGCGCGCCCTGACTATCGCGATACGCTGCTTCTGTCCGCCGGAGAGCTTCGATGGGTATTCATCCGCCTTATCCTGTAAGCCCGACGCGCTCGAGCAGCTTCATCGCGGCGGCTTTTTGCCTGCTCCTCATCCTGCTTTTCACAAGCTTCGGCCCGGCCATGATGTTTTCCAGAACGGTGAGGTTGTTGAAAGGTTGAACTGCTGGAACACCATGCCCATCTTCTGCCGCAGTACGGTTATGTCTGACCCTTGCTGCATATGTCTTTTCCCTCAAAGATCACCTGACCGCTCGTCGGCTCCTCCAAGTCTGTTGAGACACCGGAGAAATGTCGACTTGCCGCTTCCGGACGGGCCGATTATCACACGACGACCTCACCCTTGTGTATCTGAGTGTTTATTCCTTTCAGGACACTGACGCTGCCGAAGCTCTTGCAGACGTCTTTTTGTTTCTATGAGTACATCGTTATCTGTCACTGCGCTTCAGCTTCCTTTCAAAAATGTCCAGTCCCTTGCCGGTAATGAGGTTGAGAGCCAGATAGATCATCGCCGAGATGTAGTAGCACGGCAGCGGATTATATGTAGCCGTAACGACTATGCCGTTGTTGTACATAAGATCGCTGATGCCGAGGTACTGGATGATCGAGGTCTCTTTTATCATCGTGATAAACTCGTTGCCGATCGCGGGAGAATGTTCTTTATTGCCTGCGGCATAACTATGTGCAGCATCGTCTGCGCCTTTGTCATGCCGATTGAATACGCTGCCTCTGTCTGGCCGAAGTCGACGGCCTGTATACCGGAACGTATGATCTCCGCAACATAGGCCGCGGGTTCAGCGACAGCGCTATCACACGGCAGCGCACGCTCCAAGCGCTATGCCGAGCACCATCATTTTTCGGGTACGGGATAAAAAATCAAGCTGGTAATAAACTATGTACAGCTGGACAAGCAGCGGTGTACCGCGCAGGACGGTTATATACAGCTTGCCGAATGCGCTGAGCAACTTTGATTTTGACATTCGCAGCAGCGCTATCACGCAGCCGAGAATGAAACCGAACAGAACGGTTATCAGCGAGACGATCACGGTCGTCGCAGTGCCGCGCAAAAAAGTATTGATGGTAATTCGGAATATTTCCCAGATATCCAAGTCGGGCTCTCCTCTCAACAGTCGGGGTCAAACAGCGCTCGCGGCGCTGTTTTGACATCCGTTTTCTGTTATTCTTCTACACCGGCGGTGACCTGAGGCTTCACCCATCCAGCTGTCGAGCTGCTCTTCAGTCAGCTGAGAGAGCATGCAGTTGACGACAGCTCTGTGAGACCTGCGCTGTCTTTCTTCATCGCAACGCTCATGCCCTCCTCGGCGACAAGACCGATGTCGACCATCTCCAAGGCTGTCCTGCATGATGACGTAACCGGAGGCAACAGGCTTGTCAAAAGGAGCACTGTTGACCTTACCGGCTAGCAGCTCGGAAACCATATCCTGAACCTTTACAAGGGATACGACGCTTGATTCACCGGCCAACTCCTTGGCGCGGGTCTCACACACGGTGCCTTTCTTGCCATGCTCACGCCCTGGAGGCTTTCCTTGGTGGTGTACTTGTCTGCGTTCTGCTTCTGGACAAAGGATAACATTGTTGCTGAGATAATATTCATTGCTGAAATCGACCGCTTTCGCGCGCGCTCCTCGTTGGAGGACATTGCCGCGAGGACTATGTCAAAGTCGCCCTTGTTGAGGCTGATGAGCAGGTTGTCAAAGCTCATGTCGACGATCTCGAGCTCAACGCCCAGCTGCTCTGCCATGTACTGAGCAATGGAAATGTCAAAGCCGACGATCGTGTCCGTGCCCGTTTATCTCGGTGTGGAACTCAAAGGGGCGTAGTCGGCAGAGTGCCGAGCACGAGCTTGCCGTTTGCGATGATCGTTTTTGCGGCCGCGATGCCTTCATCGCTCAAGCTGTTTATCCAATCGGGAACAGCGACATCGGCAGCGGATCAGCCTTGGAACTGCCGCAGCCGGTAAGCATACCGAGCATGAGCGTGCAGAGGACGAGCATTGATATTATAGTCGTAAATTTTTTCGTCTTATTCATTTCAAAAGTCTCCTTTTGGGTTTTATTCATTTTTCTTTATATTTCCCTCAAGTTCGTGCATAATTATACAACCCGTTCCAGCTTTTGTAAATTGGGACAAGCTACAAAGCTTGTGAATATAAATCTGTATTTAATGTATGAATATACCAAAAACAGGCCGACCGGACTGCCAAAGCAGCCCGACCGGCCTGTTTGCGTACGTAAAATTTGTTGGATAAATAGTTGAATGAAACGTATCAGAGCAGATACGCGAATGCCAGCAGCACAGCTAAAAGCCCGAGGTTCACAGCGAGGAAGCAGCGCATGAACGCGCCGGGGCGCGCATGTTCGGCATGGGAATAGAGCTTGAAGCTTATGAGGCTTGCCAGACTTGCGACAGGAGTGCCGAGCCCGCCGATGTTCACGCCGAGCAGCAGCCCTCTGCCGTTATCCGTGAAACCGGAGAGCAGGAGCGCCGCCGGTACATTGCTTATGACCTGACTCACCGCCGCGCCGAGCAGCAGCTCTCGCCCGCGCAGCAAGTTTTGCAACAGTGCCTTTACCGCGTCCATCCGCGCAAGATTTCCCGAGAAAACGAAGAAGCACACAAAGGTGAGCAGCAGCCAGAAATCCGCCGTCAGCAGCCGCGGCCTGTCAAAGATAAGCAGCACAAGGATCACTAATGCAAGCATTATCTGCCATGTCAGCAGACGCAGGACAGTACACATGCACAGAAGAAAAAGAAGCGCGTACAGCGTCAGGCTCTTCCGGTCGAGCAGCGGTTCTTCACCGAGGAAAACTTCGAGCCGCTCATTCGGCAGACGCAGACACAGAAGCGATATAAGTATCAGCGATATCACCCATATCGGGAGCGTCACGGAAAGGAAGCTGCCAAGGCTGAAATCATAGCGCGAGAACAGATAGATATTCTGCGGGTTCCCAACAGGCGTGAGCATACTGCCGAGGTTTGCTGCCGCTGTCTGCATGACGACCACCCATATCAGCGCCTTTCCTGATGCGCCATACCGAGCACGACCACTGCAAAGGGGACAAAGGTCAGCAGCGCAACGTCGTTTGTTATCAGCATGGAGCTCAAAAAGCTGAGCAGCACAAGAGTAAAACCAATCGTGCGCAGATCACCCGCACCGGCGCACAGCTTATGCGCCAGCCATGCGAACACCCGGCGCGCCGCAGCCCCGCCACGACTACCATCAGGCAGTAAAGCAGCGCCAGCGTGCGGAGGTCGACATACCCAAGATATGCCGCGTCCGGCGGGACAAGGCAGCAGCTCACTGCTGCTGCGATAAACGCGATGCACAGCGTGAGCTCGTGTTTTATAAAGTCCTTTATGTGTGCCACAGTTTATATCTTCTTTCCGTTCAGCACGGCCTGAATGAGCCTGTCGCCCTGATAGCAGAGCTTGAGGGAGAAAAACGGTTCGTCCGTGTCCAGCAGGCGCAGGAATATCTTGTCGCCCTCCCATATCGGCAGGGACAGCAGATGCTCCTTCTCTATCCATTCGAGCACTCCCTCATCGCATTCACGCGGAGTCCCGCTGAAGTCATCAGAGGTGAACAGGTGCATATATTCCGTGCCCCACTCGTCGGACACAAAGGTGACTATCCCGCGGTAGCGCCATGAGTTCAGCGTCAGTCCCGTCTCTTCCGAGACCTCGCGAATGACGCAGTCCTCCGGGCTTTCGCCCTCTTCGAACTTGCCGCCTATGCCTATCCACTTGTCCTTATTTTCGTCGACGGTTTCTTTACCCGGTGCAGCATCAGGTATTTTTCCGCCGCGCTCTATATAGCAGAGGGATGTGTTTCTCATTGTTTCTCTCTTTTACCCATGGTCACCCGGCCACACGGTCATTTGAGGATCATGCGGATGATTTTTTCTTTTCGGATTTATACGGGAAGTAGCGCAACTTGACATCAAGCTTGCCCTGCTTGAGGACGCTGCGGTAATGGGTGAAGGTGTCAAAAGCTCTTTTTGCCGTGGTAGCTGCCCATGCCGGATTCACCGACGCCGCCGAAGGACATATGCGAGCTTGCAAGGTGAATGACGGTGTCGTTGATGCAGCCGCCGCCGAAAGAGCAGGAGTTGAGCACCTTTTCCTGATTCATCTTGTTCTCCGAGAAGATATAGAGCGCCAAAGGCTTTGGGCGGGAGCGGATGAAGTCGATGCAGTCGTCAAGCTTTTTCATACGGCAGCACGGGCAGCACCGGGCCGAAGATCTCCTGCTGCATGGCGGGGGAGTCTACTCGGGACGCCGGTCAGCACAGCGGGCTCGATGAAGCGCGTCTCCCGGCGTCGCGCGCGCCGCCGATGACAACATTGCCGCTGTTATCAGAATATTGCACACGCGCTCAAAGTGCTTGTCGTTTATGATGCGCACCATGCCGGACATGTCCCCCATCTGGGAAGAAATCTGCAAGAGCCTTTTTGTACTCCTCGATAAACGGCGCTTCAACGCTCTTTTCAATCATCAGATAGTCCGGTGCGACGCAGGTCTGACCGGCGTTGAGCACCTTGCCGAAAGCGATGCGCCGCGCGGCAGCGGGAGGTTTGCTGTCTCGTCCACGATGATGGGGCTCTTGCCGCCGAGCTCGAGCGTCACCGGAGTGAGCCGCTTTGCGGCGGCCTCCATGACAGTCTTGCCGACGGCGACGCTGCCGGTAAAGAATATGTAGTCAAACGGTTCATCGAGCAGCGCCTTGTTCGCATCGCGCCCGCCCTCGACGGCGGTGACGAAGCCCGTCGGGAATGCGGACTCGATAAAGCTTTGAGATGACGCGGCTGCCTCGGGCGCGTAGGCCGAGCGGTTTGACGACGGCGCAGTTGCCCGCGGAGATAGCCCCGACGAGCGGCATCAGGCACAGCTGCACGGGGATAATTCCACGGCGCCATGATGAGCACGACACCGTAAGGCTCCGGGCAGACGTAGCTTTTGCCGGGGAGCTGACCAATGCCGGACTTCACGCGGCGGGTCTTTGCTCCATTTCTTGAGGCGCTTTATGTGGAAATTGATCTCCTCAAGCAGCTGCCCGTTTCGCACATATAGCTTTCAAAGGGCTGCTTATTGAGATCGGCCTTGAGCGCCGCGGAGATAAAGCTCGTCATTTTTCGATGATGGCCTTGCGGAATTTTTTCAGCATATCTATCCTGAAATCAACTCCGCGGGTCACGCCGGTACGGAAAAAGTGCTTCTCGGATTCTACGATCTCGTGTATATCCATGGTGCGTTCCGCCTTTCAATCAAACAAAATTGGAATAATAGTATCAGTATCTTACCTTATCGCGGGTGATGTCGCGGGATGGGCGCGCCGCACATCGTCATTGTGGACTTGAGTTCACCGACGAGCTTATCCATGTACACTCTGAAGCCCTCCTCGCCGCCGCCATAGATCATAGGGAGAATGGGTCGGCCGACCAGAACAGCGTCAGCACCGAGGGCGATGGCGCGGAACACATCGACGCCTGAGCGTATGCCGCCGTCGACAAGCACGGTCGTCTTTCCCTTGACCGCCGCGGCAATCTCCGGCAGGACCTCCGCCGTGGAGGGCACGCCGCCCTGAACGCGCCCGCCGTGGTTTGAGACGACGATGGCGGCAGCACCGGCTTCAACGGCCTTTTCCGCGCCGCGGACGGTCATAATGCCCTTGACGATGAACGGCATTCTGGCGTAGGAGATTATCTCGCGCATCTCATCGACGGACTTGCTACCGGCGTTGGGGGTTCATGGCCTTGAGGAAAGGAAGCCCCGCGCCGTCAACATCCATACCGGCGGCAAAGATGCCGTTCGCGTTGAGGACATCGAGCTTTTCAAACACGGCCTCCTTGTTCCAAGGCTTTTATGACGGGGCAGCCGATGCCGCCGACTTTCTTCATGTCCTCAACGGAGGAGAGCATGATGGTCGGGTCGACACCGTCGCCGGTCAGCGCCATGACGCCGTATTCGGCCGCAGCCTTGACGAGGATGGAGTTATAGGCATGATCCTTATATTTCGGACCGTAGTGCAGGTCGATAGAGCCGAGGGTGCGGCGAAGATGGGGAGCGGCAAACCTATGGCCGAACAGCTCAAAGGGACACATCTACCTCTGTGTTTGGGGCAGAGCGTGTCCATGTTGACGAATATCTCCTGCCATTTATCAAAGTTGCGCGCGGCGGCGTTGCCGGGGTACTTGCAGCCGGGGCCGGGCATGGCGTTTGCGCAGGCTCTGCCGTTGCACACGGGCAGGCCTTGCAGTAGGGGCCGACCTGATCTTTCGCGGCGGCCAGAATTTCATTATAATTCATATCCTTATCTCCTTGACTTTTTCCTTGCCTTGCAGGTGGTCAATGGCCATGAAAATGACCCGTATTGACCAACAATATCTCACAGTGATTATGAGACAAAATCACCGCCGCTGTCAATCGAAATTTGTAAAGTATTGCATGGATGCGTGGATAAAAATGAGCAATTATACATTTTTCGATTATTGATAAATATACATAATTTAATTTACAGAAAACAGTTTGCATATTTCAATTGACGTAATTTGATTTACTTAAAATAATTTACGTAATCAGGTAGACGTATTATAAGGAACATAATTTGAACATAACACTGTCCCACGAAGCATTGATGCTTGTGGGACAGTGTTATAATTTTGCTGATAAAAATACTTTTATTCCACTAACTCGAAGCCGTGTTTTACGCGGCAGTTGCCGTCGCTGTCATAATTGTAATAGGCATAGGCACGTTCATTGCCCTCGGGGTGCTCGTCGTCGTAGGCCTTTATGAGGATGAGACGGCAGTTCATCATAGATATACTCGCTGCGAGTCCAGAAGCGGTCATTGACGGTGTACGCCTGGGCCGAGCTTTCCGAATCGTCGTATGTATAGGTGATGGTATTGGAAACCCTGCCGTCCGGATCGTGCCATATGTCGCGGAGAAGATGTCCGGCCTCATCATATTCGTAGTTTGACCAGCGCGTATTCTGCCCGTCGTTCACGCGGCGCTCAATGGCAAAGCCGCCGGGGACGTAATCATATTCGACCCAGGTCAGCATACTGAAATCATTGCCTTTGCTGTGGGCGGTGACGATGCCGTCATGCTCGGAATAGCCCTCAGCTTCGAGCGGAACGCCGAACAGCTCAAAGATGCTCATGCCCAGCCCGTAGGCGCAGCGGCCGTTCAGCCGCCGGTAGTAGCCGTTGCTGCCGTCACCGGCAGTATACGACTGCCGTCCGTCCGTCGGCAAAGGTGAGCCAGAGGGGGTTGTAACTTTCGCAGTTTAAGGCTGCGCCCGGAGTGCCGTCGTCCCGGAGCATCAGGGAGAGCGTCGGGAGTTTATTGGCGGGCAGGGGGATAGCTCCTGCCGAGCTGCTGGACATAGAGGGAGGCGGAGGTGATGCTGTTCATGTCATACCAGACGCGGACATAGTCGGGGCTCTCCGCGGTGCCGATATTCTGGTAGTCGATCATCATCTTGTAGGGCAGGGCGTCGATAGGCTGCGCCCATCGTCCATGTGCCGGTATCGTCGGAGCTCGGCATGTTGAGGCTGCGGCAATAGATATTTGCCGCCGGTGCTGACGCATTCCCCAGTCGAGATTTGTTTTCGGCGTGCCGCTGAACTGCACCCAGCCGTCTTTTCACGGCGGATGAGGCGATGAGCGTATAATCAATGAGCTTAAAGTCGGAGATATACGGCTCTTATGGACTCCCTTTTATAGGCGAGTTATATAGTAAAGCTCCTCCTCGGTGACGCGGCTGCCGAAGTCCGGTTCAGAGCTGAGGACGAGGGAATCGGCAGGGAGACGGCGGCAGAGGCGCTTTCGCGGGGCTCAAAGTCACTGTCCATGCCGCGCTTGGGATCGGTTAGCGCCGCCCAGTCGTCTTTCGGCAAGCCCCTCGCTGCTTGGCCGTGATGTTGAACTCGATATACGCATCGCCTATACCGTCGATGATACCGTCGCCGAGGTAGTCGGCGTAGCCGTCCGTGCATGAAGCTCATTACATAGAAAGCGGTATCGGAATCAAGCAGAATGAACGAGGCACGGCGGTTACGGTCGTCACTCTCGGAATTTGCGAGGTGCAGCGTCACACCGGAGGATGTCTTATAGTCCCACTCGGTGAAGCCGTTCACGTCTACAACACCGCCGACGACATAGCCGAGAGTGCCCTTTGAGGCGCGGCGGAAATCAAAGCCAACAGCGCAGGAAGCTCTTCAGATGTGACATAGCCCTCCATATCGAAGGTGCCCTCTTCATATATATAAGAGCTTCCGTACCGGCTCTCCCAGCCATCATGCTCACGGGTGAGCCTGCCGATGCCGGCGGCTTCATAGAAAGCCTTTTCCCCGGCGGGGACGGACATTTCACCCAGTGCGCAGGCCGTACTTCTCGCATATCTCGTCGACCCTTTTGTAGCCCTCTCTGTTATGGACGAAGTACCCGCCGTACTGCCTGGACATTTCAAGCTGTTCCTCTTCGGAAGGTCGCTGTCCTTATAGCTGTATGGGTGCGCATCGCAGTATTCGAACAGTTCACTGATGGCCATATTTTCCGGGGAACCGGCAAAACCCTGAAGAGAGATCACGGTGCGCCCGGTGTCCCTGTGCGTGCCGAGCTTCAGGCTGCTTATGCCGAACCAACCGGAGGCCGCGGCAGCCGCGGTGAAGACGCGGAGATCACGGCGGCGATGAACAGGGTGCGCCAGATAGTTTTATGTGAGGCGCGCTTTTTATCACCGGTGCGGTAACATAGCGCGTCCTGCGCCTCGGTTATGTATCGGGAGTCAATACCGCTCATGGCGGCAAGAAGCTTTTCGGAATTCATGCAAGTCCCTCCTCAATAAGAAATCTGCGGAGCCTGCCGCGCGTCCGGTGGAGCATGGAAGCGGTCTTGCTCTCGAGAAGCCGAACTTTTTGAAAGCTCCGCGACTGGGGCAAGGGAACCAGTACCGGCTGACGAACAGCGCACGCTCCGTCTCAGGGAGCTGTGCGAGAAAGCGGGTCAGCGCCGCGGCAGCTCCGCGATTCTCGACTCGCGCTCAAGGCTGTAAGCCGAGGCGGTGCACTCGTCCAGCTCGTCGAGCGCGAGCGCGACCTCACCGCCGCCGCGCTTTAAACGGTTCTTATCTGTGACGCGGGAAAGAGCGAGGTTGCGCGTGATGCGCCCCAAGTACGGTGCGAGCGCCGATGGGCGCTTATCCGGCATGGAGTTCCACGCACGCATATAGGTGTCGTTCACGCACTCGTCGCTGTCCTCGGGGTTTTGCAGGACGTTATAGGCGATGGTGCGGCAGTACGCGCCGAACTTCTTTGCGGTCTCCGCAATGGCCGAGTCCGAGCGCGCCCAATACAGGTCAACTATTTTTTGAATCATCCATGACTTATCCTCCTCGTAAGAATGGAGTGGAATGAAAGCCTTCACCTATATAAACTGCGTTTATCGCGATCCATTGCACCGTTCGTGCTTTTTCGACAGAAAAATAAATTTTACTTTCTTTTTCTTGATATACCGGCGCGGTAATGATATTATATTAGAAAAGCTGCGCGGGTACAGTCCCGCGCGTAAAAAGAACCAGTCGTTTTCCTGCGGCGCCGCGGGCAGACGGAAAGGGGATATATATGAGCAAGAAGATACTGAAGCTTATAGTCGCGGCGCTGACGGTATGCGTCGCAGTTATCGCGGTTGCCTGCACGCCGTTCGGCTTGGGTGCGGAGCCTACCGCCGCGCCGACACCGGTCATCGCGACGCCTGAGCGCACATCGACGCCCAGCCCGACAGTCTCGGCCACGCCGTCGCCGTCCGGATCGCCTGATGCGTCCGCCGCGCCGAGCCCCGGACTTGTGAAGCCGGAAGGCGCGATAACGCCTGACCCGTCGCTGTATCCTAACGCCTCCGCATCACCCGCGGCCACCGCACCGGCGGGCGCGCCCACGACCTCGCCCAGCACCAAGACCGCGCACAGCCATACTTTCACGACCACGAAGGTCGCGGCGACGACGGAGTCCCAGGGCTACACGATATACCAGTGCACGGGCTGCGAGTTCTCTTACAGGGATAACTATACCCCGAAGCTGAGAGCAAACTCCACGACGAACAATAACAACAACAGCACCGGGGACGACCGGCGGCAGCACCGGCAGCAGGGAGCACCGGCACCAGCACGACGCCGAAGCCGAAGGATCCGTACCTTGAAGACAGCGGCAGCTGGAACGATCCGTACTCCGACGATTACAGAGAGGACTACGGCACGCACACCCACCGCTACTACAGGACTACCGACTCGCGCGGGAACGTGATCTACCGCTGCGACTGCGGCAGCTACTATTATCCCGACGATGATTACCGGGATTACGGCGACGGCAGGTACGACGATATACGCGGATTAAACCGTCTGCTGTACAGATGAATTATGAGCGCACTGCGATTTTCGCGGTGCGCTCAATTTTGTGTTGACAAACGGATACATAGTGCGTATACTGTATATATCCGATATGAACAGTAGAGACAGAGGTGAGAGCTTGAATCTGATAATCAGCAATGCCGGAGACAGGCCGATATGAGCAGATATACGCGCAGATAAAGGACTGCATCATTTCCGGTGAGCTGTCGGAGGGGATATGCCGTCGATACGGGCGCTGGCAAAGGACCTGCGCATCAGCGTGATAACCACGACGCGCGCCTACGACGAGCTTGAGCGCGACGGCTTCATCTACCGCGTCCCCGGCAAAGGGTTGCTATGTTGCGGAGAAGAACATGGAGCTTGTGCGCGAGGAGCATCTGAAAGGATAGAGCAGCACATACGCGCGAGATAGTCGCGCTCGCCGTGCCCCTGCGGCATGGACGAGGCGGAGACGGCGCGGATGCTGGAGCTTATATGGAGCGAGGAGGAAAACAGCGATGAACGCAATTGAAATAAAGGGGACTTGAGAAGCGCTACTGGGCTTTCAGCTCGGCAGCTTCGACCTGACGCGCCCGCCCCTCGGCTGCATCATGGGGCTTGTCGGCGAGAACGGCGCAGGCAAGAGCACGTCGATAAAAGCTCATTATGAACGCGATAGGCCGGGATGCGGGCGAGATATCCCGTGCTCGGTGTTGACAACAGGAGCGCTGAGTTCCGGGATGTCAAGGAGGACATCGGCGTCGTGCTCGACGAGGCGTATTTCCCGGAAGTGATGAGTGCGCGGAACGTCGGCAAGGTCATGGCGCTGACCTATAAAAACTGGGATGCGGCGTCGTTTGAGGGCTATCTTAAAAGTTCTCGCTCGCTCCGGATAAGATATTCAAGGACTATTCGCGCGGGATGCGCATGAAGCTTGCGATCGCTGCGGCGCTCTCACACGGGGGCAAAGCTCCTGATACTCGACGAGGCGACGAGGCGGGCTTGACCCGATGGCGCGCGATGAGCTGCTCGATATCTTCAACGACTTCACGCGGGACGAGAACTGCTCGATACTTCTCTCGTCGCACATCGTGAGCGATCTGGAAAAAATATGCGATTACATAGCGTTCCTGCACAAAGGCAGGCTCGTGCTGTGCGAGGAGAAGGACAGGCTGCTTGAGGAGTACGCGCTGATACGTCTCACGGAGGAGCGGCTCAGGGCTGCCGGAGGAGAGCATCATAAGCCGCCGGGCGAGCGGCTACGCCACGGAGGCGCTGGTGCTGCGCGGCGGAATACCCGCGGCGATACCGACCGAGCACACGAGCCTTGAGGACATCATTCTGTTTATGGCGAAGGGGACGAGAGAAAATGAAGGGTCTGCTGCTCAAGGACTGGTACACGCTCATAAAGCAGATGAAGATAATGCTGGTGCTGATGCTGGTGTTTGCCTGCGTTCCGGGCTACTCGATGGCTGCATTCGCGGTGGTCTACGCGGCGATGCTGCCGGTGACGGCGCTTGCCATACGATGAGCGGAGCAAGTGGGATGAGCTTGCGGCGATGCTGCCGTACTCTGTGCGGGAGATAGTCGGCGGCAAGTAGTGTGCTCGGTGTGACTGCCGTTGCAGCGGCGGGTGCGGTCGCCGCTGCCGCACAGCTTTATACTGAGCCGCTTCGGGTGGACACAGTTTGACGCGGAGGCGGCGTTCGCGCTGCTGTTCACGGCCTGCCTTGCGCTCATCATGCTGGCGATATATCTGCCGGTGATGTTCAGGATGGGTGTCGAAAAAAAGGCCGGGTGCTCTTCACGATACTCATTTGCGCGAGTGCCGCGGCGGGGGTCATACTCTCCGACAAGCTCTCTGCGCTCATTGACGGGATCGGCAGCCCCGTGGCCGCGGCGCTGGTGCTGCTGGCGATAGCCGCGGCGGCGCAGATAGCTTCGTTGAAGTCTCCGTGCGCTTCTATGAAATGAAGAGAAAATAAAAAGCCTTATCCTTGAGGAGAAGGTGGCGAGCGTAGCAAGCCTGATGAGGTGTCTGCGCAGATGAACGAAGATTTTCCACCTCATCAGTCGCCTTCGGCGACAGCTCAAGGTGAATTGTCTCAAAGAGGCAAGAGGGCGACCTGGGGGCGTCCCCCCCTCAAGGGGAAGCCATGAAAGCATTGAAATTTAACGAGAGACTGATGAATCTTTGAGGCGCTGCTGCGGCAGCGCCTCTTGTACCATTTACAGATGCTCGACCATTTGAGCCATGCGTTTTCCACCGCGAATGGAGACAAAGGCGAGCGCCGCGCCGAGGGGAGGAGACGAGCGCCCACACGGCATAGGCCGTGCCCCAGCTGTAACTGTCGCTCAGCGCACCGGCGGCGGTGCCGGCAAGCGCGGAGCCGAGATAGATAAAGCAGTCGACCAAGCCCGCAACAAAGGCCAACTCGACCGGCGCGCTCATACTCCATGGGGATGAGCGTGTTTATCATGGGGTTGATGCCGTAGCACGAGGCGCAGCACAGCCCGAGAAGCAGCGCGCATGCGGCAGGTGCGGAGGTGAACCGGAGCAGCCAGGCCATGAGTGCGCTGACAAGCAGGAGTACTCCGACCGCGCCGCGCGCATTGCCGCGGAGCAGACGGTAGCAGCGGCGGACAAAGCACGATGCCGAGGATGTTCAGCGGCGGGATGATAAGCGAAAGGAGCGTGGAGCTGAGACATGCCGCGGCTGCCGGAAGAGAGAACAGTCGGCGCCCAAGGTGACGACACCGTCGCGCACAAAGCCGTTGCAGACGCAGCAGAGCAGCAGTGCCGCAAGACCCGTGCGGCTTATGAGCTTCCCAAGCGGCATCGGCGCGGGGGGGAGCGGAGATCGCTTTCGCATCGGCACCGGAGACAGGCTCACGACGCAGAGCGGCAAAGACGAAAACACCGGCAGCGGTCATTATAAAGGCGGGGATCAGGAAAGAGTACCGCCAGTTCAGAATGGCGGCAAGTGTACCGGATATCGCCCACGCAATGAAGTGACCGAAAATTATGGTGATGGATAGGACGAACGAGGCGCGGTCACGCGCCTGACCGCTGAAGCGGTCTGCGACGAGTTTCACGATCGGCGTCCAGAGCATGGACTGCGCCGCGCCGTTCAGTCCCCAGAGAATGAGCATCACGGGAAAGGAGTCTGTCAAACCGAAAAAGCGCGTTGCACCCGGCGGAGATGATAAGCCCGACAGCAATGCTGCGGCGGACGTTTATCTTATCGATGAGGGAGCCGTTGACGATCTGCCCCGCGGCATAGACGAGCGCAAACACCGTCTGAAACAGCCCTGCCTGAGCGTCAGACATGGCGATGCCGCCGCGCAGACCGGGGATCGCCGCGGAGAGATTCAGGCGGCCTGTATAGGCCGCGGCGTAGGCGAAGAAGCACAGCAGCAGCGTCGAGCGCTGGATGGGTGAAAATCTCTCTCTCATATTCATACGCTCAGGCCCGGTCAAGGATATGGATGTTCAGATGGTTATACGGGATATCGACGCCGTACTTGGCGAAGCTCTCGCGCAGAGCCTCGTTGAGGTGATTGCGCGCATCCCAGTAATCGGCGACGGATGCCCAGCAGCGGACAGTGTATTCAATGGCGCTGTCACCGTAGGCGGTGAGGAGAACATCGGGCGCAGGCTCGTCCAATATGCCAACGGTGGAGGACACAGCATCCAGACACGCATTTTTTACGGTCTCGGTGGGGGCATCATAAGATGCGCCGATAGTCAGGACGATACGGTGGCGGCCAAGCGTGGTATAATTGATGATCTTGGAGCCGGAGAGGCTGCGGTTCGGCAGGAGGATGATCTGCCCGTCGGCGGTCTCGATGCGCGTATGGTTGAGGGAGATGTCCCGGACGGTGCCGACAGTGCCGTCAGACTCGATAACATCGCCAATGGAAAAGGGATGAGTCGAGAGAATGATGAGCCCGCCGGCGACATTGCTCATTATATCCTGGGTGGCGAGGGTCAGACCCAAGGTGAGCACCGAGGCGATGGCCGTGATGGACGAGGTGTTCAGCCCTAAAGCCCCGGCGGTGATGATGACGGTGAGCAGGTACAGCAGCGCCTTTATGAAGTTCACGGTTATCCTGCTCAGGCGCTCGTTCGGCTGCTTTATGCGCCCCATGAGCTTTTCGACCGCGCGCATGATAAGGCGCACCGCGAGCAGACACACGAGCAGCGTGATGACCGCGGAGAGGATATGCTCAAGACTGTAGCCGCCGAATGAGGTGGCCAATACTTTTGAAATGCTTTCCATACCGAACCTCCGAAAGATGGTTTGAGTTATTCTATCACGATGTGCCGCCGGTATCAAGACTGGGCAGATTTAATAAAACGCTTCATTGCCATGGCGGGGATTTATGATATTATATTAAAAAGCTCCCTTAGCAGGGGAAACGGAATAAATAAAAAAGACAGGAGAGCACTGTATGGCGAAATACATAATGGCGCTGGACGCGGGCACGACCTCGAACCGCTGCATACTGTTCAACGAGCAGGGCGAGATATGCAGCGTGTCACAGAAGGAATTCACGCAGTTTTTCCCGCAGCCGGGCTGGGTGGAGCATGACGCAACGAGATATGGCTGACGCAGTACACTGTCGCAGCCGAGGCGCTGGCGAAGAACGGCGCAACGGCGGAGGACATCGCGGCGATAGGCATAACGAACCAGCGTGAGACGACCATCGTCTGGGACAAGGCGACGGGCGAGCCGATTCACAACGCGATAGTCTGGCAGGACAGGCGCACGGCGGAATACTGCGACAGTCTCAGAGCCAAGGGACTGACGGATATCTACCGTGCAAAGACAGGGGCTTGAGCAATACGTAA
>VOFG01003961.1_pt1 | contig 20119 bp, 27 predicted proteins | sample 5384171 | NCBI WGS metagenome assembly VOFG01 (sample SAMN12384726, study PRJNA508395) | human gut metagenome | isolation source: healthy gut F | host: Homo sapiens
CTTCCTTCCTGTTGTAATATGTAATGAAAAATAAATTCTGCTGAATATATTAGCACGATAGTGGATTCATCCAAACAGCCAGTTGTAACATTTCCATACAGGCCAGTTTATTTTTCACACCAAAGGAAGTCGTACCCTTTAATCTTACATTTTAATTCCATCTTTTTCACTCGTCCAAAGATTACGATATACTCCATCTTCCTGCATCCACTTGTCTTCTCCTGATCACCGAAGTTGAATATTCCAAAAAATCTTCTTCCTTATATTCACGTAATATGCAAAAGGACACTGTCATCATGCAATATCGTATGTATACACATCTGCATCTTTATCAGATAATTTCCTGTCTGCGGATCTTTCAGCCGGTCAAGAGTCTGGAAAATACTTCCTGAACAGTTGTGGGATCATTCTTATTCTCTGCAAGCTCCCACTGCAGCTTTACCACGATGGATGTATCTTGAATCTGCACACTTAGCAGGATCTTCTTTATGCGTTACCGGATCATTATACCCTCCGCGGCTTATACTTTCCGCTATTTTCCCAAAACAATCATTCAGGGTAACGCTTATGTGGGATTCTTCCATCCCCCACTGTTTCAGGGTCTCATAATCCAGTCCCCATCCGATATCATCATGACATCTGAGGTAATTTAAGAAAGTATACTCTTTCGGAAGGTTGTTCATAGCCATCAAGCTGCATCCGTAAAAAGTCTGGTATCTCGTCGCAACCGTATTCCATGTAGTAGCCATCATGGTTACATTATAAAGCATATGACATTCCGGCTTTTCTATGGTACCAAAATAAGGAACTACTTTTTCCGGTTCCATCACGACTTCCCTAATAATACAACCGACGGACACACAATCTCCTGATCATACGCATCATCCTGATCATCGTGTACTCAGGAAGATTTGCAGCTTGTCCCTATTTCCTTCCAGATATAAGGAACTGCATCGATCCGCAGAATGTCAATCCCCTGATTGACCAGGAAAAGGAAATTATACATCATCTCATTAAACACCCTCGGATTGCGGTAATTCAGATCCCACTGGTACGGGATAAAATGTCGTCAACACGTAGTGTCCGATTTCCGGAAGATAGGTGAAATTTCCAGGGGCAGTGTCGGAAATACCTGTGGCAATTGTTCCCTGCGTATTCTCTGGCATAGTTTTCATTGTTATCATAGAAGAAATATCGGCTCATATATTCGCCTTCTTCTCACCCATCCTCCTTGCCTTCGCCCATTCATGATCTTCGAAGTATGGTTCATTACAAAATCCATACACAGATTCATGTCTTTTCGGCAGGCTTCAGCCAGATCTGCAAGGTCTCATGGTTCCAAGTTCCGCTTTACTTTACGGAAATCTGCAACCGCATAGCCTCCATCGGATCTTCCCTTCCGGCGAATCCAGGAAACGGCATCAGATGAACACAATTAATGTTGCATTCTTCCAGATACTTAAGCTTCCTTTACACCTTGCAAATTTCCAAGAAATTATCAATATACAGCATCATCTCCAAGCATGTTTTTTTCGATACTAAGCCTGATCCTTTTCCCTTTCCAGATCTTTCTTTCGAAGTTTGTATTTCTTGTATGATAGTAATTCTACATCTGTTCACAGAGCTCTGCAACATTGTCTCATTATCTGATAAAGTTCCATATAGAGCCAGCGAAGCTCATCCATGATGTTTGCCAGTTATTGAAAATATTATTTTTTTTTTTCCTATTTTTATTTCGACCATTTGCCAGATAAATCTGATATGCTTTGAATTCTCCAATTTCCAGGCATCGGAATTCCTGCTTCCATAAGCGCCTGCACCGGATAAATTTTTCCGGTATTTGAATCTTTATAGAATTGTCCGGCATTTCTCCAACCTTTGATTTTTTTACATAATTTACAGTCATATTTCCATGGGATTTCCTGCATAACGACATTTAGAAGTACTTCTTTCCCATTCTGATACAAAATGCCCATGCGCATTTCCTTCTGCGAATGGATTACCCAGTCTATTGTCACTGCACCATATCTGTGGACTGTAGTAGAGCATGCCTGCATCAAATCGTCCACCGCCACCGCTGCAGCCCTCAAGAAGTATATCCGGATATCTTGTCACCAGACGCTCCATAAAATCATACACTCCAAGCACATAGTCGTACAGATGCCAAATTTCATTCGCCCTGCTCATGCACACGGGTAATAAGATCTGCCAGACTTCCCCCCAGTTTCTTTTCGTTGACCTGCCAGTCCCCAAAGGGAAGAATTGTCATCATTTCTTTTCCCGAACCAGCCGTCATCCATCACTACCATATCAATTCCAAGGGAAGCGGCTTCTTTTGCCAGATCCACAATCGTATCTCCCGTAAAATCGAAATAGGCTGCCTCCCAGCTGTTGATCAGCACCGGACGCTGCATATGGACATATTTGCTGCGGCACACATGGTTGCGGATGCAGTTATGATACTGCTGCGACAATGCCGACAATCCCTCTGCCGAATAAGATAAAATAACTTCCGGCACCGTAAAGGTTTCTCCAGCCGCGAGCGGGTAGGAAAACAGTTCTTCATTTAATCCAAGAAGCAGGCGCGTCTGGTTGAACTGGTCTTTTTCCGCCTCACAGGAGAAATTGCCGCTGTATACAAACAGCATTCCATAGCAGCTGCCTGCGGTCTCTGTTGTCCCTTTTTCTGCCAGAATTACTGCCGGATTATACTGATGGCTGGATGTTCCCCTGCGGCTGCCAAACGCAATCGTTCCATGTCCCAGCGGGTACGCTCCAGATTGCGCTCCATGGCATGTTTTCCATAAAACCGCAGGACATCAAAATCTCCTGTAAACAAAGTCCAGACAGGCTGCCGCTGCCTTTTCGATCGTAATCTGTCCGGTTCCCATATTTTTAATCCGGACACTCCTTGTAATGATATCGGTTTTCTTCTAAAACGCCATACAGCAGATGCACTTCAACCTGTGCGTTTTCATCTGCAAGGACAATTTCCAGTGTCTGCGCTTCCTTTTCGTCTGCACGAACAGCCGGAAGTCCCTGCAACATACTTACCGTTTCGGATTTCATAGCTTTTAAAAAGCAGATCTGCACTTTCCACCCCTTTTTCATTTTTGATATTCAGTGCAATATTGCGGTAATCTCCGGTGCCAAGGGACGGATACTCCTGTGGCAGCGCATCCAGCGAATAGGTGCGGTCCATACCCGCTGCATAAGGATTTCCGGAAAATCCACGGTCTGCATAGGTTAGGACATAGTCCATGGAACTGTTTGTTTTTTCCCCGTAGTACAAATGCAGCAGATATCCCAGTGGATCAACCTGCATCTGATAAGTTGTATGCGCCGTATGCAGGGTAAAATTTTTTTATTTGGATTATAATTGCCATAGAATCACCTCGTTTTATTTTTTATCCACTCACCGTTTGCACACCATTCAAAATCTGTTTCTGACAGATCATATAAAAGATCAGGATCGGGATCAGTGCCAGAATATAGGAGGCAAACGCCAGATTGTAATTGGTTCCAAACTGTGTCTGGAAGTTAAGCTGTGCAAGCGGCAGCGTATTCTGTCCGGTTCCGGACATGATTACAAGTGGTGTCATAACATCGTTCCAGGTTCCAAGGGCTGTCAGGATCGCAACCGTCGCATGCATCGGTTTCATCATCGGGAATACCACTTTCCAGTAAGTCGTCCAGGTGCTTGCCCCATCAATATCTGCTGCTTCTTCGAGTGCTTCCGGAATATTTTTTAAATATCCACTGTAAAGCAGGACATTCATTGGCATGTAAAATACCAGATACAACACGATGACACCGGCACGGTTTCAAGTCCCATGTGTGCCGTCTGTTTTACCAGAGGCATCATTAAGATGGAAAATGGAACAAACATACCACTGACAATATACAGATAGATAAAACGGAAACTTTTTTCTTCTTGCCATGCCCCGCCCGATCACATAGCCTGCAATCGAGTGGATCAGAATTGCCAGTACGATCGTTACCAGAGTGATCAGTAAACTGTTTCCAAGAGAACGCCAGACATCGGTCACTTCCATTGCCTGACGGAAGGTTTCAAAACTCCATTGTTTCGGGAAAGAAAGTGCACCCGCCACATCGTTTGTCATCTCACTTGGTTTCTTAAACGCAATGATCGCTGCCATATACAGTGGAAAAAATACGGTGACCGTCCCCAAAATCAGAACAATCGTAAGTACCCGGTTTGGTTTCTGTTTTCTTTCATCATAACTGCTCCTCCTTCTTATTCATGACTGTCATCTGGAAAAGTGAAATTGCCACAATCACAATAAAAAGAAAATAACTGCATTTGCACTCTGGAATCCAAACTGTCCGCCATCCATACCATTTTTTATAAATCAGGTAAGAGATCGATTCGGTGCTCTGTGCCGGACCTCCCTTGGTCAAAGACATGATCTGGTCGAATACCATGAGAAAATTCTTTGTGCTCAATACCAGATTGATTGTTACAAACGGCATAACCAGTGGAAATGTTACTTTCCAGAACTGTTTCCATTTACTTGCTCCATCAAGCATACTCGCCTCGTAAACTTCCTCCGGGACGGTCTGCAGACCGGAAATATAAATGATGGTATTCATGGCAACTGCCTGCCATACACCAACAATCAGCACACCAATCCACGCATATTTTCACTTGCAAGAATACTGTTCTGTAAAAATCCAATATGGACCACATTTCCCACAGTTGGAAGAATGTAAGTAAAAAATAAAACTAAAAAATATAGCCGATGACAAGTCCTCCTAAAATATTCGGTACAAAATAAATACCGCGCAGTCCACTTTTAAAACGGATTGCACTGTTTAATCCAACTGCCATGATCAGACTCAGCACATTTACCAGTATCGTTCCTGCCAGTGCATATTTAAACGTAAACAAATAGCTTTTTTCCCACGCGGGAATCCGTAAACAGATCTGCATAGTTCCGGAATCCGACATAATCGTACGTTCCGTATCCTTTATAATTGGTAAAGCTGTAAATCACACCTTTGATCATTGGAAGTGTATTGAATGCAAAAAATAAGATCACAACCGGTATGACAACCGCCCAGAATGTTTTGTCCCTGTTTGACATTTTCTTTTTCATTGTGCATCCTCCTGTTCTTTCTGATAATCCTGTACTTTCCGAATCAGATCCCGGTTGTAGCGTTTCCAGCCGGAATCAAATTTTTTCAAAAACTTTTCCTGTGCATTGTCGCTTGTATCCAGCAGGAACGTCTGGATCATGGCATCCACGCTCATCTCACTCGGATAATGGTGATCCTGATAATCTGCCATGCGGTTATTTTCAATGTAAGGACGCATATCCTTGAGTGTTTCCGGAATTGCAAAATCCCCATCCTTGCAGGCGATTCCGCCCTGATCATCCAGATAAATCTGAATGGTTTCATCGTCATACAGATATTTTAAAACTTCATATGCTGCTTCTTTGTTTTTGCATGCTTTCATCACAGAAAACTGTAAATCAATTCCTGAATTTAATACATTGTCTGATTCCTCATCATTTGCAGGAAATGTAAAAGAGCCGATATTCATATCTGGATTGACCGATTTAATCTGTGGAATCGCATAGCTTCCGATCGGATACATGGCAGATTCCCCACGGGCAAATGCTGTACAGGCATCGTTATAACCATATGCATACGGATTTTTTTTTCTGCGTAATCCAAAAGCGCACGCATCTTTTCTGCTACCGGTTCATAAGTCCTGGCAAATGTGGTATTTCCCATATTTACCTGATTGCAGGTGTCCGAATCGGTAAGTCCGACTGCCAGCGCATTCCACGGAGCCAGACAGGTCCAGGTATCTTTAAATCCCAGATACAGCGGAAGTGTTCCGCTCTGTTTTATTTCATCACACAGTGTGGTAAATTCCTGCCAGGTGGTCGGAACTTTCCAGCCATTTTCCTCAAACAGATCTTTGTTATAAGATTTGCCGCGTTTGCCACATATGGAAGTGTGGTAAATTCCATATCCAGATATGCCTGCTTGACTGTCTGCTTATCCATATCCAGATACTGCTTGACTGGAAATATCCTCAAACAGATCTGCATCTAAAAAGTTGGAATAGTTGATGTCTCCTCCGATTGCGATGATATCCGGATAATCCTCCCGGATAAAACGTGTCTTTAAAATAGTCATAGCCTCATTCGGAGATGAGATAGTCAGATGAATATCATCATGTGTTTCATTGAACTGCTTTTCAATTTTTTCAAATGCCTTAACTGCTTCTGGTTTGTAGGAAACCACTTCAATCTCCGTTTTTCCATCCGCCTCTTTTTTCGCTTCCGCATCCAGCAAGTCCTGTCATACACATACCTAGTGCAAGCACAGCCGCAAGACCACGGAAAATATTCCTTTTTGCCATATTCCTCTCTCCTTTTCTTAAATATATCCGCTTGCCTTTTTGATAATCTGATTATAACATACCTTTATGCGTCCTTAAATACCCATATTTTTTTAATTTTATACCTAAATGCAATATTTTGTGCTATAATAGATACTAATATCGCATTTTGGTATATACGGAGTGTTTTATGAGTAATACATTTTTTAATATTTTTCCAAATGAAAATTTTATTGATCTGTGCATGTATCAGTTTGGATACGAACAGTGTGATCCCGGTCATTCTTTCGGACCTGCAACACGCAACCACTATCTGTTTCACTATGTTCTTTCCGGAACCGGAACGCTTATGGCAGACAATGCAAAAGGGGATACACAGACCTATTCCGTAAAAAGCGGACAGGGATTTATGATTTTCCCGGGGCAGATCAATACTTACATTGCCGATGAACAGCTTGAACCGGAGTTATTTCGGAAAGATTTTCACGATTCGATCGGACGATCTCCGAGAATTCCTGATCGGTGTATCGTATGACTAAGGCTGCCAGAAACTTCTTTGAAGACTGACTTTCACTGTCCATTGCAGATATCGGAAATGCCGTCGGATATCCGAATCAGTTACATTTTTCAGAGCATTCAAGAATCAGCTGTTACTTTGATCATCCAGCACTGGTCGCACCGGTCTGTGTATCGGGAATTCCGGCATTGCGTCTCGTATGGCTGTTCTGATCTTCCCTGTACTCTTACATTCAGAACAACTTCCCTTCGATCACATACCCGCATGGCGATCGCACGTTCATTTACCGTCAGGCATTTGCAAAAGTCTGACCGGTTCACCCTGAGGGCACCTGCAACTGCAAGTTCATCATATCCCATCGGTGTTGTTACGGCGGCTCAAAGCAGAGCCGATCGTGCAGGATCTACTCCGATACTGAGTCGAGATTGGCAGACGCTGTCAAGCTCTTCTGCTCTTTCTGCCATTGCTCCGGTGGCGTGCGCAGTGTAAAGAAGATCGATAATTCATCTTTCCCCTGGATGCAGAGTCTGTGGATCGTCCATCACCTCCGTTATCCGGATGCGATGCGTAGCACATTCCAAGCGTAATATACGGTCGCATCTACCGGCGTATTCGTCCGGTGCCGGTACTGAGCCCGTATATAGAGTCAAAATCCGGATCACCAGTACGCTTTGTGTACAACTTCCTGACAAAGGTGCTGCTTCTTCTGTCGGCACCGGCGAGATCGAGTTATCCACGCTGTGATATAATTTCTTTCCGAGATCTTTCGGATCACATTTCAACAATGCACCGACTCTTGTTCTGCTTCGCCAAGCAGCGTCGATCGCAACTCTTGCTCCCGGATGTCCTTTTTACGGCATTGTTAAAACATATCATTGCCGGTCCTTCTTTGGTCGGACGCATAACGGTTCCTGCCCGCGACATGACGGTATACACCGGAAAGCTGCCATCGGCTCGACTTCCACATCTGTTTCAATCAGCTGTCGGCATATCTTCAGCTTTGACTACATTGCACTTCTGAGATCTGTGACTTTTGCTGCCATAAAATAATCCTCCTGTCATTCTTATTATTGAAATCATTTACTCATACTCTTTATTCCAATTTTAAAGGATTTTCAGATGCAAAATCAATTCTACTTATGCTACCATTGATCTCTCAAATGGAATGAATTGCACCAGAAATTTTCGCACAATGTAAGGAGACCTCAGATATGACATTTGATCAAGATTCAGTATTTTTTGCCATCGCTGAATGCAATACCTATTTTGACGCCGCAGAAGAACTAAATATCTCGCAGTCTGCACTTTCAAAACAGATCATAAAACTAGAAGAAAGAACTTGGCGTCGCCCTGCTCGACCGTTCACCGGAAGACCTTTTACCAGGACGCCTGGCCCGCTTCGCCGGCAGTATGAGATCATGAACAGACACATGAAGAAGCGGAACACTGCCGATCCTGACACAGTACGACTGACTGCACATTTCCGTCAGTTCACTGAATCCCATCCGGACATTCATCTCATTCCTCGATGAAGTCGAAGAAAATGACTTAAAAAAGTGACTGCTATCCAGCCAGTATGACCTTATTATCTGCCGGGAATGATGATAGCCGATCAGAGCGACATTTCTTCCGTCTATCTTGCGGGACGATGAACTGGTCACCGTCCTTCCCGCTGGACATCCGCTTGACGGATCTGCATCACTTTCCGCTCTTGCAGACGAGTCATTCATCCTGGGATGAACCGCTACACCTCCGTCTATCAGATCTGTCAGGCACTGTTCGCAAATATTGCCGACCACCCACAGATTCTAAGAACCGGACGTGTCGAATCGATCATCAGCGCCGTTGCCATCGGGGAGGGCGTTCTCCTCCTTCCATACAGTAACTTCAAGTCTTTCATCATGAGCACGTAAAAGACACTGCCGCTTACGCCCCGGTAAAAACTTCCTGTCGTACTGCCGGCACGAAAAAAACGGATAAATTCCTCTATCTGTCGGAATTCATCCGTTGTATGACGGAACATTAAGTTTTGTAAACCAAGATTGCCCAGATCATTAATTTGAAAGCGATTTCACATTTCATAGCACGCTATGATAATTTTGTATGTTTTTAGCGTTTTTTGTCAACTACAAGCGGTACATATCTCTGGCATTTTTTCTCCGTCTGTTCGACTACTTCTTCATACGTAATGCCCTTTAATTCCGCAATCTTCTCTGCCACACCAACGGATATAAGCAGAATTATTACGCTTTCCACGGTTTGTTCATGCCATGTACGGGCAGTCGTTTCAAGTACGATTGATGTCAGCGGAATATTTTCCACTACTTCCTTCAACTTCTTCGCATTCTTGAACGTTACCACTCCGCCAACGCCGATGTAAAAATCCCATCTTGATATATTCTTGTGCCATTTTTTTTTGAATAAGAATAACAATGGATCACGCCGCTAGTCCTTTCGCATGCTCCTTCATAATCTCCATGGTATCTTTGCCCCCTCCGGCTGTGGATCAGAACCGGAAGATCAACTCTCTTGCCAGTTCCAGCTGCCGTATGAACCATTTTTCTGCACTTCTCTCGGCTCATTGTCCCAGTAATAATCCAGACCGATCTCGCCTACCGCAACCACTTTTCCTCTTTAAACAGCTCTTTCCATCTGTGCAAAGGTCTCTTCATTCAGGCTTCCGACCTCATCCGGATGAACTCCCGACTGCCGCATATACCCCTTCTGCATCTTCTGCGCACAGAAGCATTCCTTCTGAAAGTACTCCGGCAAGTTTTGCAGGTTTTAAGTTCACAAGTACCATTACTTTTTTGCCGACCATTTCTTCTGGTGTATAGTATTTGCGGATACCGGAAACGATCTGTTTTACCTGACTTCCGATTTTTACCTGGGAACATAATAATTTCTTTGACTTCGGCACTGCTTCACAGGAAATGATCTCTCCGACCTGGAACTGCATTTTCCGAAGTCGTCAAATGTAATTTCTGGTTTTGCATCAATATCGATTACTGTCTCTTCTTCACCATCTGCCTGATTCTCTTTCTCTTCTGCTGTCATCTGTGGGTGAAGTTCTTCTACTTTCTTCATTACTTCTTCTACGTCTAATCTTGCGTGAAAAAGAATTTCCGGCTTTTCTGTCACTTTTCCGTCACCAAGTTGTGCAAGAATCTTCTCAGATGTTTCTGGCATGAAGGACTCCAGAAGTCTTGCGCCTGTTTTGATGCTCTCGATCAGATTATAGAGCACTGTCTCCAGACGGTCTTTCTTAGCCTCTTCTTTTGCAAGTGCCCACGGCATTGTCTCGTCGATGTATTTGTTGCAGCGTTTGAAGAGTACGAAAATCTCTGTGATCGCATCTGCCACACGCAGCTCGTCCATCTTAGCTTCCTCTTTTTGGCGTATCCTCTGTGATTGCTTTCAGATCCACATCAACTGCTTTGTCTTCTTCTGTCTCAGCAACACCTTTATTCGTCACCGTTCCGCCAAAAGTATTTATTTGTCATAGAAATGGTTCTGTTGACCAGATTTCCAAGTGTATTTGCCAGATCGGAATTCATACGCTCTACCATAAGCTCCCAGGAAATAACTCCGTCATTCTCAAATGGCATCTCATGAAGTACGAAGTAACGTACTGCGTCAACTCGAAGAAATCTACCAATTCATCAGCATACAATACATTTCCCTTGGATTTACTCATCTTACCATCGCCCTGCAGAAGCCATGGATGTCCAAATACTTGTTTTGGAAGTGGAAGATCCAGTGCCATCAGGAAGATTGGCCAGTAAATGGTGTGGAAACGGATAATATCCTTTCCGATCAAATGTAAATCTGCAGGCCAGTTTTTCTTGAACTGCTCTGTGCTGTTTCCATCACAATCGTATCCGATTCCTGTGATGTAGTTTGTCAAGGCATCCAGCCATACATACACAACGTGCTTTGGATCAAAGTCAACCGGAATTCCCCATGTGAAGGATGTTCTGGACACGCACAGATCCTGAAGACCTGGAAGAAGGAAATTGTTCATCATCTCATTTTTACGAGATACAGGCTGAATAAATTCCGGATGCGTGTTGATATAATCGATCAGACGGTCAGCGTATTTGCTCATTTTGAAGAAGTATGCTTCTTCCTTCGCTGGTTTACATTCGCGTCCACAATCCGGACATTTTCCGTCTACTAACTGAGACTCTGTCCAAAAAGGACTCACAAGGAGTACAGTACATTCCCTCGTATGAACTCTTATAAATGTCTCCTGATCGTACAGTCTTTTGAAAATTTTCTTGACCTGTGCTTCATGATCCTCATCAGTCGTACGGATAAATTTATCATAGGAAGTATTCATTAAATCCCAGATCTTCTTAATCTCTCCCGCTGCATTGTCAACGAACTGTTTTGGTGTAATACCTGCCTCGTCCGCTTTCAGTTCAATTTTCTGACCATGTTCTCATGAGCTTTTGACAGATTATAAGAACAAGGCAGGAAAACAATATAACTTGAAAGCGTACCACACAGAGATTTTAGATGCAGGCCCTTGTAGTTTTGACATTTTGAGAAGACGCATCGAAAGCAACCTTATGAATGGAGGAGTAACTATGTCAACAAAAGCTTATTACACACATGAAGAAATCGAAAAGGAAAGCCTGGATTTTCAAAACAAGATCCATTATCGGAAGCAGCATTTATGGAAACAATGTAGAGGTAACAGATTTAAAACAGGCATATGAATTAGCAAAGAATTCTCCTGGAACGATCGTTACAGATATGCTTCGGTGCATATAAACCCGGCTTAGCAATTGGTTTAGATGTAGGTGTCCAAAAGTTCTGTTATTTAACGATGGATCAGTGACTGGACGCCTGCGCAGCTGCAAGAAGAATTTCCAGCGAACCTGGTGTAGATTACGTTAAACAGATCTGGATCTGAAAACTTAGATGGATGCAATTCCGCTATGATACAAGATGGACGACAACATACAAAGATTTTAATTAGATCCTGAATTTGAGTAAAAGCACATCTTTTAATTTGTAATAGAGAATGAAAATATCTTTATATTCCTGGATACAATAACCAAATACAATGAAATGCACAAAACTAGATGAGACAGATATCTATATCTTCTCAGATCCACAGTGACATGAAGAACATCCATTAGGACAACATACTGTATCACAGATACAACCACAGTCAAAATTTTGGATGAAATACTTTTGGAGAACACAAGAAAGCGTACATAACCATTGCATGCTGGCCCTAAAACTGTAATGGATAAGTTTTCCCGCCATGGTGGACAGAAAGAATTCAAATTAGATAATGGAGAGAAATTCGTAGCATCTTTCTTTCAGTTATCAGGATCAGGAAAATCCACATTAACACATACAACACATAACAACAAATACGAAGAGATTCAGGTTCGCATGATGATGCATTTATCATTAACACAGAAACAGTATTGCATTTATCGCAATGGAACCAACATATTTTGATAAGACAGTGGACTATCCAACAGGATGCTTGATAATAAATTCTTATTAACAGCACAGAACTGTTCTGCAACAAGAGACAGCGAAGGAAAAGTCGTTCTTGTCAGAAGATATATCCGTAAAATGAAATGGCCGTGCGATCAAATCCAACAGGTCAACAAAACCGTGTAGATAAGATCAATGATCCAGTTAATGCAATCTTCTGATCATGAAAGACCCAACAATCCCACCAATCGTTAAGATCAGGAGCTTTTTACATCCGTTATGGGAGCAACTCTTGCAACAAAACGAAGCAGTGCGGAACGTCTGGCACCTGAGTAGATCCAAACCGTCTGGTTGTAGAACCATACGCAAACCCATTTAGAACATATCCTCTTGTAAATGACTACAAGAAATTTAGAAATTGAAAAAGAAAGAAATGTACTGCTACATCATCAACACAGGAGATTTCATATGGGTAAAGATATCAAACCTGCAAAAACAATTTCCGCAATTGAGCAGGTCGTAGAAGGAACTGAGAACAAACAGTGGGGACCATTTACAGATATCGAAGTGCTTGAAATGGAAGGATATGTTTTGTGACTTCAGCGATATGAACTATGTTGAAACACTGAAAGCAAGAATGACAGACAGATTAAACTTCTGTCTTCGAAAAAGACGTAGAAGATGGTGGATACAATGCACTGCCAACACAGGCAAAAGAAGCTTTAGCAAAAGTAATTGGAGAAGCACACAATTTAGAAGTGAAAATTCCAACAATTAAAGGTATAATACTTAAATCGTTGTTTAGAGGTGAATTGATTGGATAAAGATCGTTTAAATAATATGGTGGTAGACTTATTCCACGGAATTTCATATGAAGAAGAGAAAGCCGTGATCACGGATGAGTTTAAGGATATTTTTCGAACAAAGATCTGCATATTATCGATGCGATCGGGATCAAGAAACCTAAGAATATTTACAAATAATTTTATTTTATTGTTTCTGAAGACATCCAGAAAGAGTTCCGATGTATCAGTTCCCGGCATTGGCCACTCTGATATACGTGGATTGGTTACCGACAGGTCAATGGTCCGCCGCGAACTCTAGCTGTCTCCCTGGCGTGGATCACAGATGATACTGTGCCAACAGAGTTTTCTCGTAGATAGTTCAAACCTAAACATGTTCGAAACTCTTTCGGGATGCCTTCAGTTGCAACTTTAATTACAGCTGGATGATGTATGCGGCAGAGACCGGCTTACATCATCTTGATTATCATTTATAGCACATCGATCAGTATGTCAAGACTACGCAGTACCGCCTTTGGCGGCTTGGTCTTGATATGGTGATCGATGTGTTATATTTATATTAGTAAATATTATCTGTCATCATTCCCCATATGAAACAGGCAAGCTCTCTTGCAACGGCTGTTTTTGCAATATTATATTTCTTGCCATCTTTTAGGACCATCTTATAATAGCGCCGTCTCAGACGTTCATTTGCTCTGTCTGCATAATTGATTACCTGCGGTGAATTCCCTGCCTGTCGTAATCTTAGGACTCTTGATTTATATCCAATCTTTCCACGGGTATAACTTTGTGCTGATTCTGTCAACAGTCTGCGTACATGTGTGTTCCCTGCTTTCGTAATGCCAAGTCCGTTTCTGTCATCGCCGCTGGAATGCTGTCCGGGTACCAGTCCAAGATACCCTGCAAACTTTCGTGCGGATGCAAAACGCTGAAAATCTCCAACTTCAACGATCACTGATAAAGCAGTGTGTGTCCTGATCCCCAGAAAACAGGTTAACTTTACTAACAGATTCTTTATCTTCTTTTTAGATGCCAGTTCTTCAATTCTATGATCCAGACGATTCAGTTTATCTGTCAGAGTTTATAAGTCAGCAGATATTCATCCAGAATCTCTTTGTAAAGCCCTACTGGTTTTAATGATCTCAGCCATTTCACATGTTTTTCTGTCCAGTTACCACTTCCATCATACTGATAACCCTTGACGTAAACAGAAAGAAAGGATCTGTTGTTTTGATCTTTTTCAATTCCGCTTTTATGATCATCACGCATACGGATAAATTCTTTTGTCTGATTATCTGTTTCCGTTGGAATATGTACGGACTGTAATTGTGCTGTGCCAAGGATCTGGCAATGATCTCCGCATCTTTTTGTCTGTTTTGATCCGTCTTTTGCTTCGTTGTTCGAGCATTGTAGTTGGTGCAAGGATCACACATTCCACATTAAAATTTTCCAATTGATGATACAAAGAATACCCAAGGCATCCTGCTTCGTAACCACACACGAATCTAGTATCGTCTCCATATATGGTGCGGAGAAATTCAAGATATCTTAATACATTCTTGTAACTGGCTTGTGTTCTTTGATAATGAGATGCCTTTTCATCTTCCATATTTGCAAGAACAAACAGTAAAAACTTTCCCTTATGAACGTCCATTCCTACGTAAACTGTGTGTTATAATTCATATAATGACCTCCAATTTGTATGCGGTAATCCCTGTTACCATTGATGTGTTTCCAATTCATAGTATACAGGTAAATCCACGATGCTACAAACTTGGGGGTCATTACATATTGTCTCCGTTGCCAGACATTATAAGCTATTTCTTGAGCTAAAATGCCGCACTTATGTTCAGACATTCAACCACAGGGCGCTGCGAATTTGTGAAAAAAGTACTTAAAATATGCTAATCGTTGCCACCGGCTTATATTATAAATATTTCTTGTTATCTTATTTCTGACACATAAAGCGAAAGTCTATCGAAATCACTATGGGGGTTTCATATTCCACATGTTAAACGTTATTTTGGTAATATATCTGATAATTTTTGTATTCGCTAACGAAAGGTTTAAAGATTGATCACCACCGATGGTTTTATCGAGCTGTAACCAATACAGTACAACATACATACCCCCTCCGTCTGAAACCACCTGATTTGTAAACCACGTACGCAAACAGCGCACCAAATTTGCTGCGAACCGTTCAAAACAACGGCAAAATTTCAATGGTTCTGGATCTCTAAGTGTGTCTGTTTTCTTAAGAAGTCTCCACCTGGCTGGAATCCTTTCTCGATTACAACTCCGGTCCTGATCAGTTCTGCTCCGGAATCTTTGACTAATTTTGCCAGTCCTTCTAAGGCTTTTACCATTGGCAAGGAAATCGTCGATCAGTAAAACACGGTCTCCTTCTCCTAAAAATTCTTTGGATACAATGATGTCATAGACTCTTCCGTGTGTAAATGACTCTACTTTTTTGTTGTATACACATCTCCTGCGATGTTCTTTGTCTGTGTTTCTTTGCGAATACAACTGGTACATCAAAAAATCTCTGCTGCAACGCAGGCGATTCCGATTCCTGATGCTTCAATTGTAAGGATCTTTTTATTAATATCTTCACCCTTCAAAACGTTTTCTAATTCTTTTTTCCAATTTCACGGAATAATTTTTACATCCATCTGGTGATTTAAAAAACGGTCTACTTTCAGGACATTTCCTTCTTTTTTACGACTCCATCTTTTCGGATTCTCTTTTAATAACTCATTACTTGGCCTCCACGCTCTTTGTATTTTAAATAATATTTTAACTACTTTTTTGCCTCCTTTGCAAGCATTGCTTGTCTTTGGATAATCTATATCGCAAAGTTCAGATTCTTCCAGTACCTTGAAAATCTGGCATTTTCTATATGATTTTTAAGAATTTTTTTGCCGCCTTGGTCTCGTTAATGATCGAAGCTCCTGTTTATACCTTTTGGAAAACCATACTGGATTCCCCAGTGCATCTTCTGTTTGACACAGCCAAGTTCTTACCATCTTCCATAAAAGAGAGAAATCCTTCGATGGTCTCTTTTTTTCATGTCTGGCTGGTCTGCTACAAAAGGCATAATGGTCTGCATCTTCACGAGGCATTGATCCCTGCTTTGATCGACCATGAAATACCATATTTGCTTTCCGGGCAAAATGCTGTTTTGATGACTGCTTGCTGGTTCTCTTCCTGAAGCTGTCTTTGGATTTCTTCATGCTGGGTTACAACGACGATCTCCCAGTTTGGATGTTTTCTGCAGATTTCTATCAGATGATCGAGTCCATAGCGGTACATCGGTTTTGTCCCAATATACTTTAACAGTTTGTTCTCTTTTTCCAAAACGGCTGCTGTTTCCGGATGCCAGATAAATGACTGCTGTCTTTCCTTTATCCATATTTCTTATTGTTCCTGTTCTAACAGTCCCATAACAATCTTTTCACTGGTGATCGGCAATTCACGAATCCATAATCCTGTTGCATTAAATACAGCATGCGCTAACGCTGGAGATGGTGTGTTGATAACGATCTCTCCGATGGATTTTGCACCGAATGGTCCTGTTGGTTCGTAACTGCTTTCAAATTCCACTCGTAATTTTCCTACATCCACTCGTGATGGAACTTTGTACTGCATGAAGGAATTCTGTTTGACATATCCATTTGGTGTATAATCAACGCCTTCATATAATGCCATTCCGATTCCCTGTCCAAGTCCGCCTTCTACCTGTACTCTTGCAAGGTTTGATTGACCTGGTGTTCCGCAGTCTACAACTGCAACATAATCTAGAATCTCGATATGTCCTGTCTCTTTATCAAGCTCGATCTCAACCATTCCTACCATAAATGGTGGTGGTGATACTGGGGAACTGTTTGTCTCTGTTACCTGGAACGTTTCATTATTGTTAAACATAGATGCTGTCGCAATATCAACTAAAGAAACGGACTTTTCCACTTTCTGGATCTGTGACTTTCTTTCCATCAAATTCAGATTATCCGTAGATTCGATTTCCATCTTTTCGGCTGCTTTATTTAAAATATGTACTTTTAATTTTCACACGCACGTTCCACTGCGTTTTCCTGTGACATAAGTAGAACTTGATGCGTAAGATCCAGAATCATATGGAGATGTATCGGTATCTCCTCCGCTGACCATAATATCATCCACTGGACATTGCAGACATTCTGCTGCCATCTGTGCCAGGATCGTATCACATCCGGTTCCCATATCGGCTGCCGCAATGGAAAGTGTATACAGTCCATCATCATTTAATTTGATCGTTGCGGAACCTACGTCAACACCTGAAATACCTGAACCCTGCATTGCCATTGACATTCCAACGCTTCGAACCTTTCCATTTCCCATATCCACAAGGGTATTTTTTCATCCCATTTGATCATTTCTTTGGCGCGGGCAAGGCATCGATCTAAAGCACAGCTGTTCGCTGTCTCCCCATAATAGGCTGGCATGATATCACCTTCGCGCACCATATTCATCTCACGGATCTTGGTTGGCTCCATTCCAATCTTCGCTGCCAGTTCACTCACTGCGGATTCCAGTGCAAACACCCCTGTGTCGCACCATATCCACGGTAGGCTCCTGCTGACATGCGGTTTGTATACACAACATCGTATGCAAATTTGAATGCTTCTAAGTCTCTGTATAATGGAATAGATTTATGGCCAGACAGTCCAACCGTTGTTGGTCCATGTTCTCCATAAGCACCTGTATTAGATAATGTATACACATCGATTGCTCGAATCTTTCCATTCTTATTTGCTCCGACACGGACTGTTACCTGCATCTCATGTCGTGGAGAAGATGCAATCTGGGATTCCACTCTTGAGAAAATGATCTTGATGGTTTCTTTGTCATCCATGTGACGAATGCTGATAAACTTCTGGAAATTGAGCTCTGTTTTGCACCAAATCCACCACCGATTCTTGGTTTGGATACTGAATCTTTGATTTTGGAATACATAATGCATTCGATAAGATTCTTCGTACATGGAATACGATCTGTGTGGAACTTACAACATTTAATCTTCCGTATTCATCAATAAAACAGTAAGTTCTAAATGTCTCCATCATTGCCTGCTGGTTGGCTTTTGTATGATAAGTATGTTCTACAACAACATCACAATCTGCTAATACAGCATCAACATCTCCTTCATGAGTTTCTTCTGTTGCACAAAAGGTTTTTCTTATTATCTGCGCCAATGTTACAAAGTGTCTTCCAGTTATCTTCTGGATGTACTAATGGTGTACCTTCATCCATTGCTTTCCTTGGATCTAAGTTCGCTGGTAATACGTCATATTCTACACGTAACATCTTGATTGCTGATCTACGCATTTCTCATTTTTCACCGGCAACGATCGCTACCGGGTCACCGACATAGCGCACATGCTGGTCTAAGATTCTGTCTGTCATATGGGCTTAACTCTGGATAATGTCTGTCCTGCCATTGTGAAACGTTCCTGTGGAACATCTTCCCATGTATAAATTGCCTCATTCCAGGCACTTTCATGGCAAATTTTGTATTGATCGATTTGATCATTGCATTGGCATATGGGCTTCGCAGTAATTTTGATCAAACAGTCTTTGGTGCCTTATCATTTGTAAATACAGGTTTCCCTGTCACTAGTGCCATTGCGTCTTTTTTCATGATCGGCTGGTTAACTACTTTCATTCGGCACCTCCATTTTTCGCTTTCTTATATTCTAAAAGTTTAAGATTCCTCGAAGTTGTCCTTCATATCCTGAACATCTGCACAGATTTCCGGATAAATATTCTTTGGTCTCTTCTTCTGTTGGGTCTGGAATCTCTCTGAATAATGCAATCGCATTCATGATCATTCCCGGATTGCAGAATCCACACTGTTCCGCTCCCTGATTGGCAATAAAAGCTCCAAACTCTCGCTGCTTCTTCCTGTAATCCTTCAATGTGTCAATCTTATGTCCATCCACTCTTGCTGCAAAAGAATAGAACAGGATAAAATTGGCTGGTCATCCATAAATACCGTACATAATCCACAGTTTGATGTCTCACAGCCACGTTTTACACTGTAACATCAGATCTCTCACAAGATCGATCAGGAGAGTATCTGCATCAATCTGTGGGGTTACTTTCTTTCCATTCAATGTAAATGTAATCTCCATGCCTATTTCTCTCTCCTTTCTTCTAACTGTTCCAGTCCTCGTCTTACAAGAACTTATGATAAATGTCTTCTGTACTCTGCACTTCCACGCATATTGCTTCCAAAATTCATCCGTTTGGTCACTTCATCTGCAAGGTTCTTCTTCCTTCATCGTCTTTGATCATATCTTTCCACTGATCTGATAATTTTACTCTTGCCGCTCTTGATGGTCTTGCACCAACAACTGCATATGCATCTTCCGTTCCGAATGAATGGCGCATGTCAAAACTGGAAAATCTGTCTTTGTATTTCTATGAGAAAGATAAAACACTTTCCTGTGGATGTTTTTAACGATCAGGCGCACCAGGATATCATTTGGATATTTATTTGCTGCAAACTGATCGAGTGGAATGATTCCCTCGTGATGTAATTCCACATAACTGTCAAATGCAAGAAAACAACTTAATACATCAGAGAAACCGAATTTACCAAAAATACTTCCTCAACTGTCGCAAGATTACGGAACTGTACTCCAACGATATGTGTGACGCTTTCTTTCACTGCCCCTGACTCCATGTATTCAAACCTTCATGAAGCTCGATCTGTCTTAAGGTTACCATAGCTCCAATGGAAAATTCTTCGTCATTTTCTTCAATCTGATCCAGTCCAAAGTTCCGACAGGTCAGGTCAATTGCTTTTTGTACATTTCTTGTGACCATCTTAAGCCACAACATACCGCCAATCACACAGTTTGTCTTTTTTCTGATTCAGCTCATAAGCCTGCTCAAGACTTTCTGCTTTTGACATAC
>VOFG01004516.1_pt1 | contig 20083 bp, 44 predicted proteins | sample 5384171 | NCBI WGS metagenome assembly VOFG01 (sample SAMN12384726, study PRJNA508395) | human gut metagenome | isolation source: healthy gut F | host: Homo sapiens
AAAAGAAATCGTTGTAAAATAATTGCTGTACTGCCCCTGGCGACAGAACCGAAAAGTCAAGCCACTGTGCCACGTGGTTTTCACCCCTGGCGCAGCCGTAAGCCATGGGCGTGGGCAGGATGCCGCCAGCGGATTACCGCTCATCGCGCACCTCGAACAAAAGTCCGGATATGTTCTGTTGCTTTGCTGTAAAGGTATACTTTACTTTCACCGGCTCGATGCGTTCCATCCCTTCTACCGAAGGGCAATCAAATTGCACCAGCCTGCAGCCGCAGATTATCCCGCTTGAACCAGTTGTCCGCCATCGGAATAATCCACATAGGCTGCTGCCTGAGACTTAGTTGCCAACAATTGAAATAGCTTCGTCAACATCACCACCATCAAAGACGACCTTGCCTTTGTCCAGCACGATGCAGCGGTCGCAGAGGTCGCGGATGGTGGCCATGTTGTGGCTGACGTACAGCACCGTGCGGCCGTCCTGCTTGGCGGCCTGGCGCATCTTGGTCAGGCATTTTTCTGGAACTTCATATCGCCAACGGCGAGGACCTCGTCCATGATCATGATCGCGCTGTCCAGGTGGGCCGCCACGCTGAAAGCCAGCTTGACGTACATGCCGCTGGAGTAGCGCTTGACCGGGGTGTCGATGAAGTCTCCGACCTCGGAAAACTCGATGATCTGGTCCATCTTGGCGTCGATCTCGGCACGTGTCATGCCCAGAATGGCACCATTGAGGTAGACGTTCCCGCGGCCCGTCATCTGGGGTGGAAACCGGTGCCGACTTCCAGCATCGAGGCCACGCGGCCGTACAGGTCAATATCGCCGGAGGTAGGGGGCCGTCACGTGGGTCAGCAGCTTGAGCAGCGTGGACTGCCCGCGCCGTTGGAGCCGATGATACCCACGGCCTTTGTTTACTGTAAAGCTGACGCCGTTGAGCGCCATAAAGGTGGTGCCCACTGGGCGCTGGTCGGTGCCGATCTGGGTGTTGGGGTCCTTCTTTTTGCCGCGCTTGTGGGCCCACCTTTTGCAGGTCGCCGCGCAGCGTGCCGCCGCCGATCTGGCCCAGGCGGTACTGCTTTTTGACGTCCTGCACGCGGATCATCAATTCCTGATTTTCCATGCCTATACCTGTCAGACCGTATCGACAAAAGGTCTTTTCCACCTTGCCGAACAGCGAAATGCCCACGCCCAGCAGCAGCACCGTCCATGCCAGCGAGACGACCCACATCAGCACCGATAGCCCCCGCCGGAACTGAAGCAGACCGCGCGGAAGCTTTTCCCATCGGGGCGGTCATGGGGTTGGCGATCATCACCGCGCGCAGCAGCGGGATGGAGATCATCGACAGCGGGTAGACCATCGGCGTACCGTACATCCACAGCTGCACACCGAAAGTGACAACGACCATCAGGTCGGGTGGTAGCGGGTAGTGACGCTGGACACGATGATGCCGCAGCCCAGGCCCAGCAGGCCCACCTGCAGCACGATGGGGAAGCAGCAGCGGCATAGCCGCCCAGTTGGGGGCCACCTCGCCGCGCACCACGTAAAACAGCAGCAGGCAGAAGAACATGACGAACTGCACCAGGAAGTTGATGAACCCCGAAAGCATTGTGGAAATGGGCATGGCCAGCCGCGGAAAATACACTTTGCTGAAGATGTTGGAGTTGGTGGTAAATGTGCCCGAAACCTTGTTGATGGAGGAGAAGAAGGTCCACACGGCCGTGCGCCAGATAGAACAGCGGCTGCGGCACACCGCTGTGGACAGGTTGGCGATCGTGCCGAACATAACCGTGTATATGGCCATGGACAGCAGCGGGGTTAATTAAAATCCACGCCGGCCCAGCACCGTCTGCTTGTACAGCACGGTAAAATCGCGCTTGACAAACAGCCAGATCAGATCCTTATACCGCCACAGTTCATCAAGATCCACGCGGGCGGCCCCGGCAGGGCCGTAATGCACATGGTACTGCTTTTTGGGTTGTGTTTGCTCCATGAGGAAAAGCTCCTACGCTTTGTGTTTGAGGGAAAGCCTCGGTAAAACCGGCAGGGCCCAACCGCAGCAGTGCGGCACGCAACAGCATTACTGCGCCGGCCGGTGCGCTGGGCAAGGTCGCGGTAGGCATCGGCGCAGGCACGGCAGACTGTGCGGTAGCGCTGTTGGGTTAACGGGGGTGGAAAGCTGTCGAAGCGGTCTTTCTTCGGCCAGATTTTCAATTGCGTCGTTCAAAAAGCCCCTCGGCCGAGGGTGTCGCCCTTGGCGGCGAAGTAGTGGTCCATTCCAGCAGGTATTCACTGCGGTCCAGGTAGTTGCGCGGGTCGCCCTGGGACATGATGCTGCCGGTGCGCTGGGCATAGCGGTAACCGCGAAATTCAGGCAGAGGATTCTCCCTGCACTGCCCAATCAAATTCGGCAAAGGAACATATCCTCATACCGCTTGCCCTCGGCATAGCGCAGCGTGTGGAACAGCTCAGCTTTGTACAGTTTTGTTCCATGCCACCACATAATAGGTACAGGCATCACCGCTGGCAAAGAATTTTTCCCAGAATTGCGGCGGCGTCAACGCTTCTTCACGGTCCGCCGGGGTGGTCCGGCAGGGGTTGGTCGTTTTCATCAGTGCAGAGGTAGTGGAAAAGGGACTAAACTGCACCGGACCTTTGCTGGCACGCAAGGCGCGTTCCAGCGTTTCCGGCTCAAGGCGGTCATCGCTGTCCACAAAGGCGATATAATCACCAGCGCAGACGTCCAACCCGCTGTTGCGAGCCGCAGATAAACCGCCATTCGACCGGTGGATGACCCGGATGCGGGTGTCTTTCGCCGCCCAGCCATCGCACAGGGCCGGGCAGTTGTCAGGGCTGCCGTCATCAACCAAATGATCTCCAAATCAGGATAGGTCTGCCCCACCACGCTGGCCACGCAAGCGTCCAGGTAGCGCCCACTTTATAAACCGGGATGATTACGCTGATCGTTGGCATGGCAATTTTTTCTTTTTTGGAGAGAGGTAATTATTCAGCAGCAGGCTGCTGTTCCAACTTGATGCGGGCTTCTTCCAGCAGGGCTCGTACTTTGGGTTTCCAGATAAAATGGCGGAACACCTTGGTCATAAAGAACCAGAATTTATTTTCCACCTCGCACCAAAGCCGCGCCGGCAGGGGCTTCGCAGCTGTAGTTCACCAACCGGCAGAGACGGCCAGCATGATAACTGCGGAAACGCGGCATAAAAATCTGCGCTTCTTCCGCCAGCTGCGGGTCTTTGCGGGCCTTGTAAAGTTCTGTATATTCGTAGATCATGCGTACCAGGCTGCTCGGGAACAGGCTTTTATCTACACGCTGCAGCTCATAAATCATAAAGCAGTTCAGCATAAAAGTTCTGGTACTGGCTACGCAGATGAAAGGTGCTGTTCTCGGTCTGGCGGTAGTTGAACATGCAGTCCGGCAGATAATAAACGCCCCATAGGGCAAAAAATTGTGCCGTCAACAGATTGTCGTCAATCGTCACGCCGCTGGCAAATGGGTCCGATTCCCTGCAAGACGAAGATTGCGGAACATCATCGCGTTTGTATGGATATACAAAAACTCCAGTATTCCTTTGCCGTCAGGCGCACATTCGGATGGGTTTTTCAATCGGCTTTGTTTTTGCCGGTGCACTTTGCCCAATAGAAACATCCGTTATGGCCGCAGGCGATATAGGTATGGCTTTACATCGGCGTCCAAAATATCTGCCTGCTTTTGCAGCTTATGAACATCGGTGTAAAAATCATCGCCATCCAGATAGCAGATATATTCTCCGCGCGCTTCCCGGAACAAACGCCCACGGATCGCATTGAGACGTTTTGCGGACATCCGGCGGGCGCTTTTCGCCTGGGATAAAATCCATAACAAAAACCCGCACCGTGTCCGGATACCGTTTTTTCCCATCTGCGCAGTTTTTCCACCGTATTATCTGCAGAGCCATCATCCGCACAGAACCTCAGGGGGAAATCTGTCTGCTGGTTCATACGCTCTGCAAAGTCTGATCCACATAGGGGCCAAATTGTAAAAACGAGATCAGGATGTTGACCTTAGGCGCCATGCGGTTTCTCCTGTTAAAAATCTTCGCATAACTCAGGTTCAGGGCATTGGCGGCCAAAATTCTCTTTGCTTTCCACCAGGCCAAAGTTCAGCACTTTGGCCGTTATCTTCGGTCGAAATGCCGAAGGATAGTGCCTTACAGCCTTTGGCTGCAGCAGCGCAGCACCTGACAAATGCTAGATACGCCGCCGGGCTGTGGCCTTGCGGATGCTCAGGGTCCGCTCGGAAAGGTACTGGGTATGAACGACATTAGCCTGCTCGAAGTAGAAAGTCATACTGCCGGCCACCATGCGCTCCTCAAACACGCCGCCGTAAAAACTTCGGCAATTTCAGGCAGGCGGGCTGGATCTTGAACTCCTCATCAACTCGGCAGCGGTATGCACCGGTGGACACCGTACTTCTCCAGGTTTTAAATAGCAGGCCGTGGAACGTCTTCGATTTCCTTGGGTCTCCAACCCACGGAACGTCAGGTCATGCTTCATAGCTCAGGACATTCTGGCGCTATCCTGCCGGAACGACGCCAGAATATCCTCTGCCGATTTACCCGCCAGCGGACCCAGGTTCAGCTCGGTAAACTGGGTATAGCCCAAATAGGTAAAGGCGTAGAGCAGGGTCTGGTTTTCCTTTTCCAGCAGACCTACGGTTGGGCGGAAGATAGCCGCCTGCAATGCGCTGCCACATAGGTATCAACAGCCTGCAAAATGCCCACTTCTAGCGCGGCGGTGTTGTACGCTCCGCAAGACCGGGCCGCCGTAGGTACTGCCCGGATGCGAAACAAAGGTGCGTTTTCCATCCCGCTGCTGCACGGCAGCAGGCACAACCGCCACGATGGCATCAAAGCTCGTTGGTGACCACTTGAAGAAGCATTCTCAAACCGCCCTGCCGGATGATAGTTTAAAAAGTTGCTGGTCTGCAAAGTTGGTACTGCTGCCGCTTTCCTCTGCATCACAAAGCGTCCCAGGTGGCTCATCCGCGGTATAAGGGCTGTACCTGTGTTCCATACTTCTCCCCTGCTTTGTTTTACCGCACCCGTTCGCCGGTGCGAATATCCCGATTTTGCGGGCAGGCACACCAGCATAAATGTGGTAAGCCCACATCCCCGGTGACAACGCTGCCAGCGCCGATGACCGCACAGCGGCCGATACGCACGCGCCGGGCAGGATCGTCACATCTGCGCCGATCCAGACTTCATCCCCACAACTATGTCAGTTGCCTTGTCAGGTGGTCCCTCACATACGGGTAGGTGTTGATCTCGTTCATTATTGGCTGAGGCCATCGGCACAAAGGTCACATTGGCTGCGATGAAACGTGTTCGATATGCACCTGCGGTGTATAATCATCAGAAAGCAGCGTCAGGCCCAGGTTTGCATAGGTGTCCTCACCCATTTCCAGCCCCAGGCGGCGCCACTACAGCTTAATGCGGGCATCGGTATAATTGTGTGCTACCAGTTTGACAAAGCGCATTGGCAGCACATCCACCAGTTCCCGCCAGGCGGCGGTGACCATTCATCGATTCCTGCCCAATCCATGGCTTTTTCCTTTGCGGGGTCCTCTGCGCCCATTACGACGCAGGAACGCCTCGTAATCGCGGATGTAATCGTCCATCATAGAAGGAATCTGCCGCGACGCAGAGGACGGAATTGTCCTGCTGCCACAGCATGTCGCGCCACATGTTGCTTTCCACGATCAGGCCTTTGTCGGGGCTGTCCAGCAGGACTTCTGCTTTCTCGAAGCCGTCATCCAGCTTGATCAAGATCTTGCCCATAGGGACACCACAGGACTTGGCGCAGCTTTGTGGGCGTGGCCGCCCGCGCTGGACGCCCGCCGGGACATCGTGGATGTAGTAGATGCGCTTGATGGCAAAGGGCACATCGTGCTCGGCCTCAAAGACCGAGAGGGTGCCCATACCCTCGGCGGTGACGCTTTTCATGCGGATCGTTTGAATAATCATCGTTGTATCTGCCTTTCTTCTGGCATGTTAATCGGACAGTTTAATTACAGCCGCACCATCCACCATGGCAATGCAGCCGCTGGCGGGGTAACTGGGCATGGCCTGCACAGCAGGATTTTCGGCCCAGGCATCTAGTTCCGCCTGTGTGTTGACCACTTTGGCGCTGCCCCATGATATTGCCGAACCACCACTTGATGGTGCCATCATAGGTAATGGCGGAGCCGGAAAGGCCGGTGTCGCCCCCCTCATACAGGCGGAGCAGGTCGTTGTGGTAGGTAAAGTTGAATCTGTAAAGTCACCGGAAAACCACCGGGGTTTCCCCCTCCACATAACCGGGCAGGTCCTCCACCTTGGCCATAATGGTATACACCAGCGCGTGTGTTCTCGTAGACCAGTTTGCGGTAGGTGGTGGCGCCATTGGCATAAATCACATTTTGCACGGTCGGGCGCACAGCAGGCAGGCCAGCCAGGCGGCGCTGCGGGGGGCTGTGTCCGGCTCCAGTCCAGTCAGCAGCAGCACCAACGCATACACCAGATACACCGGGTACAGCATCAACAGCGTGGGGGTGCTTTTCCGACAGCAGATACACCACATTCAGCCCCAGCGGCAGCAGCACTAACAGGATAACCACCTGCACAGCGGCGCGCAGTGGCTTTTACGCAGGGCCAGTACCAGGCAGGCAAGACCCAGCAGCAGGCAGACAGCCGTTGCCAGCCGTATGCCACGGTTGTTCCAGACATCATACCCCAGCAGGGTGGTAAATACCTGTTTGGCCGCGCCGGGCAGGCGGGCCAGGTAATCCGCCACTCCCGGCACGGCTCATCTGCTGCAGGCCGCTGGAGCTGTCGATCAGTTCCAGGTGCTTATAAGCCAGCACCGCTTTCATCGACACAGCATACAGTACGCCGCCCAACAGCAGGCCCGAAACCACAGCTGTGTGCCTTGGCAGATAGTCTTTTCCAAGCGCAGATCTCTCGTCAGACAATCCCGCAGCATGCACAGCAAAAGCAGGCCGATAGCGAACTCAATGTAGCCCTGATACAATCCCATCGAGAGGCAGAGACACCCGCTGCAGAGCAGCACGCCCCAACCAAGGGCGGCAGCGAAAGCGACGCACGGCGCAGGCCCCAAAAGGGCCAGAAACATGGCGCAGGTGAAAAGATCTGCTTTTATCATTATAGGTCGCATTCAGCAAGGTAATGCTGATGGCTGTCCCAAACAGCCGCCAGCGGGCTGTGGATTTTTTACGCAGCTTCAGCAAACAGTTGATCAAGGTACACGGAAAGCGACACCCACAGCACGCTGAACATGCCGGTAAGCCAGGGCATGTTGATTTTGCCGCGCAGAAAGCGGTAATACGGCAGCTGCACCCACCGCCCCAGCTGCAGCATAACAACATCGGCATCAAAAAACAGGATGGTCGCGTCATGGCTGGGGAACAGGTTAAACCACGCAAAGCCGTGGGCCAGCAGCATGCACAGCGCCGTTGGCGGCAAAGCAAAACTTTTAGCCGGGCCCAGTCAACGGCTTTACCCGGCACAGCAGGGCCTCTTCCTGCGCTGCAAAGTTGTCATGCGTGTGTGTCCTCCTCGGCGTAGGCGTAAATTTTCTTCAGTTCGGCAATGTCGCTGTTGATCGGTGGGCTGCCAGCTGCGCTGTGTTTTTTAAAGGCGCAGTTCTGCGGAACCACCAGGCGGCCGATCAATCCCCGCACCAGGCGGGATTTGTGGCGGTCGTTGTGGTAGGTACTCCCGCCAGACGGACCATGCGGTCCTGGGGATACAGTTCCCGCATCAGGGTCAGCATGGCGCGCCAGTCGGCGTCCATCCGGGCACGGGCCTTCGTTGGTGGAAACGCCGGTGCTATACTCGTACCAGCGCAGAATGCGGTCATAGCAGCGGATGGGAGGCCCTGCACGGCAAACATGCGGGTAGCGAAGTCCTCGGCAAAGCGGACGCGGCCATTCATCTTTTTTGCAGTGCATCCAGGAAAATTCCGCGCTCGTAGACATTGTTTCACGCCGCTTATGCCGTCATCGTACAAACAGCACATTGCGGCGGATGGCCTTTGTTATCGTAGTGGGCGGCCCGTAGGGGAGTGCGGTCAAACGGTGTCTCACCGGGCAGCTGCACCCAAAGCGTGCCGTCACTTTCCTGCCGGTAATAGGCGGATTTCCCAAAGCCACCTGCGGGGCATCCTTTCGCAGCATCTCCAGCACCCAGCGGATGGTGGCGGCATCGTACATAATCGCCCGGTGAAACGCCATAAATCCACCGCCCTTGGCTAATTCAACAGCGTGGAGTGTGTTGATGACCGTACCCTGATTTACTTCATTTTTCGACAATTCAACGTTGGTAAAGCCGTGGGCCGCCAGGTAGGCGCGGGTGTCATCCCATATCTTCCGGCGAGCCATCATCTGCGATGATGAGCTCAAAATCGTAGGTGTCCTGTATCAGCAGCGAGTCCAGCGTGTGGCGCAGCTGCGTTTTGTCTGGGTAATATTGTGCCAGAATGATCGACAGCGTCTGTGCCAAAATCAATTCTCCTTCGTTTTGGGCGGTTCCATCCGCCCCATCTTGCCGTTCAAAAAGTCCACGGCACCACGGTAGGCGCCATAACTGCGGCCTTTTTGCGACCCAGCGCCTTGGTCAGCGCATAGCGGGCCGCGCCGGTGAGAATCGGCAGCACGGTTTTCCTCTTCGCGTAGGCGCGATTTTCCTTGCAGGTCAGATACAGCGTGTTGCGGGTGATAGTAGACCGACAGCATCGCGCTGCCGCCTGCCTTATGCCACAGTTTGGCATCGGGCAGGAACCACAGCGGCACACCGGTCCTGGCCTAAAACGGATGCAGTAATCCACATCCTCGCAATACATAAACAGTGTCTCGTCGAGATAACCAACCTGTTCAATGACCGCCCGCGGCAGCAGCACAGCAGAACGATAAAGCTCACCTGCTGCTTTTGGGCAAAGGCGGAAACCGTCCTTATCGTCCGCCCAGGTGCTTCCACCTTACCGGTAGCGGATCCAGCGTGCCGCCTGCAAACCAGATTTTCGTCCGGCGGGTTCATAAACAACATTTTTGGCAGCTCACTTGGCGCCCGCCGGGTCTCCCGCAGCAAGGTCTCCAGCATATCGGGGGCAACGGCGGTGTCGTTGTTCAGCAGCAGCACATAGTCGCAGTCATCGGCCAGTGCACGGCGCATACCCACATTGTTGACGGCGGCAAAGCCCAGGTTCTGCTCTTGCGGCAGAAACACTGTGTTGGCAGGCAGTTTATCCTGCAATTGCGCTACCGAGTCATTGGGCGAAGCATCGTCCAGCAGGATAATTTCAACGTCCTTGTATCGTCTGCTTTTGCAGGCTGTCCAGACAGACCAGCGTATCCTGCCAGCCGTTGTAATTGAGATAACGATTCCTACCTTGGGCATGGTTACCCTTAAAGCTGTTCACGGCGTCGATGACAGCGGTTACCTGCTCCTCGGTCATGCCGTAGTACATGGGCAGGCTCAGCCCGTGGCGGAGATTTCTTCAGCCAGGGGCAGCGCACCGGCGGGGATGCCCAGTTCTTTGTAGGCGCCCTGCAGATGGATAGGCGGGATAATGCTTTGTTGGTGCCGACACCGCGTTCGTTGAGATGTTTTTTCCAGTGCATCACGGTTTTTGCAGCGCACGGCGAAGATGTGGAACACATGCTCACAGCCCGGCATCACAGTGGGCAGGATCACGGCGGGGTTGGTGATTCGGCAAAATAGCGGGCGGCAATGGTGCGGCGCTGGGCGTTCATCGCGTCCAGGTGGGCAGCTTAGCCGTTATTGGGAAAGCCGCCTGCATCTCATCCAGGCGGGAGTTCTGGCCTTTATAAATATGATGGTACTTGTAGTCGCTGCCGCAGTTGCCCAGGGCGCGGATCTTCCGGCCAGGGCCTTGTCGCTGGTGGTCACGCAGCCGGCACGCCCAGGGCGCCCAGGTTTTTGCCGGGGTAAAAGCTGAACCCGGCGGCATCGCCCAAACTGCCCGCGCGGCGGCCCTTGTAGGTGGCACCGTGAGCCTGGGGCAGCATCCTCGACGACCTTCAGGCCGTGGGCATGGGCGATTCCAAAATAGGGTCCATGTCGGCGCACTGGCCGTAGAGGTGCACAGCCATGATAGCCTTGGTCTTCGGTGATGGCCGCCTGATACAGGCGGGATCGATGTTGTAGCTGGCCAGCACCGGCTCCACAAAGACCGGCGTTGCCCCGGCGTAGGAGATAGCCAGCACGGTGGCAATAAAGGTGTTGATGGCACGATAATTCCTCGTTCCTCCTGGGCCGATGCCCAGCGCTTTTAAAATAGGTAACCAGGGCATCCAGGCTGCTGCCGCAGACGCAGTATTTTGCGCCGCAGTAATCGGCAAAGGCGGCTTCAAAAGCGGCATCTTCTTTGCCTCGATATACCAGTTGTTGTCCAGCACGCGGGCAAAGCCGCGCGCAAATCGGCATCCAGTTCCCGCTCCATGGGGCGGAAAGAGACAAAAAGGCACGGTGATGGCTGTGCAGCCATAATAAAACGCCTCGCTTCGTCAAATTTATAGTACAGCACTCCACGCATGGCGCACAAGACCTACTATATCGTCTTATTATACAACGAAATGGGTGTTTCGGTATCCAGCACACAAAAAGGATACCACGTTCCATAAGGGAAGCCGTTTTTGCGCAGTTTGCGGTTATTCAGCTGGCGCCCGTGTAGCGCAGGCCGGGCCGCAGCCGCAGGTGTCCACGCTGGACATGGTCGCGCAGCAGCAACAGCGGCCTTCTGGTGGCGGCAGCCTTTGTCGTCGCAGGCAATCTCGGTCTCGGGGGCTTGCGGGCTGGTTGTCGGTGGCAACGTTGCCATAGCCCTCGCTGTTGCGGTAACTGCTGCAGACGGCATCTCTCGCCGGTGTGATGGACCTTGATGTCGTTCAGGCAGCAGCAGCCCGCCTTGTTATGGCAGCAATCATACTGCGCGCAATCCAGATAAGACATACAAAACACCTCCGCCCGTAGTATGCCCGGCTGGTGGGCGGGCATACATGGGGCGCGGGCTGCAAACGGGGCAACACCGCGGCTGTTCAAATCCGCCGATAATACACAAAGTATCATCTGCGCTTTTACTTAGCAGCTGCCGCACCTCGCCGTATCGGCTTAGAAATTGCCCTAAAAATATCCCTTGCAAACAAAAATAATAAAAAGCGCATCCCCTTTTTATGGGGATGCGTGGTTGGGCCGGCCGGATTTTGAACCGACGGATGGAGGAGTCAAAGTCCTCTGCCTTACCGCTTGGCGACGGCCCATTATAAAAAAGAAAAAGACCGCGCAGCGTGTATCGGGCTGAACGGTCTTTGGTGGGGTGCCTAGAGAGATTCGAACTCTCGGCCTCCAGAGCCACAATCTGGCGCGCTAACCAACTGCGCCATAGGCACCATAAATGCGCCTGAAGGGACTCGAACCCCCGGCCCACTGCTTAGAAGGCAGTTGCTCTATCCAGCTGAGCTACGGGCGCATAGCGGTTCTTGCCCTGTCCATGGGGCACGCTGCGTATGATATTATAGCAATCAGGGGCGCATTTGTCAACAACTTTTTTCAATTTTTTTCTGATATTTATTTCAGGCCGTCCTATTTTTTTTGCAACGGCATCTCAAAGGTCCAGGTGGTGCTGGTGGCGTCGGTCACAATGGCGCGGTAGAAAGGCTGTCCGTCGGCGTACAACCATTCATTGGGGCCATCGTCTTTATAAAAGGTACCGTTCCAGACGGCGTGCATCATGGTTTCCTCACCAGAGCTGTACCAGCCGTCTGCGGCCAGCTGGGCGGCGGCCAGCGGTTCGCCTTCCTCGCCCGTGCGCAGTTCCAGCGTTACATCGGCGATTTTCCATCCAGTTAGGCACGGTCAGTTCCACTTCCACGGGGTAGCAGCTCAATTCCAGGTACTTTTTATTGCCGCTGCGGTTGATGTAATAGCCGTAGTCCAGGGTGCCGCCTGTCCTCCCCCAGGCCAGCTCCGCCTGGTCTGGGTGGCAGTAAAGTCCACGGTGCCCAGTTTTCGTTGGCAACGGCACCGTCGGCGGCCGTCCACTGTATGGTCAGGTCGTAGGTCTGACCCACGGTAAACACCAGCTGCGCCTGATAGATGTCTCCGGCCAGCACGCCCATATCGTGCAGCTCGGTGGTGTCGCCGTAGGTGACCGAGAGCCGTGCGGTCATGCCTGTGGTACTCTCGCTGGGCGTGACCTGCACCAGCACAGGCATCCAGCTGCTTTGCACGTCCCTATGCAATTTATCAACTGGCACCCAGCGCCATTCCAGCACGGTGGATTTGCCTTGCCGCACGGCATCCTGCAATCTCGTCCATGCGGGTGCTCAAATCGGCGGTAGTGCTGCTTAACTGGGATTGCAGCATGGCGTAGCTGTCGGTCAGGCTTTGCATTTTGCGCTGATACGCAAGGTTTTGCACCACCAGCAGCAGTACCACCACAACAGCCGCAGTGGCCCCAGCAGGCCCCACAAGCGGCGGTGCTTGACGCTGCTCGGCATCGCGGGCGGCCAGCAGGTCACGCATGGCGTCCAGCGTGACCGCCGGGGCAGGGCCAGCGGCCTCGGTACCCAACAGTGTGTCCACCGACACGCCCAACACCTGGGCGGCGGCCTGCGTGTTGTCCAGGCCGGGCAGGGCAGTGTCCTTCTCCCACCTGCCCAGCGCCTGGCGGCTGACGCCGATCTGTTCGGCCAGGGTCTCCTGGCTCAGGCCTTTGGCCTTGCGGGCAGCCTGCAAAGTTTTGGCCCAGTGTCATGGCGGCCACCTTTTTTTTCAACTATTGTAGCAGGGGGGTGCAAAAAAGTCCAGCAAGCGGGCTTGGCAAACCTGCAACCCAGGGTTACAACGGCGAAATTGTGCATAGTATGGAGGGAAAGCGAGGGATGCCCTATGATGCTTTGCCGCCTGCTGGAAGATCTGGACTGCACCCTTGTGCAGGGCCGCAGTGACATCGAGGTGAACGCCATTTGCTGTGACTCCCGCTCTGTGACGCCCGGGTGCGTATTCGTCTGCCTGCCGGGGCAGCACACCGACGGCCGACGCTTTGCCCACGCGGCCGCGGCAGCCGGGGCGGCGGTGCTGGTGTTTGAGGACACGCTTCAATTTTGAATTTTCCCGGTCCTGCAGCCCGGCGCTGGTGCAGGCGGAGCCGGGCAAGGCCTGCCGGGCGCTGGCGCTGATGGCATCGCGGCAACATGGGTATCCTGCGCGGCGGATGACGATGATCGGCATCACGGGCACCAAGGGCAAGACGACCACTGCCCACCTGCTGGCAGCGGTGCTGACGGCAGCTGGGCGGCGGGTGGGATGCATTGGCACCAACGGCGCGGGTGGCCGGGCAGCGGCAGCACACTGGGTTACACCACCCCGAAAGCTGCGATCTGCAGCATATTTTTGTGCGACATGGCCGACGACGGCTGCGACGCCTGTGTGATGGAAGTTTCCAGCCTGGGACTGAAGATGGACCGGGTAGGCGGCATTGAATTTGACGTAGGTGTGTTCACCAATTTGTCACCTGGACCACATCGGTCCCGGCGAGCATGCCAGCTATGCCGAGTACCGCGCCTGGAAAAGCGTGCTGTTCCGCTGCTGCAAAGTAGGCGTGGTGAACGCCGACGACCGGGAAACGCCCGCCATTTTGGAAGGGGCCACAGCTGCCGGGTGGTACGGTATGGCATCGCCGCGCCGGCGGATTGGCTGGCCCTGCCGGGGTTTACGCCGCGCGGCGCAAGGCGGATGCGCTGGCTACCGATTTTCACCGTGCGGGGCTGCCCGGCGGGCGGATGGCGGATTTCACCGTGCCGATGCCCGGGGCGTTCAGCGTACAGGACGCACTGGCAGCCCTTTGCGGCGGCGGGCGTGCTGGGCGTGCCGCTGGCGGCTATGCAGGCCGGGCTGCGAGGCGCGGTGGTACGGGGCCGGTGCGAGGTGGTTCCCTGTCCCGCACCCTTTACGGTGGTGCTGGACTACGCCCACGACGCCGCGGCGGCAGAAAGCGTGCTGACGGCCCTGCGGGCGGACCATCCCCGGCGGCTGATCACAGTGTTCGGGTGCGGCGGCGGGCGAAGCCGTTTGCGGCGCACCGGCATGGGCGAAGCCTGCGCCCGCCTGGCCGATCTTTGCATCGTGACCGAGGACAACAGCCGGGGCGAACCATTGGAAGATATTTTTGCTGACATCCGCGCCGGGATGGACCAGGGGTGCAAAACGGGGCGGCGTGCGTGGAGATCCCCAACCGCCGTGATGCGCTGCTGTACGCCCTGGGGCTTGGACGTGAAGGGGATATCCTCGCGGTATTAGGCAAAGGCATGAGACAACACCGACCGTGACGGGAGAAAAGTCCCGTTTGAGGATGCTGCAGTGGTGAGAGAGTACATGGAGCGGGTAAAGTAAGTGCGAATAAAAAGCTCCCCTTGGGGGGAGTCTTTAATGCAGGAAGGGTGGATTTTCCCTACTTTGCCATAAACAGCATGCCAAGCACCAGCAGGTGCGCGGGGTAGAACGCGTAGGCGGCGTGTTGCAGGGCCTTGTTTTTGCGGCCATGCTGGCCGTTGTAGAGCCAGATAAAGCGGCAGTGCCAGCAGAGCGAAGCACTCCTGCTGGATTCAGGGCCGACCAGATACACCTGGCCGATGAGCATGTACTGGCTGACCACGAACAGTCCCACTGCCTGGGCGAGGCAGCTGCGCCAGAAGCGCCCCGCGGGTGAGCCGGAACAGCAGGATGATGACGACTCGCCGTGCCGTAATCCGTCGGCAGGTCAGGGTAGCAGTAAGGCCGCCAGCAGACCCAACAGGGGCGGCAGTTTTTCCGGCAGAGTGGGTGCGGTACGGCAGCGATCGGCGCAATGGCAGGCCCACAGCCCGCCAGCAGCGTCCAGGCCACGTTCTGGTGCCAGGTAAAAGCGTGCCGCCCGCCACCATATCAAAGGTACTCGACACGACAGCCAGCAACAGCAGCCGCTTCGGGCGTAGGCGCGCAGGTCGTGGGTGTGGGTATAGCCCTGGGCCAGCTCGAAGGCAAAGATGGGGGAACGCGATGCGCCCCACGCAGGTCATCCATTCCCGGCGGGCACGATGGTGGCCCACATGTGGTCCAGCAGCATGCAGAACAGGGCGATAGCCTTGAGCTGGTTGGCGGTAAAAAGCGGCGGTTGAGCATGGGAGTCTCCTTTTAAATTTATAATAACACACGGCGGATGGTAATGTGTCCGCGGGCAGATGCAGCCATCACCACAGGGTGAATGTGTTCTCTATTATATCACACCACCCGTCCGGGGGCAAATTTATACGCCCGTGCCCGTGTGTTTTTTCCAAAAGACGGTTGACAAAGCATCTCTCAGTCGATATACGGGGTATTAAACAGCCATGTTGTGCAAAGTTTGCGGCATCGGCCAACGTAAAAAGGAGGGGACCGCTATGAAACGCTGCCCGCACTGCAATTCGCCTATCACCCAGCCCGACCGCAAGACCTGCCCGGTCTGCGGCAATCCGCTGTCCGGCCTGGCCCGGCGCGGGCACGGCGCAGGCTGCCCCCATGGGTGCCCGTGGTGCTGCTTTGCGCCGTGGCGGTGGTGGTCGTGTACTTTGCCCTGCACAAGCCTCGTCACCCTCCCGCAGACATCAGGTCCCGGCCGAGACCACACCGGAACTGCCGGCTGGTGCTGGACGAAGCCGACCGTTTTTATTGGACAACCTGCCCACCAACATCACCTTTTTACGCTGACGGTTGACGGCGCAGAGCAGCCACACGGCACCAGCGACACCGGCCGCTACTACATGGCCCGCAGTGCCCTGACCCGCACCGACACCCTGCTGCGGGTGGTTTCGCCCGAGGGGGACGGCTACCGCACGGCGCTGGCGCTGGTGTCCAAGCCCAGCAACGAGAACGCCGCCTTTGGCACCTTTGTGCCATGTGAGGCTGACGGCTACGCCAAGCCCGATGAGGAATATCTGACGCCATGCTGACGGTGTACTACCGCGCCTACCTGCGTAGCCGCCAACGCCGCCGACCCCGCCGAGCTGCGCTATGTGACCGAGCTGCACAGCCAGAGCCCGTCCGCCGGCATCAAGAGCGGGGCCACCGGCGCGGTGACCTTTACGCTGGACAAGTCCGACATGGTGTGCGATACCGAACACATTGCGTACGGCGACAACACCGTGACCGTGAACGCCGCCGCCAGCTACGAGGCCGTGAACGACACCACCGGCGAGGTAGAGACCGCCGCGGATTACTACACCATCCAGGCCGTATGGCAGTGATGGCATGTGGCTGGTGGACCGGAGCTGGATGATTTCGGAAAGCGATTACCAGAACGGCGTGTTTGGAAATCATCAGTAACTCATCGCATGGCTGCTGTAGGGGCGGATGCAAGCATCGACCCCTTACATATGACATTCGCATTTTTAATTAGCCAAGTTTTCAAAAACAAGCGGCAGAGTTTTTACGCTCTGCCGCTTGTTTTATGTCATTATAAAAATTTACTCGGCATCCTCGGTGGTAACTTTGTCGGTCTTGCCTTCGCCGTCCAGGGCTTCCTCCAGGGTGTGCCAGGCCAGCACCGCGCATTTTACGCGGGCAGGCACGTGGGCGATGCCCCTGCAGGGGCGGCCACGTCCTCAAGGTCGTCCAGTTCTTCGGCGTGATCTTGCCCTTGATCATCTGGAAATACAGGCTGATGAGGCGGCGGGCATCCTCGACCGTGCGGCCCTTGACCAGGTCGATCATCAGCGAGGCCGATGCCTGGGAGATGGCGCATCCGCTGCCGATGAAGCCGGCATCCTCGATCTTGCCGTCCTTCACGCGCAGCTGCAGGGTGATGTCATCGCCGCAGCTGGGGTTGACACCCCTCCAGGCTGTGGGTGGCACCCGGCACGGGGTGGCGGTTTTCTTTGCTGCGGCTGTTCTCGGTAATGATCTGGGTATACAGTTCGTTCAGGTTCACAGGCCCATCACCTTTCGTACATTTTCAAGATTTTCCAGCAGGGCATCCATCCTCGGCGGTGTTGTAGATTGCCACGCTGGCCCGGCAGCAGGAGCCGATGCCCAGATGCTCCATCAGCGGCTGGGCGCAGTGGTGTCCGGCCCGGATGGCCACACCGCCGGCGTCCAGAATGGTCGCTACATCGTGGGGATGAACCTCGTTGACATTGAAGCTGACGACGCCGTAGCGGCCGTCCGGCCACCGGCTCACCGTAAACGGTCAGCCAGGGGCATGGCGCGCATACCGGCCAGCATACGGTTCAGCAGCATATACTCGTGGGCCTCCATAGCCTCCCAGCCGATGGCGTTCATATAGTCGATGGCGGCGGCAAAGCCCACCTCGCCGCCCACGTTGCGGGTGCCGGCCTCAAACTTGCGGGGGCCGTCCGCCCAGGTGGCGGAGTGCTCGTGTACGGAGCCGATCATGTCGCCGCCGCTCAGGAACGGGGGCATCTTCTCCAGCAGCTCGGCGCGGGCGTACAGGGCGCCCACGCCCATGGGGGCGTACAGCTTGTGAGCGGAGCAGGCTGCGAAATCCACGTCCAGCTTCTTCACGTCTACGGGGGTGTGGGGGGCGCTCTGGGCGCAGTCCAGCACCACCACCGCGCCCACGGCGTGGGCGCGCTTCACGATCTCCTCCACGGGGGCGCGCAGCCCCAGCACGTTGGAGACCATCGCAATGGCGACCAGCTTGGTCTTGGGGTGATCTTTCTGTCCAGTTCCTCGGTCATCAGGCGGCCGTTCTCGCCGGGATACATATAGACAGCTTTGCGCCGGTGGCCTTGGCCACGCGCTGCCACGGCACCATGTTGGAGTGATGCTCTGCCACGGAGATGACAATTTCATCACCCTCATGTAGGAAATTCATGCCGTAGCTGTAGGCCACGAGGTTCAGCGCCTCCGTGGTGTTCTGGGTGAACACGATCTCGTGTCCTCTGCGTTAAAGAACTCGCGCCACCGTATGGCGCGCCCTCGTGGGCGTCGGTGGCACGCATCGCCAGCTCGTAAACGCCGCGGTGGGGGTTTGCGTTCTCTTTAGTATAGTAGTTGACCACCGCGTTCAGAACCTGCGTGGGGTGCTGGGTGGTGGCGGCGCTGTCCAGATAGACAAGGCGTTTGCCGTTTTCATCGGCAGCCAGAATGGGGAAATCAGCCGTCCAGTTGTTCATCGTTGAGCCTCCGTGCAACATTTTTCGCGCACCTCGTCCTGCAGGCTCTTCCAGCGGGATCTTTTCAATAGCCGGGGCAAAGCGGGCGTCCACCATCAGGCGGCGCGCCTGTGCTCTCGCTCAACCCGCGGGAGCGCAGGTAGTAGAGCTTGTTCTCATCCAGACGTCCCACACTGGCGGCGTGCTGGCCCTCTACTTCCTCCTCACCGCACAGGATCAGGGGGCGGTACGGTTGCGGGCCGTAGGGCTGAACAGCAGCACATCCTCGCTCTCATGGCCGACACCGCGCTTGGCGCCGCGCTGAAAATCCACCGTACCGCGCAGGATCTTGTCGGCATTACCGGTCAGGACACCGGCGGTGTGCATCTCGCACAGGTATCTTTTGCCCGTGTGGACGGAGACATCGTTGAAGTCCAGCACGTCATTGTCGCGTCCGAAGTAGACGGCGTCCAGGTCGTACTCGCTCTTGTTGTGGTTCAGCAACGTGCGGGTGCCGCAGACGGACGACTTGCCGCCCAGCTCAATGCGCACCTGCTCCACCCGGGAACGGAGGTGCCTGCCGGATGGCAACAGCGCCCCAGCGGCTGGCATGTTGTTGCCCAGCAGCTGCACCTGAACCAGTTTCACATGGGCACCCTCGGCGGCGTTGATGCGGTCAGGAGAAGCGGCCACGCCGTCCTCGGCATCGCCGCGCACGACCTGCACGACGGTCAGGGCTGCTGCCCTTGGCAGCGTCGATGGTCAGGCAGGTCAGCGCGTGGGGGGTGGTCGGCGTCCAGCGTTTTCTCAAAGACGGCGGGCGGTCTCGATGGCAGCGCCGTTCGCCCACGGCGAGATCTCTTTCACGTTGGCGCTGGCGGCAAAGAAGGCATCGGCGGCGACGCCCATTCCGGACTCGGTAAAGGTCTCGAAGATTTCAGTCTCCGGGCCGGCAGTGCCGGATGCCCGCAGGCACGGCCGCGGTGGCAGGCGGCAGTTCCCCAGCCATTGGCGGGGACCTGCGGCAGGGCGGCCTTATCCGGGGCAAAAGCTTTACGCCCAGGTGGTCCGGCCCAGGTAGGCACCGGCAGGCGGTTCATGTTCATATTCATGCTATGTTCCTCCTCTCAGCCAATGCTGCCCTTCATCTCAAGATGGATGAGGTTGTTCATCTCCACGGCGTATTCCAGCGGCAGTTCCTTGGCGATAGGCTCGGCAAAAAGCCGCCGACGATCAGCGCCCGGGCGTCCTCCTCGGAGATGCCGCGGCTCATCAGGTAGAAAAGATGGCATCCTCGCTGATGCGGCCGATCTTGGCCTCGTGGCCCACGTCCACGGCGTCGCAGCGGATGTCCATTTCGGGGGATGGTATCGGAGCGGCTGCGGTCATCAGCATCAGGGATTCGCAGCTGACGCTGCACTTGCTGCCCGCGGCGTTCGGCAGCACCACGACAGACGAACGGAAGTTGGACGCGCCACCGTCGCGGGCGATGCTCTTGGTGGAAATGGCTGGTGGTGTTCGGGGGCGTGGACGACCGGCCCGACCACCGGGTCCAAGATCCTGCACCGGCGAAGGTGATGCCGGTGAACTCCATGCGGGCACCCTCGCCCTGCAGGACGCTCATGGGGGCAGCCCGTGTGTGAGCCGAAGGGAGCCGGAGACCCACTCAATGGTGCCGCCCTTTTCGACCTTGGCGCGCTTGGTGTTCAGGTTGTACATGTTCTTGGACCAGTTTTCAATCGTGGAGTAGCGCACGCGCGCACCCTCGCCGACGAAAATCTCCACGCAGCCTGCGTACAGGTTGGCGGCATTATACTTGGGGGCCGAGCAGCCCTCGATAAAGTGCAGGTAAGCTCCTTGTCCACAATAATCAGGGTATGCTCGAA
>VOFG01002738.1_pt1 | contig 20049 bp, 34 predicted proteins | sample 5384171 | NCBI WGS metagenome assembly VOFG01 (sample SAMN12384726, study PRJNA508395) | human gut metagenome | isolation source: healthy gut F | host: Homo sapiens
CATGATCCAAGAACGTCGTCACCAGAATGACCTTATGGTGCTTGAGGATTCTGGAATAGATCTGCGCGCACCACTGCTCGGAGATCGACTCCTTCGGCGGGATCTTCGAAAGATACGCGTCGATCTCGTCGACGTTCCCATCGTGATGAGCCGCTCAAAGTTCGACCCGCCCATACCGTCCGCGCAGGAACAGCACATGATGATCACGCCGCCCTCGCGGCAGCAGGCCTCCGCCGTCGCCACAGCCTTCGGGCTCTGGTAGAGGTTCTGGTCGAGCGGATACCCGCCGTTGGAGGTAACGACAATGTCGCCCTCGATGACCGGGCACTGCGCAAGGCTCCTGACAAATTTCACGCCCTCGGCATGCGCCTTCTCCAGATCGCCTGCCCAGGCCGCGATGATCTTCTTCTGCGCGTCGAGCGCGACGTTCAGAATGAACTGCACATGCACTGCCTTTGCCGCGCAGAGCATGTCCTCGTGGATGGGGTTGCCTCCAGTACGCCCGCAGCCGCGTGCGGATTGAGACAGCCTTATAGGAATGGTTCTCATTGACCGTCGCCGCGTTGCAGATACCGGGCAGGATGCTCTTGCGTCCGCCGGAGAAGCCCGCAAAGAAGTGCGGCTCAATGAAGCCCCTCCGTGATGAGAAGGTCGCAGGTGAGCGCCTCGCGGTTGACCCACAGCTCCGCTTCGGAAGGAAGCTTGCAGACAAAATCGAAGTCTTCCTTGCGGAACGCGTTATTGACCACAATGCGCTCCTCATCGACGATCTTGTCGCCGAACATCTGCCGCTGCTCGGCCTGCGTTGTCTCGCGGTGCAGGCCCGTCGCGATGAGAATCGTAATTTCCGCCTCGGGGTTTCCTTTGCGCAGTTCGGCAAGCAGGATCGGAAGCGTAATTTTGCTCGGAACCGGACGCGTATGGTCGCTGGTTACGATGGTGATTTTTTTCTTGCCCTTCGCCAGCTCACAGAGCTTCTCGGAGCCGATCGGATGCTCCAGCGCCTCGCGCACCAGCTCCGCCTCCGGAAGCGCCGCCTGATAGGACTCTGCCTTCGGATAGATCGCCGCCTTCAGATTCTCGTCCGGAACGTTCAGCGTGACGTGGTCTTTATAATACGGAATCGAAAATGTCTGCATATGCTACTCCTTCCCGGCGCAGCCGGATGGCCTGCCACCCGGCTATCGCGGTTTCTGCTTATTCTTTGACCAGGAACTTTCAGAGGCTCGCCCGCCCAGAAGCGGCGCAGGTCCTGAATCATCAGGTTATAGGTGTTGGGAACGATGTCCGTCGTCACACCTGCGCGATGCGGGGTCATGGTGACGTTGTTCATCTTCAGGAAGGGGCTGTCCTTCGGCACGGGCTCGTCCCAGAACACATCGAGCACAGCGCCGCGGATCTTCTTGCTCTGGAGCGCTTCGCACAGAGCCTGCTGATCGACAAGACCGGCGCGCGCGGTGTTGCAGAAGATCGCCGTCGGCTTCATCTTGGCAAAGGCTTCCTTGCCAATGATGTTCTTGGTGGCCTCAACCAGACGCAGGTGGATCGAAACGATGTCGGACGTGGACAGCAGCTCGTCAAGAGAAACGGGCTTCACGCCGTCTGCCATCATCTGCTCGGGCGTGCAGTACTCGTCGTATGCCACGACCTCGGCGCCAAAGCCCTTGATGAGGCGCTTTGCGATGGCGCGGCCGATCCCGCCGTAACCGTACAGACCGATGCGGAGGTTGCAGAGCGCCGCGTTCGTCGTGTCGTTGTAGATATCGTTCTGGTTCCACTCACCGTTGAGAATGTCGCGGTTACCGCGCAGGATACCGCGGCACTCGCAGATCATCATCGCGACCGTCAGATCGGCGACCGGCTCTGCCAGACGAGACGGGCAGTTGCAGACGGAATGCCAAGCTCCTTGGCAGCCTTGACGTTGCAATTTTCCCAGCCGGAGCGCATCATGAACACGAGCTTGAGGTTCTTGCCGGCCTCGAGCATGGCTCTGGTCACGCCGCAGAAGGAGGTCATCAGAATGTCCGCGTCCTTAATCTGCTCCATGACCTCGGCTCGGGCGTAATCCATTCCGGACCTTCCTTTTCCATCTTGAGGTTGTATTCCTTCGGGTTTTTCATGCGCTCATGGTTGTGGTCGGCGACGTAGACAAGCTCGAGGTTCTCCAGCTCCGCCAGCTTGTATTCCACAGCCTTCAGCGCTTCCAGCGTAAATTTGGATTTCGGATCGTAAACAACTAATGCTTTCATGCGTATTCTCCTATTTCAGTTTAAACTCCTTGAAATGCTCGCGCATTTCCTTCCAATTTTTGTAGTAGCGCTCCAGCGCCTGCGACGGCTTGGGGCAAATTTCCGCGATCTGGCGGCGCGCGGGGGACCGGTCTTTCCGGTTGCGCGGCGGCAAAAGCACGTATCCGCCGTAGACGGTCGCCTCGCGCCAGTTGTCAAAGATCCGCACCTTGAGCCCTGTGAGATCGGCGACCGTCTGCCCCACGACCGGAGACGAGAAGCCTCCGCCGCAGCCGATGAGATAGTCGTGCTCCAGCGGCTGGAGCGTTTTCATCTTCTCGATGCACACGGAAATGCTCATGCCGATGTTGAGTGTCAGCGCGTGGAAATAATCTTCCGGCTTTGTATCGACGCTGATCGGGTTGCTCATGACAAACCCGCCCGTCAGAAGGTCCTGATCGAGATGCATCCCGGTCAGGAACACCGCGTACATACCGGGCAGGTTCTGCTCCGGAAGACCGCGCTGCGCTGCGTCCTCGTTGAGGTGCTCATATAGGGCATATCCTTCAGCATGGTATCCTTGAAGCGCTGGAGATTGATGCCGGAGCTTGCCGTGTTGACCTCCAGCATAAGTCTTCCGGGCTCCGCCGTGGGGCTGACCCATGTGCGCGGATATTTGCAGAAGTCGGTGATGATCTTGAGTGTCGGAGACGTCGTTCCGGAGACGGTTACAAGCTCCCCGACCTCCGCCTGCATGGCGGAAATGGCCGACTGCGTGTCCGCCGTACCGACGACGAAGACAGGCTCTCCTGTCAGGCCGAGCGCCTTGCAGATCTCCGGGCGGATCGGGCCGAGCACCGTACCTGCGTCGGCGAGCTCCGGAAGCTTGCCGATATCCACACCGATCAGATCGCACAGCTCCTGCGACCAGCAGCCGTTGACCGCGTCATACAGAGCGCTCTGCATCGCCTGCGCGCGCTCCCAGACGGCGCGACCGGTAAACACGTAGCCCATCCAGTCGCTGATGGAGGTATAGAACTTCGTCTGTTCGAGCACCTGCGGCTGAAGCTTCGAGGTGCCGAGAATCTTGATGGCGGAGAAAATGGGAGACAGGGCTCAGATCGGTCAGCTCCCAGATGCGCTTCCAGTCAAGCTCCTGCATGAAGCCCTCGCCGCGGCGGTCTGCGTTGGTATAGCCGACGATGCTTTCCCCGTCATGTCCCACCAGAACGATTCCCTGCCGCAGCGTGCTTCCGGTAACGGCCCGAACGGTAACGTCCGGGTGCGCGGCAAGAAGCCCGCGGATGAGGGAAAACACCGCATCCTGCCACTCCTGCGGCTTAAAATACTGCGCGCGGCTGACGATGGGGTCCGTGTACATGCGCGTGTTTTCCTTGGCGATATCCAAAATAGCGCCGTCTTCGCCGACCAGCGCAACACGGGTGTTGCCGGTTCCGATATCAAAGACCAGATATGCGTTTTGCATGTTATATTCCACCAAATTCGAAAGTTTTTCGGAAGGAGCCGGTCTCCCGGCCCCCTCCTTTCCGGTTACCGATCAATAGCCCTTTCAGCTCGCCCGGCTTGGACGTGGTCTGGCCGTAGGTCTGGAAGCGGACAAGAACCGCGTCGATCTGCTCCTTGGTCAGAACGTTCATCTTACCGGCGCACATGCACTGCCACTGCGTCTTTGCAAGAGACTCCATGTTGCCCGCGATGTTGTAGGCCTTCTTGAGATCCTTGCCGAAGGCGACGAGGCCGTGGTTCGCAAGAAGCACTGCATTGCCGTGCGTGCAGGCCTTGACTGCCATCTCAGCCAGCTCCGGCGTGCCGAACGTGGTGTAGCCGCAGATGGGGATTTCGTTCGTACCCGCAGTTGCGATGACGTAGTGCACGGCACGGATGGGCTCTCCCATGCAGGCAAGGGTCGTTGCGTAATCAGAGTGGGTGTGGACGATGGCAAGGCAGCCCTGCGCGGCCTTCTCCTTGTAGAACGCGGCGTGCAGACCGTGCTCGCTGGAGGGCTTGCGCGTACCGTCGGCGACTTTTCCGTCGAGGTCGCGACACAGACGTCCTCGGGCGTGGTGTCGAAATAGCCGAGGCCGGAGGGGCTGATCGCCATCAGGCCGAGTTCCGGGTTATAGATGCTGATGTTGCCGGCGGTGCCGCGTGCGAGGCCGTCGGTGCTCATTTTCTGCCGTATTCGGCAACGAGTTTTCTTTCTTCTTCCATTAACATAGTAGGGTTCCTCCTTCAGTTTTGTTTTTCCGAAGAAAAAGCGCAGAATTGAATTTACTCAACAGACTTCCGAACCTCGACGAGATTCGTATGCTGCGGGTTGCCTTTGCAAGCGGCGTCGGCCGCACGCCGGTCAGTACATTGATGCTGCCGCGGGTGTCTACGCCGTTTTTGTCCGGCGTGTACCAGCCGCCCTGGGACATGCACGTAACGCCGCGCATGATGCGCCGGGTGACCTTTGCCGGAATGCGGACGGTGCCGCGGTCGTTGAAGACCTCGATCATATCTCCGTTTGCAATGCCGCGCGCGGCCGCGTCGTCCGGGTGCATCCACAGAGCCGGCGGGTCGACCTCCTCCAGCCACGGGTTCTGGTCGTGGATGGAATGGCAGCGCCGCTTGGTATGGTAGCCGATCATTTGCAGCGGGTATTTTTCCCGCAGCGCGTCGTCCGGGCCTTCGGGCGCAGGCGTGTAACGAGGGAATCGGTGGAATCGGGTCTCCCAGCTCGTGAATCTGCATGGAATAGAACTCGATTTTGCCGGATGGCGTGTGGAACGGAACACCCTTTTCGATCTGATCGCGGTACGCGATGCGAAGCGGTGGGTTCTTGTATTTGTAGCCGCCGTTCTCGCGGAACTGCTCATAAGGCGGAAGCTCCGTCTCCTTGGTCTGGCGGAAGGTGTTGTAGAGATCCAGGATCCAGTCCTCGGTCGTCTCGTGTCCGGCGCGGAACGCCTCGCCGTAGCCCATGGCATCGGCAATCATGCAGACCCAGTCATAGTCCGGCATCGTGCCGAACAGCGGCTCGACGGCGCGGCTGTTGCTGAGCAGATAATCATCGTTGCACCAGCCCATGGTGACGTTGTTGCTCTCGAGAACCGAGGCAGCCGGAAGAATCAGATCGGACCAGCGGGCGCTTGCCGTCATAAAAGATCGCTCGTCACGATCAGCTCGCACAAGAGACTCGTCCTTTAAAAATCCGGATCGTCCGGTTGATATCGGAGTGCTGGTTAATTAACGTATTTCCGGCAATGTTGTAGATAATTTTGATGTTCGAGCGCAGATGGTCGACGTATTTTAAGCCGTCGTGTGCAAAGTCCATCTCCTTGGCGCGGAACACCGCGTCTGACCAGAGGAAGGTCGGGATATAGCGGGGTACGCATCCTCGCCGACCGGAAACGCGATGGCAGGCCGCGGGGCGCGAATCTCGGAAGGCCCGGGAGCCGCCGCCGGATTTTCCGACGTTTCCCGTGATGCAGGCCAGCGCCGCAATGCCGCGCGTCTCCCTGCTCGCCGTTTGCGTGGCGCTGCGGTCCGAAGCCAGGGATGATCATGGCGGGCTTCGCCGTAGCAAGCCGATAGGCCAGCTTGACGATCGTATAGGCAGGAACGCCCGTGATCGGCTCTGCCCAGGCAGCGTCCTTGACAATGCCGTCCTGCGAGCCGTCGAGGTAGCTGAGGTAGCTCGACCCGGCAGGCGCGCCCGCGGGGAGCGTTTCCTCGTCGAAGCCGACGCAGAACTTTATGCAAAAATGCCAGATCATGCAGCCCCATCTTGATGATGGTGTACGCGATCGCGTCGCACAGCGCGCCGTCCGTCGTCGGTCGGGCAGGATCCACTCCTCGGAAAGGCTCAGCGCCGTATCGCTCATGCGCGGGTCGATGACCACGATGGGGAATGCCCTTGGCCTTGGCCTGCGCGAGATAATAATTGTGTAAAGAACCGAAAATCGTTTCGCTCGGGTTGTGCCCCCAGAGGATGATCAGCTTCGCATTCAGCACATCCGCCTCAGAGTTTCCGCCGGCAGCATCGCCGTAGATATAGGGCGAGACGTACGTGCTGCATGCGCTCGAGTAGCTGTTGTAGGCGTTGAGGAAGCCGCCGTCGAGATTGACGAGCCGCTTGAGTATCTTTTCCGGCCGCATCACGCCGCAGTTTCCGGTGGCGTACATAAAGTAGCGCGCCTCGGGGTCCGTACTTTTTCCCGACCTCCGCGTCTTTTCCGCGATGATCCTCGCCGCCTCTTCCCAGCTGATGCGCGCAAATTTTCCGCTGCCGCGTTCGCCGACGCGCTTCATCGGGTACCGAAGGCGTTTTGGCGTGAGGAAAGGTCCGGCGGTAGCCTCTGCCGCGCAGGCAGGCGCGAATCTGCGGGTCGTTGTCGGAGTTGTTGGTGCTGATCTCCAGCGCGCAGCCTTCGGCGACGGTGATGTTGATCTTGCATTTGCCGCCGCAGTTGTTGATGCCAGCGCTGTTGATGATGTGCGGCTGCTCGACCGGAAGCGGCGGCTGCGGTTTGATTTTGGCCATGTCCCGCAGAAGCGCGCGCGTTTTGTCGTTATCCGGGAGCTCCGGATTGCCCCCGGCCAGAAACGCCTCGAGAAGCTTCAGCACCTCGATGGCCTCGCCACTTTGCCGGTAGCTGCGCAGGGCCTGCGCATACACATGGATGGTATCGGCCAGGAACCGATCCTCGAGAAATGCCGCCGCGTCCAGATAAGCTTCGTCCAAGCCGCACGCGTAAAAAAATGCGCCAGCGCCTCAAGCTGCGAACCGATGTAATCCTCGGGTTGCCATCCATGCGCTCAGAGGCGATAGCCGTGCTCCTTGCAGAAGGAAATGAACGCATAGGTCGTCTCATCCATCAGAGGGTGTCCCTCGCCCTTGGCCGCGGAGGCCCAGAGCGGAATGAAACAGTCCGCATCGGTTCCGCGCAGCAGATCGTCATATTCCTGCTGCGTCAGCTGCTCCGGGATCGCCGTCAGCGCGCGCACGGAAGACCAAGCCTCCAGTGAGGTGAAAAATGCGGCAAATATTTTGCTGTAGAGATATCTTGTTTCAAATGCCTGCATGGTATCTCACTTTCTGGAAATTTCTCTGCTTTTCTGCATCATGTCCATCAGGTTCCTTCAAGCATAAAGGTCCCGACCAGCCGGCCGCCCGCAAAAAAAAGTCCTGCACGAAGGTCTCGTCCGTGCGCTGGTTGACCTCGAACGCAGCGTGGCGGTGGCGGATGACGGGTTCTGTCTCATAGGTGACGTCCGGCCGCTTGCCGCAGTCGCCGTCTGAATAGAGGGAAAACTCCGGGCAGTTGAGCACAAGCGCGGAATCGAGCCGTGATATGCCATTGTCCGCCCGGCGGCATTCGCGCCCGCGACTCGTCCTAGGTGGCCTGCGCCCAGAGGGCGGTATTGAGTCCCTGATACTGCGCGCAGTCGCCGCAGGCGAAAACGTCCGGGAGATTGGTGCGCATCTGCTCATCGACGACAATGGCACGCTCGACCGTGCCGCCTGCCTTCTGGAAGACCTCCGAATTGGCACGCACGCCGCACGAGACGATCACGAGCCCCGCCGGAATCGGTTCCATGCCCTCGACCTCAACAAACTGCACACGCGTATCGCCGCGCATGCCGAGCACCTTCACGCCCGTATGAATCTGAAACGCCGTAATGCGCGACTGCAAATAGCGCGCGCAGGATTCATCGAGAAGACGTGGCATCAGATATGGCGCGGTCTCCAGAACCGTCACACTGAGCCCCTGCTCTGTGAGCATATACGCGGCCTCCAGACCGATCACGCCGCCGCCGATGACGACCGCGTGGGAGGCCAGAAGCGAGCCGCGCCGGATGGCGTTCATGTCTTTATCTGTGCGGATGGGTATACGCCGGAAAGGTCTTTCGGGAAATGGCGGGATAAAATTGTGCGCGCCCATGGCATAGATACATTTGCCGTAGGAAAAGGTACCGGCGGAGGTCTCGGCGGTCTTCTGCTCCGCGTCCATGGAAGACTTTTGTTCTGCGTAAGACGGTAATGTTCTGCTCGCTGGTACCATGACTCTGGCTGCACCAGCGTTTTTCCACCTCGTAAAATGCAAGCGGAAGCTTCGTCAGCATCGGCCGGGAATACGGCAGCTGCGCCCCTCGTCCGAGATCATGGTAATCGAGCCCGTTTTGTCATTTTTGCGGATTGCTTCCGCCGCGCAGAGCCCGGCTCTTCCGCCGCCGAGGATCAGGTAATCACAAGCTGTCATCGTCCTGCTCCTCTCTCGGCAAAATCGTGCAGTTGATCTTCGTCCGGGGCCCCGTCTTCCCGGGCTCGGGAAGAACCGCGGGCAGCCAGCGGTGAAGCGTCGTCTCGTCGCACCGGCCGTCGGTCTTGCCCCATTGCAGGCTCCGGTTGATGCACGCAGCCACGCACGCGGGTCGAGCCCCTGCTGGCGCCGGTCGTAGCAGCCGGTGCATTTCTGCGCGACGCCGCGTTCCTTACTCAACGAGATCGAACCGTATGGACACGCCCAGAGGCACTTTCCGCAGCCGCTACACTTGCCGTCGTCATGGCGGACCGTGCCGTCAGCCTCTTTATAGAACGCGCCGTTCGGACATGCGGCAACGCACATGGGCCGCTCGCAGTGGTTACATGACGCAGAGTAGAACCGCGCCTTTTCCTCGCCGGGAACGAGGCCTGCCGCACGCGGCGGTAGAACTCTCCGGGCGCGAGATTGTTGTGATCTTTGCAGGCCAGCTGACAGGCGCAACAGCCCACACAGGTTTCGGTATTGTGATAAAAAGTAAAATTCCATGTTCTCGTGCGCCTTTAGCGCGATGCTGTCTTGCTGAAATAGCGGCCTTCCGCATAGGAAACATTGCTTTGTACCTCAGCCGTCCACTCGCCTTGTAGCGCTCCGTGCGGAGCTGCTTGTCGGCGATCATGCGCGAGGCCGTCTCGCCGAAACCGTCGAAGTACAGAACGTACCAGCAGTCCTCGGCGCGGATGGTTGTCACATCGCCTTCCGTTCTTGCCTTGTCAAACGCCCAGTCGAGCGCGGCCTCGGGAACGGTGAGGATCGTCGCGTTGTCGTAGGTGATGGAGGAAATTTTCCGGTTGTCGGAGCGGTTATAATCCTTGTCCCGGATATTGTCGCTCAGCTCGAAGAACGACTGTGCCGAGCCGTCGCTCTTGGAAAACGCGTCGAGATAGTCCCGAATGTCGTCGTTCGCGTCCGCTCCCGAAACGGTGAAATATTTGAGGTTAACGGTCGGATAATCGTTGTCGCTTTCCTCGCGGAAGAAGGCAACGTAATAACCATGGAGGCCTCAGCGACGGTGGTGTCGCCATAGGCGCGCTCTCCGGAGAGCCAGTCGCGCAGATACGAGATGGACGTCCAGCACGATTCGCGGCGCAGAACGCTTGCCGTCTGCCAGTAGCTTTCGTCATCGTTATAGACCGTGTATGCTTCGCACTGCGCCTCGAACTCTTCCAGCGTGTGGTCTCTGCCAGCTCCTGCGCGTGCTGCTTTGCGGCCTCCATGCCGCCGCTGGATGCGCCGGAGAGGTAGAACAGCTGATAGTAGACCGAGCGGTAATCCTGCGCGTGCGAGGCATAATACGCATCGAGTTCTTCGGGCGTAATTTCGATGTTCTCGCGGTAAAAATCCTTGTAGAATTTCGCGGTGTAGAGAACCGTGAGGTTCTTCATATAGATATCTTTGGTCATGCCCGCGCCGTAGTTCTGCACGAGATAGTCGGCCTCGGTCGAATGCCCGACCTCCACGGCCTCAAACCAAATCTTTTCGTCGTAGTCATATTGGATATCATCCAGCATTTCCTCGGAAAGCGTAAAGCCCGCGTTCTGCGCCAGATGATAATACGCATAGGTGTCCTTGAGAAGGGTCTGCGCGCGGCTGTCAAAGTAGTCCTGCCACGTGACGTTCTTTTCCTCATCCATGTACTGCTCGCTCAGGGGAACATCCGCCTGCGGAGACGAGTACATGCCGGTCTCATCGGTGCCGACATTATTGAGGAATTCATAGTAGGAGCGATAGAAAAGAAATTGTAGTCTGCGACGGAGAGCTTTTTCTCCGTCGACACTCACAGCGTTCGCGCGCTGCTTGAACCAGTCCGACTGGAAAATCTGCCCCGCGAGAATGCTGAGCACAAATGCGAGAATGATCGCGCCCATCACGCAGGCGGTGATCACGAGGATCTTTCCCTCGCGCGCCTGACGCTCCTGCCGGGAGGATTTTTCTGCTGCCGAGGTTTTTTCTGTGATTTAGCCATCGTTCTGGTTCCTTTCCGGAAGAGCCGTCCAGTCAGGCGCATCATAGCCATCGGGGAACAGGCGGCTCTTTAATTGCAGGACGCGATCGACGTCCGGCATGTCCTCAAGCGAGAAATTCGCGTTTCAAGCATTGCGTAGGAAAAAAAGGTACGGAAGCTCCTTCCTGCGGCAGCACATGCTGCTTGCAGGAACGCACACGCGCGCGTTCGGCGCACTGGACGGGCGCGAGTCCCTCGCGCTCCGCCTTCAGATATTCTTCCTTGATGATTAGGAAAAGAAACATGGTCTTATTGACCGGGTACGTGCGGTTGACGCGCTGAAGATGATGCGTCACAAGGCGCTTCTCCTCGTCTCCGAACGGGAACATCTCGTTTTGATAGGCCTCCCGTTTCTTCAGCTTTTCCTTGGACGGAAAATACCGAAGCTGCCCAGCAGGTTACTCAGAAAATTCTCCTCCATAGAGTGCTCCTTTCGGCGCGAGAATAAGCGTAAGGCGCGGGCGTTCGGGCAAGACCCAAACGCCCGCTGCGGTGCTATTACGATTTTGCGGTACGGAGCGTCGTCTTGACGTGCGTACGGGAGTAGTAGTCAGTGCCGACGGCAAAGGCCAGGATGATACCCTGTGCAACGCTCTGCCAGTAGTCGTTGACGCCAATGATGGTCAGGCCGTTGGAAAGAACGCCGATGACGAACACGCCGACAAGCAGGTTATAGATGTTGCCCTCGCCGCCGCGCATCGAAATACCGCCGACGACGCAGGAGGTCAGCGCCTTGCTCTGGTACTGAGTACCGGTCGTTGCCGTGCCGGAACGAAGACGGCTGCAGAGAACGAAGCCCGCAACGCCGCACAGACAGGCGGAGACGATGTAAGCAGCGACATTCACCATGTCGGTGTTGAGGCCCGCCAGACGGGCAGCTTCGGAGTTGGAGCCGGTTGCGTAGATGTAGCGGCCAATGTAGGTAAAGCCGAGGATGACGCCCGCGACAATGACGATCACGCCGAAGACGATAACAGGCATCGGGATCTTGCCGACGTAGCTCTGGCCGATCCAGTAGATGGACTCGTCGATCTTGGAGATCGGCTTTGCGTCGGTGATGAGGTAGTTGACGCCCTCGAGGACCGTGGACGTCGCCATGGTCGCAATCAGAGCCGGCATGTTGGTCTTGACGACAAGCAGGCCGTTGGCCGTGCCGACGATGACGCAGAAAAACAGAACAACGAGCATCGCCAGATACGGGTTCATCATGATACCCTCGTTTGTGGAGATGAGCTTTGCCCAGAAAAACAGCCGCGAAGGAGACGGTAGCGCCGATGGAAAGGTCAATGTGCGCTGTCAAAAGGGCAAACATCATGCCTGTCGCGCAGATGCCGATGATCGAAACCTGACGGCAGACCGTAATTGCATTTTCTACGGAGAGGAAGTTTTCGCCGAAGATCGAGAAGAATACAATCAGAAGGATCAGAACGATCAACATCATGTATTTCTTTGTGAGTTTAGCAGCATTCATATTGCAATATCTCCTTCTTATTCACCGGAAGCCATGTTCAGGATGCGCTCCTGGTTGAATTCTTCTTTGCTCAGTTCACCGGCCTTCCGGCCCTCGCTCATAACAACAATGCGGTCGCTCATGCCAAGCAGCTCGTCCATTTCGGACGAGATCATGATGATTGCCATGCCCTGTGCGCTCAGCTCCCGCATCAGCTGATAAATTTCCATTTTTTGCGCCGACGTCAATGCCGCGCGCGTCGGCTCGTCGAGAATCAGGACCTTCGCTTCCGTGGCCAGCGCCTTGGCAAGCGCGACCTTCTGCTGGTTGCCGCCGGAGAGGTTGCCGGCCAGCTGCATCATGCCGGGCGTACGGATGCGCAGGCTCTTGATGTACTGATCCGCGTTTTCCGTTTCCTTGTGCGCCTGGACGAAAATGCCCTTCGAGATCTTCGGAAGGATCGAAATGTTCGTGTTTGCCTTGATGCTCATGTGCAGGAACACGCCCTGAAGCTTTCTGTCCCTCGGGGACAAGCGCAATACCATGCGCCAGCGCCTGCTTCGGAGAGCGGATATGAAGCTTCTTGCCATACATGTAAACCTCGCCGGAGTCCATCTTGTCCGCGCCATAGACAAGGCGCAGCGTTTCGGTACGGCCCGTACCGACCAGACCCGCAAAGCCGAGGATCTCACCCGCGTGGACCTGGAAGGAGATGTTCTCCACGCCGTTGCCGCACAGGTCCTTTGCCTCGAGCACGAGATCGCCGATTTCTGTCTCACGCGGCGGGAAGTTTTCGTTCAGCTTCCGGCCGACCATCAAAGAGACGAGCTCCTCACGGTTCGTGTCCTTCACGTTCAGCGTCTGGATCGACTTGCCGTCACGCATGACGGTCACGCGGTCGCAGATCACAAAAATTTCCGGCATACGGTGGGAGATGAAGATCATCGAGATTCCCTTCTCCTTCAGATTGTGGATCAGCCGGAACAGAATGTCGACCTGGTCGACGGTCAGAGGCGCCGTCGGCTCGTCGAGAATCAGAATTTTGGTAGTCGGCTTGAAATGGCCTTCGCAATTTCGACCATCTGCTTGTAGCCGTTTGTCAGCGATGCAACCTTGACCTTCGGGTTCAGGTCGAGATTCATCTCTTTGAAAAGCTCGGCTGCCTTGCGCTCGAACTCTCTCTGATCGGCGACAATGCGTTTGCCGCGCAGCTCGGTCAGATAGATATTCTCCGCAACGGATAAAGACGGCATCTGGTTAAATTCCTGATAAACGACCTCAACGCCCATTTCCTTTCGCCTGAAGCGGCGTCAGGCTGTGAAATTCCTTGCCGTCAATGGTGATCGTGCCGGAGTCACACTGGTGCGCACCCGCAATGGACTTGATCAGCGTGGATTTGCCTGCGCCGTTTTCTCCGAGCAGCGCGTGGACCTCGCCCTTGCGCAGTTCAAAGTTGATGTGATCCATGGCGATAACGCCGGGATAGGTCTTGACTAAGTCTTTGCACGAAAGACTGATTTCAGGTTCCATAATATTCCCTCAATTCGAAATTGGATTGTTATCTTATCATACCATTTCATTGGCTGCAAAGGAAGAGGGGGTGCCCCCCCTCTTCCCCAGGGACGGCTGATTTGCGTAAGAATCAGCTTTCAGAACGCCAAAATCAGATCTCGACGTTGTACTTTGCAGCAGTCTCCTCGTAGTTGGTCAGGTCGACCAGATCGTGCGGGAAGGTAACGACTTCGCCCTCAGCATATTCGCAATCCAGGCCGCGGATCGCAGCTTCGCACTGCGTGATCATGCCCATCGGGACGAGCTCCTTCAGGCCAAGGTCAACGGTGGAGCGGAGGATGTTTTCGCCCTTGACAGTCTGCGCCATGTACTCGAGGTCGAGGTTGGTGCAGTCGCAGGTGAACACGCCGTACTTGCTCAGGTCGCCGCCCTTGCGCTGGATCTCCGGCAGCCACTCAGCAATGATGTTGGTCGCGCAGGTGGAGTAACCGGTGCAGACGACCTGAACATCGGGGCAAGCGGTCAGCATGTTGGAGAAGGTCTCAACAGCCTCGGCCAGAACGATCTTCGGGGGCTCGTAGGCCAGCGTGGAGTTCGGGCACTTCTCAGCGATGGTGTCGATGATGCCCTGGACGCGGTCCTGCATGAAAGCGACCTTGGAGTTCATGATGAAGTAGTTGCAGACGCCGTCGAGCTCGCTGTTGATGAAGTCAGCGGCAGCGGTGCCGATGACAACGCCGGTATCATAGTTGGAGCAGATCCAGCAGCCGGTGGTGCCTTCGGGAACATTGTCGGAGTCGTAGGAAACAACCTTGATGCCCTTTTCGATCATCTCTTCGAGCGTGCCGTTGATGGAGTCCGGCTCAAAGTTCTGGAAGATGACGCCGTTAACACCGGCAGCCATGAAGTTCTCCATGATCTCCATCAGAGCGGAGGACTCAGAGTTATGGGCAGCGGTGAGGTACTCGATGTTGTTCTCCGGAGCAGTACTTGCTCATCAGCTGATCCATGTAGACGAAGTTTTCGTTATCAAAACCGGAAACAGAGAAGCCGATCTTGATCTTTTTCGGCGCGGGGGTCAGCTTCCTCAGCGGGAGCTTCCGTCTCAGTCTCGGTAGCAGCGGGTGCTTCGGTTGTGGTTTCCGTGGTGGTTTCGGCGGCAGCCGGGTTTCCGTTTTTGCCGGGGTCTCAGTCTTGCTTGCGCAGCCTGCCAGCAGGGTGCAAACGAGGACGAAGGCCAGGAACAAAGCTACAAATCTTTTTTTCATGTTTGCCCTCCAATGAAATAATAATATAATCCCAGGCAGCGCAGAAAAAGAAGTTTACGCGGGCTTCTCAAGGGGCTGCCCTGAATTACCAGATGTGGATTCCCGTCAAGCTTCGGGAATATTGTGGTTTTTAAGGTATTTTCGGTTTTTATACACGCCCACGGTCAAAAAACGGGATCACCAGCATGACGATGCCGATGTAGCCGCAATAGCCGTAGCCGTATTTGATGATGTTGCTCAGTCCCACGACCGAGATGCACACGGCAGTCGCCATAATCAGGAAGGCGATGCCGGCTCTTCTTGCCATGGCGTTCGGAAGCTTCCGCGTGAGCCAATCGTTTGCTTCAAACCGGTTGACCACGCCGAAGACCGAGCACACGCCGTTGGAGACGAAGCAGAGGAACAGGCAGATGTAATAGATCCACACAAGCGGCGTGATTCCCATCTGCTTGCAGACCGTAAGGGTCGGGATCGTCGTTCCGCCGGGAACGGAGGTAGATATCCTTCCAGCCGAGGAGCATTGTGACCGAAAGCACGAGCGCGAGCGCGTTCATCGCGAACGAGAGCCACATGCTCTTTCCCGCTTCCTTCTCATTTTTCAGCACCGTACCGCAGGCGATCATCGTCGGGATCGACGAGCACTGGAAGCCCGCGTACTGGAACGAGGCGGAAGATTGCTCCCGGAAGCGTTCCCATGTCGGAAGGTGCGCGGAGAACCTCCGCAATCACATCCGATTTTCTTCCGATGCCGACAATGAAGATCATGACGGCACAGATTAAAATGGAGAAGACTCAGAACGGACGATACCTTTTTCGAAGAACGCCGGCTCCGAACATGCTCAATACCAGCAGCAGCGCGCCGATGAGCACAATGCCGAGCCCGTACGATACGCCGAGCGCGTCGCCAAGGAGCGTCGCCGCACCCGCGATGCAGGAGCTGACGCACATGAGAACCATAATATAATAGTATATCTCAAATACGAGCTCCAGCTTATCGAGGCGGATGGTAGAGCGTCTCCAGTAGCTCCTTATAGGAGCCGAGCCTGCGGCTGTTGTACATGACGATCGCCTGCCGCACGGTCATTGTCAGAAGCAGCAGCGCCAGAAGCGCCGAGACAAGTCCGAGCTTGCCCGAGACCAGGAAGTACTGGTTGGCCTGATTGCCGGTTGCAAAGCCGCCTCCGGCATGCCAGCTGAACAGAACGGCCGCTACCGAGAATACCGCAGCCATGCGGCCGCTCTGCCCAGAGTGTTTTGTTTTTTTCCATGCGCCGCTCCGCTTATTTGGAGGCGTTGGCCCGCAATTGCAATTGCGTCCCCAGACGCTTGCGAAGGGAGGCGCGTAGCCGAGATCGAGGAAGCCGAGCTCATCGGTCGTCATACCCTGATCCACGGCGCAGGCGAACGTGTCGATACGGACCGCCGCTTCCTTCGCGCCCGCGATCTGCGCACCGAGCAGAACCTTGTCTGCCGCGCGGTAGGTCAGCTTGACGGTCAGGGGTGACGGGGTCGGGATAATATCTGGCGTGCGAACGGCTTTCCACGGTCGTCGTCTTGTAGTCGATGCCGTTTGCCTTGCATTCCTGCTCGCCGAGGCCGGTTTTCGCAAATTCCATGCCCATGACGCGCAGCATGCTTGTTCCGAGCGCGCGGGCAAAGCGGACGTTCTTGCCGAGTACCGCGTCGCCTGCAAGACGGCCCTGCTTATTCGCGTTCGTGCCGAGCGCGATATACATGGGCTTATCGAGAAGCTTCGACCAGACCGACGCGCAGTCGCCTGCCGCGTACACATCCAGAACGGAGGTCTTCATGGAAACGTCCGTGACGGTGCGCCGTTTCCGAGCTTCTCAATGCCTTCGGGCAGGAAGCGGGTGTTCGGCGACACGCCGATCAGAAAGGATCACAACGTCGGCCGCATAGCAGTCCTTGTCGGTCTTGACGGCAGTTACCTTGTCGTCTTCGCCTTCGAAGGACATGACGCGCTCGCCGAGATGGATGTGCACGCCGTTCTTCTCGAGCTCAGCCTTGACCATCTCCGGAAAATTCCGGGTCAAACACATTGAGCAGGCGGTCGAGCGCCTCGACGATGTGAATCTCGGGAACCTTCTGCAAAATGCAGGCCTCGGCGAGCTCCAGACCAATGTAGCCGCCGCCGACAATGACGACGCTCTTGGGATTGCTTTCGAGGGCAAGCTTCAAAGCCGCCGCCTGATCGAGCGTTTTGAGCGGGAAGATGTTCTTCTGGCGGATGCCGGGAATCGGCGGACCTTCGGAGACGAGCCGTTCGCGATGAGGAGCTTATCGTAGCTTTCCACATGCGCCTCGCCGTTTTCGTCCGTATAGGAAACGGTCTTCGCCGTAAAATCAGCGCCCGTTACATCGCAGCCGAGCCGCAGATCGACGCCGCTGGCCAGAAACTGATCGGCCTTGCGGATGCGCATCAGATCAAGATTGTTGTTGAGTCCCGCCACATAATACGGCAGGCCGCATGCGCCGTAGGACACCTCGTGCGTCTGTTCCAGAACGACGACCTCAGTATCCGGGGACTTTCGTTTGACACGGAAGCAGCGCTCATACCCGCTGCGTTGCCGCCAATTACAAAGGAATTTCATATCACTTTTTCTCCTTTAGCTTCGCAATCGGGCGGCTATACGTTTCGCTGTCGGCAAAATCAATCGTTACTTCCGCGCCGCACTTCAGCTCGTCCGGGTCAACATCAAACATGTTTGCCAGAATCCGGACGTCCTCGCTGAGATCGATGGTCGCCACAATGTAGGGCACCTTGTCCTGAACCGAAGGATGGAACGCACGGTGCATCACAACGAAGGAATAGAGCGTTCCCTCCGGCTTCAGCTCTACCAGCTCCGTCTCGGTGCTGAGGCAGTTCTGGCAGACATAGCTTGCCGGGATGCGCAGCCGACCGCAGGCCTTGCACTTCTGCACCATCAGCTTGTGCTCTCTGCATCCGTCCCAATATGCTTTGGTGTCGGCGCTGATCCTGGGCTCAAAGAATTCTGTCATGCTCATTCCCTCTCCAAAATCATCGCCGCGTGGCCCTGGAAGACAGCGCCGTTGTCGCTGCACGCGATCAGGGCGGGCTCCTTCGTTCCGGCCAGCTTGCCCGAGCTGCCGATCGCCGCAGCGGCCGGTCAGCTGCATGACGCTCTCTGCCAGAGGCGTAAGGCCCATGAAGTAGGCCTCGGAGAGCATGCCGCCGGAGGTATTGACCGGAAGGCTGCCGCCGGGGCGAGACGCTCGCGGGTGATAAAGTCGCGGACCTGCTCCTTTTGAAGAAGCCGTAGTCGCGCAGCGTCGCTTCCACCGTGTAGGTAAAGCAGTCGTAGAATTCGCACGCGTCGATATCCGCCGGCGTAACGCCCGCCATATCGAAGGCCTGACGGCTCGCGAGATATGCCGCGCTTCCGCATCCTCCACCCGCAGGCGATAGGGAAACGGGCTGGTTCGCGCTGCCAAAGCCGCGGATGACCACATAGGGGTGGCCCAGCGCCTTGGCGCGCACGACCGTTGTCAGAACCAGTGCGCGGCCGCCGTCAGAAGTCGGCGTTGCGTCGAGCATGCGGAACGGAGCGGCAACCATCTCGGACGCGTAATACGCCTCGTCGTTCAGGGGCTTTCCGTGCATGCCGGCAATCGGATTGAGCTGTGCCCAGTCGCGCTGTGCCAAGGAAATTTCCTTCAGACGTCAGGGCCGGTGCCGTAGGTGTCCATGGCCCGGGCGCGCCTGCATGGCGTATTTCGCCATCGTGCTCAGATCGCCGAACACAGCCAGATCGTCCGTGGACTTGCCGTCCTTGAGCTCCTTGACGAAGCTTCTTCTGCCACTTCTGGCGTTGTCGCCGTAGGAGATAACAAACTATCTCGCAAGGCCGCTCGTCAAAAGGCCGATGGCCTCATAGAGCCAGCCTCTCGTGCAGAAGTACTCCTGGCTGATGACCGCCGGGCGGATGCCCAGCTGCTCGGCCAGCGCGTAGCCGGTCAGATCGAAGTCGCCCGCGAGAAGCGCGTCGAAATGCCGGTAGGCATGAGCGCGTCGATTTCGTTTTTACTGATTCCGCGTCCGCGATCGCGTTGGCGACAGCTTCGCAGTGGAAGCTGATCGCCGTGCGGCCGGGAACCTTGCCCTGCGGCGTGTAGCCCACGCCGACAATTGCGATTTTATTTTTCAGATGATCCAGATTCATTCTTTGATCCTTGTCCTGAAATTCAGATTATTCCGCCCAGACCTTCTCGGCTTCGGGAATCGTGGGATCGTGATAGAACGCAAGCTTCGTGGTATTCATCAGATGCTTGTAGCTCAGGTTGTCGCTGATGGAGTTGTTGCCCCAAGAGCCGCAGCCAAGGCTCATCGTCGGAACGAGGCCGTTGATGAAGTTGCCGCCGGAAGCAGCGCCGGCCGGCTGGTTGACGAGCAGGCGGGAGACCGGAAGCTCGAGTGCAGCATGCTTTGCGCAGTCCTCATCGTTCGTGTAGACGACGGAGGAATGGCCTTGCCTTCCCACATCAGGTTCGACTTGGCGTTGCTCACGCCCTCTTCAAAGTTCTCATAGGGGAAGAACTGAACGACCGGGCAGAGCTTTTCGCGGCGGAGCATGTTTTTCTCTCGTCATGCCCTGGCTCGGGAAGAGCAGCAGCGTGGTGCTGTCGGGAATATCGAGGCCCATCAGCTTTGCCAGATGCGAAGGCAGCATGCCGACGTGCGCCGGATCGGTGGTTCCCTTTTCGGTGAAGAGGATGCCGGGCAGCTTCTTTGCGTCCTCGTCGGAGAGGATGTAAGCGCCCTGCTTGACGAACGCGGCCTTCATCTGCTCGACCTTGTCAGCCGGAAGGTGGATGGCCTGCTCGCCGGTGCACGGCATGCCGTTATCATAGGAGCGGCTGCCGACGACCTGCTTTGCCAGCTTTGTCGTAATCCGTCCAGTCGGAGCCACGACGACCTGCACGTTGCCGGGGCCAACGCCGTAGGAGGGACGGCCGGAAGAGTATGCGGACTTGACCATCGGTGCGCCGCCGGTTGCGACAACAACGTCGACCTTCGTCATCAGTTCGCTGGTAGCTGCCATGGAGGGCTGGTCCACGATCTGAACCAGATTCTCGGGTGCGCCTGCCGCACGGATGGCTTCGTTGATGAGCTCGACGCCGTGGATGGTGGTCTTCTTCGCACGCGGATGCGGGGAGACGATCATGGCGTTGCGGCGAGAATGCTCATGCCGTTGCTGACGGTGGTGGAGACGGGGTT
>VOFG01002730.1_pt1 | contig 20023 bp, 38 predicted proteins | sample 5384171 | NCBI WGS metagenome assembly VOFG01 (sample SAMN12384726, study PRJNA508395) | human gut metagenome | isolation source: healthy gut F | host: Homo sapiens
CCAGGTTGGAGGCCCAGTTTCCCGGATCAATGAAGCCCACGGTGACTAATAGACCAGGACCGATGTATTTAATGAATATTTCCAATCCCGAGCTTGGGGTGTGTTTTTTTTTTATTTAGTAGTTCCTTGAATTGTTTAAACATATTGTTCAAGTTAAAAGCTAAAAACTAAAGGTTAAAACCGATCGTGTAATTTTATTGTTATTTTTGAAACTTCAAAAGTACGAATAACGATGAATATTTGTTCTCGTGATCGTGAACTTTTATGTATTAACTTTAAATTTTGATTTTCATGGTGATTCCTGTACTTCTCGTGGTGGCCTCTTTGGTTGTACTTTATTTCGGGGCTGATTTCCTGGTAAAAGGTAGTTCGTCTTTGGCCGTGCGTTTTTGGAATATCTCCTTTAGTTGTCGGTTTTGACCGTGGTGGCTTTCGGGACAAGTGCGCCGGAGTTGTTGGTGCTGTGTGCAGTCCACATTGGAAGGTAATCCGGGGATTGCCGTGGGGAACGTGATACGGGATCAATATATTCAATGTTTGCGCTATTCTTGGTGTTTTCGGCTATGATTTACCCGTTGCGAGTGAATCCCCGGTTGATCTGTTTGGATGCGCCTGTGATGTTGGTGGGCCACGTTGCTGTTCGTGGGGATATTTTCATAACGGGGAGTTTCGGAAGATGGGCCGGAATATTATTTTTTGCCGATATGCGCTTATATGGTTTACTGTGTGTACAAGGCCAAGCGGGGAGAGTCTGTTGAAGGGGGACGAGGAAATCAAACCCACGAAGAGCTGGATGTTGATGTCGTTGGTGATTGGTGGGGTTTGCCTTGTTGGTATGGGGATCGCTTGCTTGTTGATAATGCCGTGATTATCGCACAGGTTTTGGGATGGAGCGAGGCGGTAACGTTTGACGATCGTGGCAGTAGGGACAAGTATGCCGGAACTGGCAACTTCCGTGGTGGCTGCCTTGAAAAACGTACGGACATTGCCATCGGTAACGTGATCGGTTCGAATATATTCAATCTTTTTGGCTGTTTTAGGATTAACGGCGACGGTGCACCCGTGGAGACCAACCAGATTAACTCGATGGACATGCTGGTGATGCTCGGAACTTCTTTACTTCTGTTGCCTTCATGCGGACGGGATTCAAGATCGCGGGGGGAAGGTGTTGTGCTACCTGTTATTTATATCGCGTTTATACATTGTGTATCTGATTGTTTGATAAAAATAGGCGGGTAGGGATTGGAGTGATTATATAATAAACGTTCGTTTATTGCAACCAAAACAAAGGAAATAACCTGTTTTTCCTAAAACAAATATTCTTTTATCATTGATAGTGATTTTGTTAACGAAAAATGTGTAACAAATCACTTCTATTGATTTTTTCGTTTTATAACAATCAATAAACGAAGGATTGTTGATTGTTATTTGTTTTTTTAATCATGTGATTACGAGGATTAATGCAGAGCGAAAGCAAGAGATACTTTTTAGAACATCTGGCTAAGGATGATGATATAGCTTATACTCTTGTATAAGCAGTTTTACGATGCCGATGGTACTCTTTTGCCAGCCAATATATCAACAATGAAGGAGCCTCAAGGACGTGGTGCAGGGTTTTCATTTTCCATATTTGGGGCAGAAAAAGGATTTCCGAGGTGTCACGGCGTTAAAAGTTTATCTTTATCATTCGGTAAAAATAGGTGCATAGTTATATCCAGCATGAACAGGTCAGGGGCGTTACGAGGGGCATTTGTATTGCAGGAATTTGATGATGTCGATCTTTTCTGGGATCGGGTTTTGGAGGAAGATGTTTATGCGGGTTTGGAAGTCGTGCAGGAATTGCCTACTCGACAATACCGCAACGTGATGCTTTCGTTGGTTGATTTACAAGATTTCTGAAGTTGCGGAAAAATGGGTATTTCTTTAGAGACTGCCGAGTATAAGAAAAGGGGAAAAGAAACGGTTGAGTGTCCGGATTTACGATCTTTAGGATTGGGTTGTTTATTTCTGTTAAATTCTTCTTTTTGTAAAAAATATTTTATTTTTTTCCTCATTTTGATCCGTTTTCTTTTCTATTCTGTTTTATTTATAAAGGCATAAATAGAATGAATTATGAATAGAGCGGATGAAACTTTTCAGGTGTCAGAAATTATTTCCCGGTATGTGTTGGGGGAGTATGACTGAATGGAAAAAGAAGAACTGGATGGCTGGCTGGATAGATCTCCTCGTAACAAATTGTTGTTTGAAGAGTTGGTTCGTCAGGAGGTCGCTTCCGGAAAGATTCTGGCTTACGGGCGTGGAATGGGAGGGGGCATTGAAGAATTGTTGAACAGAAAGAAATTGAGGTTGGCTGGACGGAAAAGGCGAATTATCCGTTTGGGGTTGTGCGGCCGTGTTGTTATTTGCCTGTATGGGCATTTGGCTGTATATTGGTATTTTGACGGGAAATGCCCCGGTCGGGGTGGCTGACAGGAACACAAGGAGATTCCGAAAAGTTATTGGCAGGAAAGCGCGGGCAACGTTGTAACTAGCTTCTTGAAAGACGGTATTCCTAACGCCTGATTCTTCTCGGAGCATCGAAACCGGAATATGGCGTGGAACCGGCAGGACTCCGGGTGATAAAGCATCAGGTTGCTGAGGTTCATGAGGAAAGAGGAACAATATATTATGATCACGGTTCGAGAGGTGGGGAGTTTACCTTGATTTTGGAGTGATGGAACGCAGGTTTGGTTGAATGCGGAAACGAGTTTATCCGGTGGAGTTCGTGGGGAATGAACGGAAAGTGTATTTGGAGAAGGGAGAAGCGTTTTTTGACGTTCGCGTGATAAACAAAAACAATTTAGTATCCGAGACGGAAAACGAAGGTGCAGGTGTATGGAACGGCATTTAATGTTTACGCTTATCCCAATGAGGATGAAGTGGCAGCCACTTTGGTGCGAGCTATTGATTTGAAAAAGAGCGATAGGGCTGGCAATCGAATTCGGCTGGAACCAGGAGAACAAGGGTTGTCTTATTGGGGGCAAGCTTACAAAGCGAGGATTGATGTGGATATGGCCACACCGCGGATCACGGGGGCGTATGGTGTTTAAAGTATTCGTCGGCGATGTTGAAACATTTTGGCCCGTTGGTATGATGTGTTTGGAAGGCGATTGAAAGAAGTTTCGTTTACGGGAGAGGTGAAAAAAGTATGATGATTCACAGAGTGTTGGACGTGATCGAATCGACACCAAGTAGTCCATTTAGGACTGAAGATGAAACAATAATAGTATATTAAAAACAACCAGTGCTGGAACACGAGGTTGTTTCAAAGGAAATAGTTAATCAACAATAATAGCAAACGACACAAATGTATGATGGAAATATGACCTCAAAAGTACGGGTCATTGACATGCAGGATTATGAAGCTACATTTGCTTTTCCTTATGCTGACAGTTGTCATTCATTTGGAATGGTCTATTCACAAGAGGTGAGGCTAGACATAGATTTGGAGAATGCGACTTTCGGACAGTTCATGGAACAGGTAAAAGATCAATCTGATTTTACTTTCTTTTTCACGATGCCATGGTCATGAAATTGACAAACATTGCCACTTTGCACGTGGAAACAGAGGATGATGCGATTCTTACCAAGTGTCTGAAGGTTCCAGGGTCACTTACGTATTAAGGATCGTACGATTATTCTTTACAGGACGGATGATAACACGAAGAAAGAGATCGAGGTGAAAGGGCGAGTTGTTGACCGAAAAGGGAGGCCTTTACAGATTGCGACGGTGGTGGGACAATTCAGGAGAGAGAAAGGGGTGTTGCGGGGAACCGTTACAGGGCCAGGACAGAATTTCGTTTGCGTTGAAGTGCCGAACAATAAAGCCGTTCTGGAAATCTCTTTCGTGGGGTATGTTTCCCCAGACAATTCCGGTGGCTAATGCCGAGGCGTTGAAAAGATCGTGTTGAAAGAGGTGGTAGAGAATATCGACGAGGTGATTGTTACCGGTTACCAGAGAATAGACCGTAAATTGTTTACGGGTGCTGCGGCAGTTATCAAGGCCGAGGACGCTATGTCGAGGGTTCCATTGACGTGAGCCGGATGTTGCAGGGTAAAGCCAGCCGGGGTACAGGATTCAAAACGTGTCGGGTACGTCTGGGGCATCCCCGAAGATGTGGGTCCGGGGGCGCCTCTTCTCTATTTGGCGGAAACCAGAAACCGTTGTGGGTGGTGGATGGATTGGTGTTGGAAGATATCGTTGAGATTTCTGCAGATGATTTGTCATCCGGGGAATTCGGGACTTTGATCAGTTCGGCTATTGCCGGGTTGAATGCGGATGATATTGAAAGTTTTCAGATATTGAAGGATGCCCCGGCGACCGCATTGTACGGGGCGAGGGCAATGAATGGCGTGGTGGTGATCATGACGAAGAAAAGGTAAAAAGGCACGATGACCGTGAATTATAGCGGTGAATCAACGATTCGGATGAAACCCAGTTATTCCCAGTTTAATTTGATGAACTCTCAAGAGCAGATGATGGTTTACGAAGAGATGGAGGAGAAAGGCTGGTTGAATTACGCGACATTTCTCGGGATAAAAAATGGCGTGTATAAGAAAATGGCTGATCTGATTTTCTACCTACGATCCGGGCAACAGGTAAGTTCGGGTTAGAAAATACTCCCTCAAGCGAAAGCCGCTTTTCTACAAAAAGTACGAGATGGCAAACACGGATTGGTTTGATGTTTTTCAGAATTTTTGCAACAGGTACATTCTTTAAGTTTGTCTTCCGGTTCGGAAAGATCTCGTTTTTATGCCTCTTTGAGTTATTTTAATGATGCCGGTTGGACTCTCCGCTGATAAAGTGAATCGTTACACGGCGAACATGAATCTTTTCGATATAAAACCATGGGATTTCAGTTAATTTGTTAACAACAAAATTTTGCGTATGCAAAAGGCTCCGGGAACGAATAGTCGCAGGACGAATGCCGTGGACGGAACTTTTGAACGTGATTTTTGACATTAACCCGTTCAGTTACGCTTTAAATACAAGCCGTATCTACGTCCGTATGATGATAACGGGAATTACGAGTATTACACGATGAATTATGCCCCGTTTAGTATTCTGAACGAGTTGAATACGAATAAGTTGAATATTGATATGTTGATGCTAAATTTGGCCGAGTTGGAAATTCGTCCATTGAAGGGATTGAAGTGAAGGCTTTGGGTGCGGTGCGCTACAGAAGACAACCCGGGAACATCGAATTAACGATAAGTCGAATGCGGCAGAGGCTTACCGGGCTGATATGGATGCACAGATTCGGGATAATAATAAATTCCTGTATAAAGATCCGGATAATCCGGGCTATCCGGCTAAGGTCAGATGCCGAAGGGTGGATTTTATAACCGATGAGAATACGATGCTGAATTATTACCAACGGGGAATATTGAATTACAACACTTCTTTCAACGAGGGAATTCATACTTTGAACGTGATGGCGGAGAGGAAGTACGTTATACGAACCGGACGATAGCTTTTAACAAAGGGATTTGGTTACCAATGGGATCGTGGTGGAGTACCTTTTCTGGACCCTGATTTGTTGAAACAACAGATTGAAAACGGTGTCGATTATTACGTGGGATGGAAGAAGAATACGATCGCTTTGCCGCTTTCTTCGGTACGGTAGGATACACAGTTGCAATGGCGTACTTATATTTTTAACGTGACGGGGCGTTACGATGGTTCTAACAAATTGGGTAAATCCCGGTCTGCTCGTTGTTACCGACGTGGAACGTGAGTGGTGCATGGCACGTAACGAATGAAAAAGTTCATGGAGCCAGTTGAAACAATATCCCGTTTGACCTTACGGGCGACTTACGGGTTGACGGCGAGTATGGGACCCTCAAGTAATTCGATAGCCGTTTTGTATAATGACGTGGCTTATCGTCCGAACCAAAGTGACAGGGAGAATTTGATATATATCAGTTCTTTAGAGAATAGCGAACTGACATGGGAAAAGCAGTATGAAACGAACGGGTATTGATCTGGGGATTTTGATAACGCATGCTTGAGTGCTGACGTGTATTGAGAAAGGGATTTGACTTGATTGGTAACGTGCGGACTTCGGGAATTGAGGGCAACAGACGAAGAAGGCCAATTATGCAAATATGAAATCTAATGGTGTCGAGTTTACTTTAAACACGAAAATCTGGTTTATTCCAATTTTAGCTGGACAACGAACTGGACGTTTGCTTTCAACAAGAACAAGATCACGAAACTGGAATCTCGTCCGCGGGTGATCGATCTGGTGCAGGCAGAAGGAGCCCCTTTGAAGGGGTATCCCGTGAGAGGTATTTTCTCTATTCCTTTTTAGGATTGAACGCAGAAGGTATGCCAATATTGATGGATGCTGACGGGCAACCTTGTACGGGAGATATTGATTTTCAAGAGACGATTAACTTGGGATTCTTGAAATATGAAGGACCGGTTGATCCGAAAATTACCGGAGGTTTTGAGAATACCTTCAAAATACCGGAACTGGACGTTCAGTTTCTTTATCAATTACCAATTTGGCAACAAGGTGCGGATTGTATGATTATTTCAAGAGCGAGTATTCTGATATGACCGTGATGCCGAAAGAATTTGATGATCGTTGGGTGTTATCGGGCGATGAGACGAAAACGAATATCCCGGTTATTCTTTCCCAACGTCAGGTGCAACGTCCGAAGAATGAGTACAAAGAGGCTTACAATGCTTATAATTTTTCCACGGAGCGAATTGCTGACGGTTCGTTTATCCGATTGAAAGACATTAGTTTGACATACAAACTTCCGGATCGATGGATGAAGACGATCGGTTTGGGATCTGCCTCTTTGAAATGTATTGCTTCCAACGTGGCCTTGTTGTATAGAGACAAGAAGTTACACGGTCAGGATCCGGAGTTTTTTCCGTTCCGGCGGTGTGGCGATGCCGGTGCCGAGACAAATTACCTTCTCTTTGCGGGTAGGGTTCTAACAAAAGTTTGATGAATGAATTAAATCGAATATATATGAAGACAAATATATTAACAGGCGGTTTGATGATGATGTTGGCAGCATCGTGTAACTCGTTTCTGGACGTTGCACCTGACAACCGGACGTTGTTGGACTCTCCCGATGCGGTGAAAGAAGTTCTGGTATCGGCTTATCCCCAAGCTCATTATTACCATATATGTGAGGTGATGAGTGATAATGCGCAGGAGAGAAAGGTGAGTAGCACGCACAGCCGTGCGACGTTGAATAAACAGATGTATTACTGGGATGACGGAACGGAAACAACACAGGATAATCCGTGTACGTGTGGACAAATTACTACGAGGCGATAGCTGCTGCCAATATGGCGCTGGAGGCGATAGAAGAGGCCGGAGATACGGATGAGTATTCTACAGCCAAGGGAGAGGCGTTGGTATGTAGGGCCTTTAATCATTTTTATTCTGGTCAATTTGTTTGCTGAACATTATGATCCGAATAAAGCGGAAAATATGCTGGGTATTCCGTACAACACGAAACCGGAGACGCAGGCTATTGTTTACTATACCCGTGATAACTTGAAACGAGTGTACGAATTGATCGAGGAGGATCTGACAAAAGGGTTGCCTTTGTTGAAAGACGAAACTTACGAGGTTCCGAAGTATCATTTACAAAAGCGGCAGCCTCTGCTTTTTGCAGCTCGTTTCTATCAATACAAAGGGGATTGGGATAAGGTGATAGAGTATACTTCTAACGTGTTGGGGGCTAATCCACAGAAAAAACTACGTGATTTGCGGCATATCAAGAATCGCTCAGACAAGGATGCTTATCAACAGGATTATTTCTACGGGGAACATGCCTCTACCTTATTGATGGTATCGGCTATAAGTTGGTGGGCTCGTGATAACTACTCTACAAGTTTGCGATTTGGAATGACGCGTGATATTTACACGGATTTGTATTACAACAAGAACATTTGTGGAACATCGGGTAGTTCGGCAACTTTCTATGTTACATCTACTTACACACCTTCAGATGCGGCACAGATGCGTAAGTTTAAAGAGTTGTTCAAGTATAATTCAGTGGGATCGACAACCGGTAAAGGCTATGCGGTGGGATGTTTGTTGAGTACAGAGGAGGCTTTGTTGAATCGGGCTGAGGCCTATATTATGAAGTATGAATTTGATTTGGCGTTGGAAGATATTAATTTGCTACTTTCGGAAAGAATATGGGTGAATAAAAATGACGTGGATGCAGACTTTACGGCTTACCGGGTGGATTTAGCAAAGTTAAAGCATTCTATGATAATAATGATAAATACCTTGATTTGGCCCCGTTCTATGCATCGGAGATTGATGAGGACCAGATGTCGTTGCTAAAATGTGTCGTGGATTGGAGACGGCGGGAGTTTATGCAGGAAGGATTGCGTTGGTTTGACATTAAGCGTTTCCATTTACCGGTGGTTCATGAATTCAAGTTTACGGGCGATCCGGGCAATAACCCTCACTGGTGATGATTTGCGCCGGGCGATTCAGATTCCGACAGAGGCACAAGGATTTGGTGTAGAACCTAATCCCCGTTAGTATTAACCGTAAATACTTTAGATTATGAAAAGATATATATTGAACTTGTTTTTGTTGGTTATGCTCTTTTTCCGTGTCGGCCTGTTCTGACGATGATTTGGGACCGTCTATTTTGATCCTTCAACGGAGGGTTAACTGAGTTAGACTTGTGGATGCAGGCTAATTTCACAAAACCTTATAACATTGAGGTCCTGTATAAATGGTTGGATATCGAGTCGGATATGGCGGCGACACTCGTGCCCCCGACCGAGGATAATGCGGCGGGGTTGGCCGATGTACTGAAAAAATCTGGTGCCTCCCTTACGTGAATATTGCCGGCAGTGATTTTTTTCTGCAAATTGGCTCCCCAAACAGTTGATGTTCATCGGTTCTTCCCGTTATAATTCGGATGGAACCGTCACGAAAGGGTCGGCTGAAGGAGGACGGAAGATCATTATTTATGAAGTGAATCAGTTTGACCGTACTAATGCAACCCGTTTGAAACGTTATATGAAGACGATTCACCATGAGTTTACGCATATTGCCAACCAGACGATAGAGTTCCCGAAGGAATACGAGTTAATTAGCCCCGGATTACGTGGAACAATGGAAAAAATATGTCTGATCAGCAGGCTTACGATGCCGGGTTTATTTCTCTACGCGATGAGCGAGCCTTCAGAAGATTTTGCCGAGATGGTGGGAATTATGCTTTCCAATAGTCGTGCCGAGTGGGAAAAATTACTGGATAAACCTGCCACGCAGGATGGAAAAGACTAAGTTGCAACAGAAATTGGAAATGGTGTTGAATTATTATCCGGGATGTGTGGAGTGTTGACTTGTATGCTTTACAAGAAGAATGAGAAAGCTATTTACGCGGTTGTTAATAATGTAAATCCTTGATACCTATGAAAAAGTTAATATATTTATGGTTGTTGGCGAGTGTACTATTGCCAGTGGCTTGTACGGATGATGACGATGTATTCTCGGAAGAATCGGGTGTACGTTTGCAGACGGTGATTGATGAGTGTAACACAATGTTAAGGGGTGCCGAAAACGGCTGGAAAATGGTGTATTACCCGAAAGTCGAAAGTTATGGAGGCTATACTTTTCCTTTTCAAGTTCGGGGCGAAGAATCGGGTACAGATGATCAGTGATTTTGACACGAGTGAAGATAGGATTATTCTTATAATTTTAATACATCGGAAAGTGTTGTTCTGACGTTTGATTCTTATAGTCCTTTACATCGTTTGGCCGACCCGCAGTACCCGGCTCCTGATTACTCGAATAAAAAGGTTACGGGGTAGAGGGGATTTCGAGTTCGTGGTGAAAAAAGTAACTGCCGATACATTATATCTGGTGGGGAAAAGAATCGGGTAGAAGTCCAGTTGACGAAAGCGACCGGGGAAGATTGGCAGCTAGTTAGCATGATGGCCGAAATGTCTTCCTGTTTTGCTTTGAGTGAGAACGAAAGATTGGGGTATGTCGGTTCATGGCGTGTTAATGGCATCGGGTCTGGTAGAGTTAGATGATATATATCATATCTGTGAAATATCTTATAAAGATGAGGAAGGAGATGCCGTGTCGGTTGAGAGTCCCTACGTTATGACGGATAAAGGTGCCAGTTCATGCAGGAAATTGAAGTGGCAGGAATTAAGTTTTCCGGTTTGAATGTTGATTTAGCGAGGGTTTCAATAACCGGGAATTTGTTTCTAACGATGAAGGCGGGAGTATTCGGTTCTTTATCCAGAATTTTGCCCCGTTAAATTTGACGAGACCAGATTCCGACGTATGTTCCCAATAAGAATATTGCATCTGTCGATCTGTTAAGAACAACGAATGGGGATGATGCACGTTACGTGATTACCGAGATGAGTGCGGAATTGGAGGCTCAAGGGATATTATTCGGAATAGTCTGCCGAATTTCATTGATTTCTATTTAGAATTGAACCGGAAAGATGGCTATGAGGGTTCCTTCCGGATAGGAGCTTACCAAGGTACTTCCGTGAAGTATTACAATTATGATTTCAAAACCTTCGAGTTGTTGGATAATAGTGTGAATAAGGTTATCTTTGATAATCAGGCGGCATCTTCATCAACATCAGGTTTTACAGATAAGGATTTGTATTCTATCAAAAGAATAAGAATACAAAAGCAGTTTACGACGCCTTCTTCTCGGGAGACGGGTTTGTGGTTATCCGGGATTCGGACACGGTGTATTGGATCAGGGAGTTTGAAAGATCCGAATATCTGGATGAAACTGGAGGAAGACTAGGTTCCTGTTTATTGTAGATTACACCCACCAATTCCCTCTGAGGAAGGGGGAGTTGGAAAACTAGAAAATAAAAGTTGAAAATTAAAATAAAATGAATGTATTAAAAATAGTCGCTTGTTTGTTGTTTTTCAGTTTTGTTTGGTGTGTTGGTTACGGTGATACCCCGTTAAAGCAAAGAAAGAAGAACAGGCAAAGCAAGCTCCCGTGGACGGGCCGTACGTGTTATATGATGAGGTCGGAAATGCACGGGTGATCCGTGTGGATGAACGGGGTGTTGTGCGGGATAGTGTTTACGGAAACTACCGGAAGGTTTTAAACTAGACGTGGTTTCGCAGAAAGGCGGCCATCGTTTTCAGGTGAAACTACATCCCGTGGAGCGTCCACTTTGGAAGTCCGGACAGCGGGAGAAAACATTGATTATTTCTGATCCTCATGGAGACTTGGAGAGTTTCGTTTCCGTGTTGTGCAACAATGGTGTGATCGGAAAGAATTATAAATGGAAGTTCGGTAAGAATCAGGTGATTGTCATCGGTGATGTCTTTGACCGGGGAAAGGACGTGTTGCCCATTTTCTGGTTGATGTACAAGTTGGAACAGGAGGCGAAGGATGCGGGAGGGGTGATGACTTTTATGTTAGGGAATCACGAGGAAATGGTGTTGCGGGGTAACTTGAAATATACCCGAGCAAGTATAAGGATTTAGCAACATCACTTGGGATAGAATATGCTGACTTGTGGCATGAGAAGAGCGAGTTGGGGCGTTGGTTGCGTTCTCGTAATCTGATTCAGGTCGTGGGAAAGAATTTGTTCGTCCATGCCGGACTGAGCAAGGAGTTTACCGGAATGGGAAATGCCGTGACAGAAGTAAACGAAGAGATGGCGAGATCTATTTTCTTGCCGAAAAAAAGAACGGCAGGAGTTGTCTGCCTTGTCTGATTCCATCTATTGTAATCGGGGACCTTTTGGTTCCGAGGAATGGTGAAAGATGAGGAGAAATATAGTCCTTCCACGCCGGAGGATGTGGAGCGTATTTTGGAACAATACGGTGTAGACCGTATATTCGTGGGACACACGATATTTGATGACGTGACTCCCTTCTTTGACGGGAAAGTTGTGGCCGTGAACGTGAATAATCAAAAGAACCGGGAGGCTGGTAAAGGCCGGGGAATCTTGATGCAGGGAAATACCCTGTATGTTATATACGATAAGGGGAAGCCTCGTAAATTCTAGCTGTTTTATTTCAATAATAATAAGTTACAGGTTAATAACAACCTGTAACTTGTTATTTTCGCCTCCGGCGAAACTATTGATACAAAAGCGCTTAATACTCTTTTGGGTGTTTTTTCAAACTCTTCGTTGTATATCGTAACCTTCGCAATCTGGCTGTATGCCGGGAGAGTTTCGTTAATTTGTTTCCGGTTTTCCTCCATGATGGCAGCGATGGCCTCATCCGAGTTCTTGTTGTCGGCATTGATAGCCTCGAAGTCAGGATAGATGAGAGCGGTGAGTTTACCTTCTTTCTCGACCACGATAGATTCGCTCACGTAAGGAAGGTTATTCAGATGATCTTCAATTTCTTCCGGGTAGATATTTTGACCACTGGGGCCGAGAATCATGTTTTTACTACGCCCCTTGATGAAAAGGTTACCTTCTTCGTCAATCAATCCAAGGTCTCCCGTGCGGAGCCAGCCGTCGGGTGTGAAAGCGGCATGTGTGGCCGCCTCGTTCTTGTAGTACCCGATCATGAGATTGTCTCCTTTGGCTAGGATCTCCCCGACGATATGTGCCGGATCGGGCGAGTCTATTTTCAGTTGCATACGGGGTGCAGCCCTTCCGCAGGAGCCTTTTTGAAAGTTTCCCATCCGGCATACGAGAGGATCGGTCCGCATTCCGTCATACCGTAACCCACGGTATAGGGAAAGTTTATTGAGTGTAAAAATTCTTCTACTTCTTTATTCAGTGCGGCTCCGCCGACGATGAGTTCTTTGAAATTCCCGCCGAAGGCATCAATGACTTTCTGACGGATGGAATTCTTCACTTTCTTGTCGAGTAACGGCAGGTTAAGCATGAGTTTAATCAATGGTTTTTCCAGTGCCGGGAATACTTTTTTCCGGATAATCTTTTCGATAATCAAGGGTACGGAAATAATCAAGTTGGGTCTTACCGTGGAGAATGCGTCCGCGATGATCTTCGGGGGACGGGGTTTCGTCAGGAAAAATACATGAGCCCCGCTGGCAAAGTCGTAGATGAACTCGAAAGCCAACCCGTACATGTGTGCCATGGGGGAGCATGGATATAACCTGTTCTCCGGGTAATTTCCCAAATACCCCGAAGGCGAACGTGAGGTTCGACCAGAGGCTGCGATAGGGGAGCATAACCCCTTTCGAGAAACTGGTGGTTCCCGACGTGTAGTTAATAATGGCGAGTTCTTCCGGTTTGTCATACGTGTAGTTCACGTCTTCCGGGCGGAAACGGTCGGGGTATTTCTTCCCGAACAGTTCGTTCAGTCGCCCCGTGCGTGTGATAATGCTTGGCTACGCGACACGAGTATTGAATTATCTTCCAAGCTTAGAATACCTTCCAGTGCTTCCATCGAGGCCTCGTTCAATCCTTCCCACACGACGCTACCCACGAAAAGTAGGCGAGCCTCGGAATGATTCACGATATTGTGTATGTTATCCGGTTTAAATTCGTTTAGATGGGGACTACGACAGCCCTGTAGGTTAGTGTGGCGAGAAATGCAATTCCCAATTTGTGGAATTTCTCCCGCATAATGCGATTTTATCTCCTTTTAATGCCCGCGTGTTCGAAAAGAATATGTAATTTTTTCTATTTTCCGGGCCACGTCCTTGTAGTTACAATTTATTCCGTGATAGTCGGTCAGTGCCGGACGATCCCAGTTTTCTTTGATACTACTCTCTATATAATATATAAAACTTTCTTCCATCTGTAAGTATACTGTCAAACAAGTGTCAAAGTTACGAATATTTTTCGAGATTTCGAGGAGGGGAAAAAGTAGTAAGGGGGCTGTTCCCAAAGTCTTATTCAATATCTACAAGCTACCCCTCCCACTCCCCCTTACACAAGGGGAGAGCTGATTACCAGCGGTTTCTCCCCTGTGTAAGGGGGAGTTAGTGGGGTAGTTATTTAAAAATGACTTTTTGGACAGCCCCTTTCAGAAGCAAAGGTTCGATTTTATAAACTTATTTATATCCCCAGAGCTTTTCTTTTATCATCCGGAATTGGAGTAAGATCACCACCGTATGAGATACTTGCCCGGTTGTTGCTGGTCACGTTGACGCTGCATTTCCGTTACCGTAAACTTCCACGTAGAAGTTAAAGACATCGTTGCGATTTCTCACGTTGAATTTGTATTCGATGTAATGTTTTTGCGTTTGTTAATCACCTTGAATGATTCGTTTTCAATCTTTGCTTTCTCGAACTCAATCCCGCCGCCTTGTCCGTATTCCGTGGAGTAGGCCCGTCCGAAGAATGGCAGGCGTCCCGTGGCTATGGTGTCGAGGATAAAGAGTTGTCCCTCGTTGGTAGCCAGCGAAACGTAGCCTTCGCCACCAATGCGTTTCTGCCCGTATTTGGAGTCGATGGTGATGCTGCTGTTACCTGTCGGGAAGGCTTGATCTACCTCGATGTAGAATTCACGGCTTTTCATGAGTTGTTCGATCTTGGCGATACCCGCGGTGTCGCTTTTTCTGTTTCTTTTCACCCATCGCGAAGAGGCAGGTAAAAGGAGTATTCCTATTGGAATGATTGTTTTCAGTGTTTTCATGTTCTTGTTGTTTTTCGTGAATATAAATGTCATTTTAATATATAGCAAATCATGTACCACGAGCCATAATTCGCTGAATGGATTCACAATATAGTAAAAATAAGGGATATTTGCAAATTTACTCCCTCACTACTGGTACAAGAACCGCTTTATACTTCGTTTTGGGGTCTTCTCGAATTCCTCGTCGTGAATCTCTATCCGGGCAATCTGGCTGTATGCCGGGATCTGCTGGTTGATCTGTTTGCGGGTCTCGTGAATGATTTTGAGAAGTGCCTCGCGGATATTTTGTTTTGTTTCATGGCCTCGGCATCCGGATAGACAAGGGCCACGAGTTTACCTTCCTGTTCAATCACTAGCGATTCCGCGATATAAGGTTGGGCGTTGAGTAGGTCTTCGATCTCTTCGGGGTAAATGTTCCCCATCTGCTGGGGCCGAGAATGAGACTTTGCTACGACCTTGATGTAGAGATACCCGTCCGATCCAGCACGCCGAGATCCCCCGTGTGGAGCCATCCGTCGGGGGGAAAGCACGGTATTGATGCTTCCGGGTTGTTGTAGTACCCGTCCATGACATTCATGCCTTTGGTGAGAATTTCTCCAACTTGTTTGAACGGATCGGGCGAGTCGATGCGGATTTCCATGCGGTCCACGGCTCTCCCGCAGGAGGTGGGACGCGAACGTCTGCCAGTGGTCGAAAGCGATGGCAGGCCCACACTCGGTCATGCCGTAGCCCACGGTGTAGGGGGAATTTCACGGAATGGAGGAATGCCTCGACTTCTTTATTGAGGGCGGCTCCCCCGACTGCGAGTAGCTTGAATCGTCCCCCCGAAAGCATCAAGAATCTGCCGCTTGATCTTGTGGCGGATTTTTCCCCGATGATGGGCATTTTTAGCATCAGCTTGATATGAAACTTTTCCAGTTGCGGGAGTACTCGACTTTTGATGATCTTCTCGATAATTAAAGGCACGGCGACGATCAGGTGCGGGCGGATGTCGGCAAAGACTTCCCCAGTATCTTGGGCGAGGGCATTTTTGTAGGAAATAGATATGTATTCCGCTGGCGAAGGGTAAATGAACTCGAAGGCCAGCCCGTACATGTGGGCCATGGTAAGGATGGATACAAGTTTTTCGCCCGGCGTAACCCATCTGGTCAAGGGCGTAGCGGAGGTTGGACCACATACTGCGGTAAGGGAGCATCACGCCTTTGGGCGAGCTGGTGGTGCCGGATGTGTAGTTGATCATGGCCAGTTCTTCCGGTTCCTCCGTGCGGTAGTGTATATCCTCGATTCGCAGTTCCCCGGGGTGCTGGGTGGAAAACAAGGTCTCCAGCCGGGTTGTGGTTTCGAGAGAACCGGGTTGCGGGAGGAGATCACGGAATAATCAGCCATGGCGATGATCCCGTCCAGCGCAGGCATACTCGTGGTCTATGTTATCCCACACGGATTTTCCCACGAACAGGAGCCGGGCCCCGGAGTGGTTGATAATGTGGTGAATCGTGTCGGGTTTAAACTCGTTAAGGATGGGAACGGCCACCGCCCCGTAAGTGAGCGTGGCGAGAAAAGCTATTCCCCAGTTGGACGTGTTGCGGCTGCATAGCGCCACTTTATCTCCCGGTCGGATACCGCCTTCCTCGAAAAGGATATGTAATTTTTCAATCCACCGTGCCACGTCTTTATAGTTATGTTCCGCACCCTCGTAGTCCGTCAGGGAGGGAAGGTGCCAGTGTTCTTTTTATGCTGTATTCTATAAGTTTCAAGAAACTCGTTTCCATGATGTTATATAATAATATTTCTTCTTATACTGAAAATTAACTTGAAATGTTTTTCTCATGGTTTATTTTTATCCGGGGAGAGGTTTGTGTATATTCGCGTGAAACAAGAAAAAAAATCAGGTCACGTGAAAAGAAATAATAACGAGGTAAAGGTGGTTCCACCCGGTGTTGCAGGGGGTAGAGACGGGGAACGAGTTGTTCAGCGAGTTGTTGCGGACGATGACGAGGTGGATCGTCGCTCGTTCAGTCGGGAGGTGGTTGACGGGGTAGATTTGTCGGAGGTGAACGTGTCGTCCTGCGTGTTTGATCATGTCTCGTTTCCCGGTTGCCGTTTCCGGGGAGTCCCGGCTCACGGACGTGTTGTTCGAGAATTGTGACCTGTCGAACGTGGACTTGTCGGGGGAGCGTGTTGTTCCGGGTGGAATTCCGTTCGTGCAAGTTGATGGGGACGAACCTATCGGACGGTGTGTTGAATAACGTGTTGTTCCGGCATTGTAACGCCCGTTACATGAATCTCTCGATGGGGCGTTTGAAACAAGTACTTTTCGCCCACGGTGATATGCAGGGAAGTGCCTTGGAGAGTTGCCGGTTGGAGGCGGTGGCGTTCGACACGTGTAGCCTCGTGGAGGCTGAGTTTTCTCGTACTTCATTGAAGGGGATGGACTTAACATCCTCACGGTTGGAAGGCTTGCGGCTGGGTGAGGGGGATTTACGTGGCGTGATCGTGTCACCCGTGCAGGCGTTGGATTTAACCCGCTATTTAGGACTGGTTGTCAGCGATGTGTAAGTGATGTCAGCAAAGTACAAAGGGTTGTTAAATGTGACGGGAGGTTGAAACTTTCGTCCTGCGGCATCGTAATTATTCACGAGTGTCTTGACAGACACGCCCTTTAAAAATTTTCTAAATAAACTAAACTAATTAATTATGAAGACAGAAAATCCTATCACACCGGTTTTTGGGACGGATGAAGAGGCCCGGGTGGCACCGAAATACGAGATGCCAGAGGGTATGATGCCGGGCGAAGTTGCCTATCAAATCGTGCATGACGAGGCCATGTTGGATGGTAATTCACGTTTGAATCTGGCGACTTTCGTGACTACATGGATGGATGATTACGCTAGAAAAGTGATGACCGAGAACATGGATAAGAACATGATCGACAAGACGGAGTACCCGCAAACGGCGGAGATCGAGCGTCGATGCGTGAATATCCTTGCCAAGTTGTGGAATTCACCTGAGAAACCGTATTGCACGGGTACGAGTACCGTGGGTTCTTCCGAGGCTTGTATGCTGGGTGGTATTGCCGCCTTGAAACGCTGGCAGAAGAGACGTAAGGCAAAAGGTCTTCCTATCGATAAACCGAATTTCATCATCTCGACCTGTATGCAGGTGGTTTGGGAGAAATTCGCTATCTACTGGGATGTCGAGATGCGTATGATTCCCGTGACGGCGGAGAAGATCACGCTTGACCCGCAGGACGTGATCAAGGCTTGCGACGAGAACACCATTTGCGTGGTGCCGATTCAAGGAGTGACGATTACCGGGTTGAATGATAACGTGAAGGAGATTAACGATGCACTCGACAAGTTGAACACCGAGAAAGGTTGGGAGATTTGTATCCACGTGGATGCCGCTACCGGTGGGTTTATCCACCCGTTCATCGATCCTGAAACGATCTGGGATTTCCGTTTGAAATGGGTACTTTCCATCAGTACTTCAGGTCACAAGTTCGGTCTGGTATATCCCGGTGTGGGTTGGGTGGTTTGGAAAGACAAGCAATATTTGCCCGATGAAATGAACTTTGCCGTGAATTATCTGGGAGCCAACATCCCGAGTATTTCCATTAACTTTCTCTCGTCCGGGTAATCAAGTATTGGCCCAGTATTACCAATTCATGCGCTTGGGTAAGGAAGGGTACAAGAAAGTACAGCAAAATTGCCTGAACGTTTGTCTCTACCTGAAAGAGCAATTGAAAAGATGGGTATTTTCGAGTTCTTCAGTAATGATATGCCGAACCCGTTGTTTATCTGGAAATTGAAAGATGATCCAAACCGGAAATGGACTTTGTACGATTTGTCGGATGCGCTGCACGTGGAAGGATGGCAGGTGCCTGCTTACACGATGCCGAAAGCGATGGAGGACGTGATAATCATGCGTGTTGTTGTTCGACAGGGTACCGGGTTTGATTTGGCCGATCTGTTGATGGAGGACATCAAACGTTGCGTGAACCAGTTGGATGCTCTGAAAGAGCCGACAAATAGCGCTCTGATGTGGGCGAAGAAAGAACCGCAGAAACCGAGAGGTTTTAATCATTCCAGATAAACGTGCTGTTTGTCAACTATTTACTATATAGAGGATCGCCTTGGCGGTCCTCTTTTTTCTGTTGCTTGATGATTCTTTTTTTATGTTAATAGCTTCAAAGGTGTTAACAGGCTGTTTATCAACACGTGTACACAGGTGAAGAAGTGGTTATGAACAGGTGGAGAAGTGGTGAGAAGGAAAACTGTTAAGGAGACGGTTTGCCGGGGAAGGGCAACACGGGGCTGTTTGCTCGATGGCTAAAGTGATGGCAGGGCGATAATCGGGAAATAAGATTGTTTTTCCGGTAAATTGTGTTATCTTTGTTTCAATTAGAATTTCGAATATTATTGATCGGAACGTTTTTACAAGTTAATCAGGTTTCTCCTTTAATTCTCCCTATCTCTAATTTGTCATTTTAAAACGAATGAATTGAATTTCTGTGTCCCGTTTTTTTTATCATGGCCGGAAGTTTGACTATTTATACCCATCCTATCTGTAAGGACACTAGAAGTAAATGATATTATTAATTAAAATAAATTGCATGGCAAAACCTACTACATTTGGTAAAAAAGAAAACGAGAAAAAAAACAAGCCCGAAGACAGGCAAAACAAAACCGGAAGGAAGAGAGAAAACAACCGGTAAAGCGACCAGTTTCGATGACATGATCGCTTACGTTGATGAACATGGCATGATTACCTCGACACCGCCTGAAGAGCGGCATGATGAGGAGAAAATCGTGCAAGAGGATATACAAATTTCAATCCCCAGGCAGGAAGCTCCCGCCATTTTGAAAGGTCGGGTGGAGTATTTTGACACGCAGAAAGGGGTATGGCTTTATCAAGAATCTGGTAGGGACGGATAAATACTTTTTCCATGTCAATAATGTCCTTGTTGATATCGTGGAGAATGATATAGTAACGTTTGATTTGGAACGAGGGAAACGGGGAATGAATGCCGTAAATATTTGTACAATAAATAATCAATTGGCAGTATAAATCAATTCACATGAAAAAGAACACAAAACCATTTTGAAAGATTATCGCAGGCTCAACAGGCGGAGAATGCGTTGAAAGAACATAGAAAAAGAGTTGGTGAGGTTGAGTATGTCACTATTAGCGGGCGCACGACTTTCGAATTCCCGGTCAGTTTATCTGAAGAAGAAAGAGAGATCCGCATCGAAAATTATAAAAAAACGGCACAAGCCGTTAGTCTAAAGGGTCGTTTGTTCATCGGCCGTGCCGTTCGTTTTTTTCTTTTTCGCTGGAATATTGTCGTGACGTAAGCGGTGAATATCGGGAAGAAAATCATACCCGCGGCGGCGAGAATGACGGCAAGGATTTGCCTG
>VOFG01000280.1_pt1 | contig 20001 bp, 28 predicted proteins | sample 5384171 | NCBI WGS metagenome assembly VOFG01 (sample SAMN12384726, study PRJNA508395) | human gut metagenome | isolation source: healthy gut F | host: Homo sapiens
AGCGCGTTGGGCTGCTCGCGGCGATCAGTCCCTGCTGCGGCAGTATCTCATCGAGCAGCGTTGCACGGCAGGCGTCGTACCGCCGGGTAAAGTGGATCGTTTCGTTAATCTCCCGGGAGAGCGCCGTCAGCACCGGCTTGGCCAGCTCGACCGCAGCGCGAGACATCTGCGCTCTCGCGCCGAGCGCCGCGAGCTGTATGCCGGGACGGTAGCGCCCTTCTCGGTCCGCATTCAGATAGCCGCGCTTTTCCAGCGTATAAACTATGCGGTAGGCAACCGTTTTATTCAGCCCGCTCCGCTGCGCGATCTGCGAGAGAGTGAGCTTATCCTCTTGTAAAAAAGACTTAAGACTCCAAGCGCATTGTCCAGCGACTGAAGCAGATATTGATCCTTATTGACGGGCTCCATTCCATTCCTCCGTGACCGGCCGGATAATTTCCCGCGGGTGTCCGGCAAAAAGCAATCATAGCATAGCATATTTTTTTTCAAGTGCAATTTTAGGGGTTGATTTTTCCGAAAGTGCGTGGTAGCATAAAGCCGTAATTTCGGTATGCGAATTATTTGTTTCGCCAAAAGAAACTATAAGGAGGTGCAATATGAAAAAACTTGTTGTGATCAATCTTGATCGACTTCAACAAAGATCGCGTATTTTGAAGACGCGAAAATCGTTTTCTCCGCCTCGCTGCCGCATCCGGCGGAGGAGATCCAGGCGTTTGCGAGCAACTGGGATCAGTACGATTACCGAAAGAGCGCGATCCTCGGTTTTATGGAGCAGCACGGCATAGTGCTTACCGAGCTGGATGCCTTTGTCAGCCGTGGCGGCCACACGGAACCGGTGCACAGCGGCGTTTACCGCATCACGCCGAAAATGCTTGAACAGTCGCGCAGCATGAAATACGGCAACCACGTTTCCGATCTCGGCGTCCGGCTGGCGTATGACCTTGCTCCGAACAAGCAGAACGCTTTTATCGTAGACAGTCCCTGCACGGATGAATATGACCCGCTCTCGCGCTACTCCGGTCTGCCGGAGCTGCCCCGTGTGAGCCGCTTTCACGTGCTCAACCAGAAGGCGTCGGCGCGGCTCTACTGCCGGGAGCACGGTCTCAACTATGAGGACATCAATTTGGTCGTTGTCCACATGGGCGGCGGCACGTCCGTTGCGGCTCACAAAAAGGGCCGTCTTGTTGACGGCAACAACGGGCTTGACGGCGACGGCCCGTTCTCTACCGACCGCACCGGCGGTCTCCCCTGTCGGTGGGCTGATCGACATGTGCTATTCCGGAAAATACACCCACGCGGAAATGCGCCGGAAGATCAAGGGGCAGGGCGGTCTTATGGCCTATGTCCACGACACGGATGTAAAAGCCATCGAAGCCAAGGCGCTTGCCGGAGACGAGGACTGCAAAAAGCGCTCGACGCCATGATCTACCAGACAGCGCAGGAGATCGGCAAAAGGCCGTTACCCCTCAAAGGGTGACGTGAACGCCATCATCCTGACCGGCGGCATTGCCCACAGCAAATATGTTACGGATATGATCCGGGACTATGTATCGTCGATCGCCCCGGTATACGTCTATCCCGGTGAGCATGAAATGGAATCGCTCGGTGAACAGTCCTACGAAGCCCTGATCGGAAAAGCGGAGGTATTTGAACTATGATGCTGAAAAACTTTGGCCAGATGGAGCAGTTTGTCCGGGAGCAGTCCGGAAAAAAGCGCGTGGCACTCGCCGCGGCGCATGACGCCGATGCTCTCGGCTCGCTGATGATGGCCGTGGACCGCGGCATTGCCGAGGCCATTCTGATCGGCCGCCGGAAGGAGATCGTCCGCGTGCTTGATGAAATGGGAAAGGACGCCGGAGACTTCCGCATCATTGAGGAAGAGGACGACCGCGCCGCCGCAGACAAGGCCGTCGAGCTCGTTCACTGCGGCGAAGCGGATATGCCCATGAAGGGGCTGATGCACACCTCGACCTTCATGAAGGCCATTCTGGACAAGGAGAAGGGCCTGAAAGAAGATGGCAATCTGCTCAGCCAGGCGTCCGTTTTCGAGATTCCCGAGAAGGATCGGTTCCTCATCATCTCCGACTGCGCCGTAAACATTGATCCGGATCTGGAAACGAAGATCAAGATCACGGAAAAACGCCGCAGCGCTCGCGCACACGCTCGGTATCGAGCAGCCGAAGATCGCGGTGCTCTCCGCCGTGGAGGTCGTAAACCCCAAGATCCGAAGCACCGTAGACGCCGCCGCGATGCGGGAGCGTCTCTCGGACCGGTATCTCATTGACGGTCCGCTCGCTCTGGACAATGCCATCGACGAGGCGGCGGCCCACCACAAGGGCATCGAAAGCCCCGTGGCAGGAAATGCCGACATTCTGATCGTGCCCGATCTCTGGAGCGGGAACATCTTTTTCCAAAGGTCTCGTGTTCTTCGCCCACCTGCGCCGCGCCGGAACGCTCAACGGTCTGAAAGCGCCGGTCGTGATGAGCAGCCGCACAGACACCGTGGAAAACAAATATCTCTCCATCCTTACCGCTGTTTTGCAAACCATCCGCTGAAAAAATAAAACAATAAGCAGAAAGAAGGAGACCCATTATGAGTGAGAAAGTAATCAAAAGCAGCGCAATGTGGCGATCGAGCTCTGGCGCTTCATCATGGCCATTGCGATCATCGGCTTCCCATGCCGGCTTCATCATTGCGCGCTCCTGCAACGAGACCACCGGTTTCTTTATGGAAGTGAGCAACTGGTTTTTCGGCTCGAGCGAAACGCTGCTCGTGTTCACAGTGACCGCCGGCTATTTCATGGCCGCGCATTTCACCAAGCGGAAAAACGATCCGGCGTATATGTCCCGCAGCGCCGCGAGCCGCGCCTGGGAGTATACTGCCGCCCGCATCAAGACGCTGCTCCCCGTACTCATCATCGGCTACATCATTGCGATCGTCGTCTGCACCAGCTTCTACTATCCCGACTACAAAACGCAGGACGTCCTCGTTATGATCGTCAACAGCATCTGGGAGTTTCTCGGCTTCCACGCCGCCGGTCTGCGCAGCACGGGCAACGAGTTCTTCAATCTTAACGGCCCGCTGTGGTTCATTTCCGGCATGATCATCGCCGGATACTTCATGTACTGGGCGCTCTGCAAGAACGAGGACGTGTTCTCCGGCTTCGTCACGCCTCTCCTCGCCATCTTCTTTGCCGGCTGGTGGTGCTTTACCGGCACCCGTGCTTCGCAGACGGCCTGGTCCACCTTCGGCGCGCAGACCACTTCCACCAACGGCATGGGCGGCAGCGCCACCGACGCGACCGCTACCATCGGTTTCAACAACGGCATCATCTTTATCGTGATCGGCATGCTCATCGGCGTGATGGTCTTCTACATGGTCCGCAGCCTGTCCGCGCGCGAATTCTCCAAGGGAGCCAAGGCCGCGCTCACGGTGCTCAACGTTGTCGTCAGCGCGCTGCTTCTCTGGTACATTCTCTGGCAGCCCACTTACTTCAAGCTCGAGCGCTGGACGGTCGCATTTCTGTGCATCGCTTTGATCACGCTCTCCCTGCTCAACCGCGATTATCTCACCGCTGCGCTGAACAACAAGGTCACGAACAGCATCTTCGGCTATCTCGGCAGCATCTCCTGTACATTTACATGCTGCACTACCCGGTCGTCATCGCAACGCTCCGCATTCTCGGCCACAACACGCCGGAGACGATCTACTCCTTCTGGACAGTGTACATTCCCGCCACGGTCGCAACGGTCGTGCTCAGCGCTCTCGTCAACGAGATCATGAAGCGCACCATTATGAAGAAGAAATAAGCGATGCCTGTCGGTGTTCTTATTGACGTAGGCTCCGTTTTCCTGGGCGGTCTGCTCGGCGGACAGCTGGGCAGCCGCCTCCCGGAAAAGCTCAAGAAGGATCTGACGCTGGTGTTTGGCGTATCCTCCATGGCTATGGGCGTCACGTATCTCGGCAAGGTGAGCACGCTGCCGGCGGTGATCCTCGGTGATCCTGGGCCTTATGATCGGCGAGACCGTCCATCTCGACGGCGCGATCCGTGCCGGAGCGGGAAAAATGAACGGCGCCGTTTCGCGGCTTCTGCCGAAAAAGCAGCGCCGCTATGGATGAGACGCGCATGCATCAGCTCGTGAGCATTATCGTTCTCATCTGCGCGAGCGGCACGGGCATTTTCGGTGCGCTCGATTCCGGGCTGACCGGCGACCACACCGTGCTCTGCACAAAGGCCATTCTGGACTTTTTTCACGGCGGCGATCTTCGCTTCCTCGCTGGGAAGCGTCGTCGCATTCGTGGCTCTGCCGCAGCTTATCCTTCAGCTTCTTCTCTTTTTTCAGCGCCGGGCTGATCCTCCCTCTGGCGAGCGCCGGTATGCAGGCGGACTTCGCCGCCTGCGGCGGCGTGCTGATGCTGGCGACCGGTCTCCGCATCGCCAACATCAAGTCGTTCCCGATCGCGGATATGCTCCCGGCCATGGTCCTCGTCATGCCGGTGTCTGCACTCTGGACGAAGGTCGCCGGCTTGATGCTCTGACATCTGCCGTTTGAAATCGCCGGAAGGAATTCCCTCCGGCGGTTTTCCTTTCAAAAAGGTGTCCATGGGGTGATCCCCGTGGACACCTTTTTCTCTCATGCGGCAAGATGCCGGACGAGCTTGGCGAGTGTTTCGGTGCTGGTGTAATAATCATAGATCTTCTGCACGCGCTGCCGCGCGGCGTCGTTCCAGCACACGTCCCCCGCTGCTCGCAGAGCGTCTCCGCGGGTCTGCACGTCCGTATAGAAGTATTCCGAAAGCTCGTAGCAGACGTACCGCTCGTCCTCGTACACGCGCCGGTCTTCGACCTCCGAAAGCGGCACGAGCCGGCCGTGGACGAAGAGATGGTCCGCGTTTTCGACGTCCTCGCGGAAATACGTGAACAGGTACACGACCGGGATGGGCGCGCCGCCGTCCGTATCCCCCGCGCGCTGCGCCACGAGCGCGGAGAGGACGAGCGCTTCCTCGCCCGGCGCGCCGCCGACCGGCAGGCCGTAAGCATCGAGCGTCGTATAGTTCTCGCCCGTGAGAAGGTGCTGCGCGTCCGCGGGAGCGGCGGGATCGAAGATGACGCCCTCCTCCGCATCGCCGATGACAAGATCCGACGGGGCGGGGCGCGCCACGCGCGTCCCCAGCGGCGCGAGAAGCTCGGCGCACGCGGCGTAGTACTCCGCGTTGTGGGGCGCGGCGCTGCGCCACGTCGCCGGTCATTGCAAAAATGGCCGCAGCGTTTCCTCCACGCGGGCGGTAAGCTCCGCGTCCGTCTCCGCGGGGGCGAGGGGCGCGGCGGTGGGCTCCGGCGTTTTCTCCGGTACGGCCTCCGCCGTTTCCCCGGTCTCTTCCGGCGCGGCGGCATGGATGAAGCAGATCCAGTCCTGACCGAACACAAAATTGCTGTTCGTCAAAACGAGATAGTATCCGCCCTGCGCGAGCGGTTCGTCCAGCGCCTCGAGATCGTAAGCGCGGGACAGATCAAGCGTCATCACGCCCTCGGTATGCGGCGCGAACGTCGTGTTCGCAAAACGCACGGCCGCGCCGCGCTTCGGCGCGATCTCCTCGGACGTATCCCAGCGCAGAAGGCGGAGCTGCCCCTGGAATTTCAGCTCCTTGTCCGAGCGGTTTTCCACATGCACCGATACGACGCCGTGCCCCTCGTACACCGCGCCGAGCGCGGATCGTCCCCGGCAAGCGGCGAGAAGAGGTCAGCGGCGAGCGCCGTTACGGTGAGGAGCGCCGCGAGCACCGCCGCGGCAAGTACGAACGGCGCAGCGCGCGCGCGACGCGGCGTTTTCGGAGCGGCACGCCGGTTTTTCGGTAAATAAGCTCTGAATGTTACGGTAATTTTTCTCGCTGAATGAGCGCATATTACTCTCCTTCGCGCGCCGGTCACGCTCGCGCGCAGCCGCCGCTTTGTCTGATACAGCCGGTTGTCCACCTGCTTTTTGTCCAGGCCGAGCGCCGCGGCGATCTCGCGCGGCTTCTGCCCGAAATAGTAGCGCCGGAGCAATATCTCGCGGTCCGGCTCTGCGAGCGCGTCCACCGCCGCGTTGAGCGCGGCGCGCCGTTCCCCGGCAAGCAGCGTCTCCGGTACGCCCAGCGGATCGGCAAGCTCGATCTCCTCGAGCGATACGGCGCGGCAGCGCAGAATTTCCCGGCTGCGGTCGAGGGCGCGAGCGCGCCACGATCGAAAGCCACGTCTTGAGCGAGCCGCGGCGGGGATCGAACTTTTCCGGATGCTCCCATAAATATACGAACGCATCCGCCGCGGCCTCTTCCGCGTCCTGCTCGGTGCCGACACCGCGGAGCGGCGGCGGCGGCCACGGTATAGAGATGCCGGGAATAGCGCGCGATCACGTCGGCAACGGCGCGCTCGGAGCGCGCGGCAAGCGCCGCGGCGGTCTTTTCGTCTGTCAAGGGTTTCACCTCGTTTTCTTTTTGACCGGTCTATTATACAGTACGGCAAAAAGGGGCGGAAATACTTAAAAAAGTTGTCAGCCGGAATCGTCCCCCCTTGACAGCAAAAGCGTCAGCGAGGGCAATGAACTGCCCCCATTAGTTAGACAAGTATGGTAAAATACTTAGTACTAAGAAATGGGGTGCATTTCTATGCCCAAAGGCGTACGGAACAAACGATACACACCGGAATTTAAGAAGCTGGTCGTAAAAACAATGCAGAAAGAAAGGCTTAGCTATCGCGAGACGGCAAGGCAGTTTGAAATCAGCGATGACAAGCGTGTTGCCGTATGGGAGCAAATCTATCTGGAAGAAGGGCCAAAAGGGTTTGCCATCGAGCGGCGGGGCCGCAGCAGCGAGGGGCATCCGCCAAAGCAATTGCCGAAAGAGGTGGAAGAAGATCTGCTGGCAGAAATCCAGCGGCTGCGTGCTGAGTTAGAATACCTAAAAAACTTGCAAGCCTTGGTTTTGGAAGACGAGCGACGTCAGCGCAAAAAACGCTGGCAGTTAGAAACTGAGGCAAAGACATTCCCAGGAGATCCTTCTCATAATCGCTCAACTGCCCCGTGCGACCTTCTACTATCATCTGAAACGAATGAATTGCGCAGATAAATACGAATCTGTCAAAGAAGAAATTACGGCAATTTACCACGAAAACAAGGGAAGATACGGCTACCGCCGTATCACGGCAGAGCTGAGTAACCGCAAGTTGCCCTTAAATCATAAGACTGTGCAGCGGCTCATGAAGGAGTTGGGACTGGTCTGCCGTGTCCGAATGAAGAAGTACTGTTCTTACAAGGGAGAAGTGGGTAAAAATGCACCGAATCTGCTGAATCGGGATTTCCATGCGGACAAGCCGAATCAGAAATGGGTCACGGATGTGACGGAGTTCAGCCTGTTTGGCGAGAAACTGTATCTGTCCCCGATTCTCGATCGGCACAGCAGCGATCTGGTCAGCTATACTATCTCGAATCGTCCTGTGCTGAGTATGGTGACAACCATGCTGGACGAGGCGTTTGCAAAGATCCCGGACGGAACAAACCTGATTCTTCACTCTGATCAGGGCTGGCAGTACCAACACAAGCAGTACCAGCGGATGCTCCGCGAGAAGGGACATCCGGCAGAGCATGAGCCGCAAGGGGAATTGTCTGGACAATGCGGTAATCGAAAACTTTTTGGCTTACTCAAAAGTGAACTGCTGTACCTACAAGCGTTTCAGTCTATGGAACACTTCAAGCAGGAACCCTTGATTATCTGGATTACTACAACAACCGCAGGATCAAGGCAAAACTGAAGGGCTTGCCGCCTGCAATTCACAGACGGCAAGCCCTTTCGACAGCTTGAACAATTCGCGTTTAATTTTTGTCTAACTTTTTGGGGCCACATCTCAACGAGCCGCGGGGGCGGGACTTTTTCCGACATGCTGTCCGACGTTTCCCCGTATCGCTCCGGCGCGCACTTGACGCATGTATTTTACCCTGTTTCGCGCGGGTACAGAGGCGCTGGATATTCGGAGGGCGGGCAAGTGTTCGCAGCGCGCAGCAGACGATAGAGGATGTGTACCTATCCGCGAAGAACATCAAAATGTAAACGTGTCAATGGGGAATCCTGGCTGACGGCATTTGCGGCAGAGAGAGTTCCCGTTGGCAGCTTTTAGCGTATTTGGACAATCCATGCAAAGAAAAGCCAACCCCGCGGCCTTAAAAGGTGACGGGGTTGGCTTTTTACGGCATTTCGTCCGGTGTATACCCAAGTCGGAGGGAGATCTCCCGCGCGGTACGCTTCAGCTCAGGGAGGAGCACGGATTCGATGCGCCGGTCGGTGACGCGCTCAATGTTGTCAAACGCGCTGATCGCCCCGGCCACGTTGCCGGAATAGTCATAGATCGGTACGGCGATGCACCGGTGGCCGATCTCACATTCCTCGTCATCCACGGCGTAGCCGCGCTTGCGGATGAGTGCAAGCTCTCCAAAGAGCTTTTCCGGGGTGGTAATCGTATTCTCCGTCAGCCGTTCAAGCCCCTTTTCGGCAATAATCTCCTCAACCTTGCGGTATGAAAACGAGCTGAGCAGCACTTTGCCGGAGGCTGTCGTGTGGATGGGTGCGTTTTTCCCGATGCGGAGCATCGTTTTCATCATCCAGCGGGGATTATCCACAAAATCCAGATACAAAACGCCTCGATCCTGCTCAATGGCGAGGAGCGTTCCGGCGTTCATGACGTTGGCCGCGTGGTTCAAAAACGGCGAGGCAATGCTGCGCAGCGAAAGATTGGATTTTACCGAATCGGCCAGACGGCAGATCTTCCATGTGAGCGCGTAACAGCCGGTCACATCGTCATGGTAGGCGTAGCCCTGCGCGCACAGTGTCTTGAGATAGCGCAGCAGCGTCGGCTGCGGCATATCGAGCTTGTCAGCGAGATCTGTCAGCCGGTTCGGCAACCGGTTTGCCGCCAGACATTCGATGATTCGGAACAATTTGTCTGAGGAAAGATTGCCTCCTTCTTTCCCAGCCATCGCTTTCCCTCCGTTCTGTCGATTTTCATTGTTTTTATATTATACGATTTCCACAAAATTTTCAAGAGATTTTTGGAACCGTTTATCCTTTTTAAAATCCTATTTCAAAAATGAAATTAAAGTACACGGCAAAATCCGCTATGAAAAAAACAGAGTTTCAAAAACAGAACAATTGCACTTTAGCACAAAAAATCGCTACAGAGCGGTATGTTTTTGGACTGGTAATTTGCCTGTACTGCTGTATAATTAACGCAAAAATTCCGGCGGTATGAATAGTTTATTCTCCGCTGAGATAGAAAAGGAGCGGGAAACGGATGGACATGTTGTTTCTCAGACCCTCCACGCAGGAGGAGGCTTTGGCGCTGCTGACACAGTATAAGCAGGATGCCATGATCGTTGCCGGCGGTACGGACGCCGTGCTGCGGCTGACACAGAAAAAGACCGCTCCTGCCGTCATCCTCTCGCTGGACGCTATTCCGGAACGGCACGAGATTGCCGCCTCTGACGATACGGTGCGTCTGGCGTCCGGCGTCACCTATAACGAGCTGCTTGCAAGCGATGTCCTCCGGTTGTACCGGGGGCTGCGCGAGGCGGTGCTGCATCTGGCGAGCCCCGCCATCCGCGCGGTGGCGACGCCGGTGGGGAATATCTGCACGGCCGCTCCTGCGGCGGATTGTACAACTATGCTCTTCGCGCTCGGCGCGAGCGCCGTTCTTGCGTCAAACCGCGGCGAGAGGCGCGTTCCGCTGGATGCGTTTTTCGTTTCGACCTACAAGACCATACGTGAGAGCGACGAGCTTGTCACGGCCATTGAGATCCCGGCGCTCCGGCCGGGAGAGGGGACAGGCTACTGCCGGCTTTCCCGGCGCAAGGCGCAGGATATCGGCAAAATTCTCATCGGTTGCCGCGTGCGGCTCGACGGGGAACGTATTGCGGAAGTCTCCCTGAGCCTCGGCGCGCTCAACCCCACGGTCGTTCACGCTGCGGAACTGGAGGGGCTTCTCGTCGGTAAAACACCGGAGGAGGCGCTTGCTCTTGCCGCAGTGACGTATCCCGCGGAGGCAAAGCTTCGCGAGAGCTATTACAAAACCTACAAGCAGGACGCCGTCTGCCCGGCAGTCGTCCGGGCGCTTTCGATGGCGCTGGCCGATGCGAAAGGAGAGAGAGCATGAAAGTTTCATTTGTTCTCAACGGAAGAAGTGTTTCCTGCGAGGTGGAGGCCGACGAGGTGCTCGTTGACACGCTGCGCAATACCTTCTGTCTGACCGGCACAAAAAAGGCATGCGGTACGGGCGACTGCGGTGCGTGCACCGTACTGCTCGACGGCGTGGCCATTCGCTCGTGCATTTATCTCACCGCCATGGCTGAGGGACATGCGATCACAACGATCGAGGGCGTGGGCACGCTTTCCTCTCCCCATCCGGTGCAGCAGGCGTTCGTGGATGCAGGCGCGGTGCAGTGCGGCTACTGCACACCCGGCATGGTGCTCACGACGATCGCGCTGCTAAATGTTAATCCAAACCCGAGCGAGGAGGAGATCCGCGTGGCGCTTTCCGGCAATCTCTGCCGGTGCACCGGGTATGAAAAGATCGTAGAGGCCGTCCGGCTCTCGGCAAAACGCCTGCGCGGCGAAAAGAAATAAGAAAAAGAGACAAAAGCAACAAATCCAAGAAGGGGGACAACAACAATGGAAGTCAAACACTATGAGGGAAACGGCCGGCTGAGCGTTGCTACGGAGTGCAACGGCATCATTCACATGACAGGCCGTACCTGCATGCCGGGCTATTACCCGGACATTCCCAGCGGCGATGACGTGAAGTCGCAGACCGCCGGTGTGCTGAAGATCATTGACAACGTGCTTGCCAAGTATGGCTCGGATAAGGAGCACATTCTGTTTGCCCAGGTGTTCCTCAAGGATGTTATCCGCGATTTTGACGATATGAACGAGGGCTGGGAGAGCTGGGTCACGCCCGGCTGTGAACCTGCCCGCGCCACGGTGCAGGCCAAGATGGCAAAGGAAGAAGCGCTTGTGGAGATCGTCGTGACCGCCGTTCGCAAGGACGCTTGACAGGAGGCGCTTCCATGCACGAATTACACTATGTCGGCCAGCGCATGCAGCGCCCCGACGCACTGGCGAAAGCGACGGGGGCGGCACAGTATACCGCTGATCTCGTCGTTCACCGGCGGGATGTGCTCCATGCCAAGGCACTCTACCCGCCCTACGGCCACGCGAAGATCCTTCGCATCGATACATCCAAAGCTGCGGCGCTGCCGGGCGTTGCGATCGTGATGACCGCAGACGATCTTCCCGGCGAGAACGGCTACGGCGGCATGATCCACGATAAGCCCGTCATTGCTAAGGACGAGGTGTTTTATGAGGGCGACCCCGTCGCTCTCGTGGCGGCGGAGGATCTCAAGACTGCCGAGAAGGCCGTGTCGCTCATCGAGGTCGAATATGAACCGCTGGAGAGCTATGACAGCCCCGCCGATATGCTGCGCGAGGACGCGCCGGTGCTCCACCGAGAGTACCCCATCCCGCGCAAAGGGAAACATTTCCGACGAGGTGCTCATCCGCAAGGGAGACGTGAAAACGGCGTTCGAGGACGCGGACGTCGTTGTGGACAACTGGTATAAGACCCCGATGCTCGATCACGCCTATCTCGAGCCGGACTGCGCGCTCGCCGAGCCCGACCCGGTGCAGGGCGGTATCACGATCTATAGCCCGCAGCACGCGGTCCAGCTGGCGAAAAAGGCGCTGTGCGGAGCTTTCAACATGCCGCAGAGCAAGATCCGCGTTATCAGTCAGGTCGTCGGCGGCGGCTTCGGCGGCAAGGAGGACTCCACGTTCGACGCGAGCGTCGTCGCGGGCGTGCTCGCGATCAAAACGGGGCGGCCGGTATTTTACGAGCTGACGCGCGACGAGGTATTTAAAAACACCGGTAAGCGTCATGCTGCCGCCATCCATCACCGGCTGGCTGCGGATAAGGAAGGAAACATCCTCGGCATTGAGGTCGATTCCATTATCGATAAGGGCGCGTGGAAGTCCATTGATGCCATCCCCTCGCGCACGGCACAGTACGCCGGCAGCGTTTACCGCATCGATAATGCGCTCACGCATTCGTGGTCGGTGTTCACAGACCATCCCTACGGCTGCGCGTTCCGCGGGCTCGGCTGCCCGCAGGCGACGTTCGCCGTAGAGTCGCAGATGGATGAACTGGCCGAAAAACTCGGTATCGATCCGATCGACCTGCGCATGAAAAACCTCCTGCGCCCGGGCGATACGACGATCTGGGGACAGGAAATGCTCGAGGAGCGCGGGTTCGGCATTGCCGAATGCCTTACCCGCGTCCGCGAGGCGATTGGCTGGGACAAGCCTCTCACGCCGAGCGAAGATCCCGACGTCCGCCGCGGCAAAGGCGTGGCCTGCTATATGTACGGCACCGGTACCGGTTATATCACCGACGGCGCGCACTGCTTTTGTGCAGGCGCAGCCGGACGGCTCGCTGAATATCGGTATTTCCTCCAATGAGCTCGGCCAGGGCTTCCTCATCGCCATGCGCCAGATCGCTGCGGACACGTTCGGCGTTCCGATCGAAAAGGTCTATCTCGACTTTTCCGATTCCGCCGCCTCGGTGGAAGCCGGCGCGACGGTCGCTTCAAGAACGACCGTGTTCCTCGGCAATGCCGTGATGAACGGCTGCAATGTCCTGCGCGAACGGTTTCTGCCGGTAGCGGCGCAGATGCTCGGCGCGAAGAAGGAAGACCTCGACGTGGATAACGGCTTCGTGTTCGACACGACCGACGAGGCAAAGCGCGTGCCGTATGCTTCCGTGATTTCCAAGGCGTTTGCTATGCAGATCCCTGCTCGCGTGTGTCGGTTCGTGGTATCCGCCGAAAGCCTATGCCGACGAAAACGGCCAGGGTGTGAAAATGCACACCTATGCCTTTGCCGCGCAGGCAGCGATCGTCTCCGTAAACGTCAAGACCGGCGAGGTAGCGGTGGACGACACGGTGCTTGCCGTGGACGTCGGTCACGCCATCAACCCGGATACGGTGGAGGGACAGATGCACGGCGGCATGGCGCAGGCCATCGGCTGGTCGCTCATGGAAGAGGAATTCATGAAAGACGGAAAAATGCGCAACCACACGTTCCACGACTATCTCATCCCCACGGCGATGGATCTGCCGAAGCTGCGCACGATCATCGTTGAGCATCCCAACTCCCTCGGGCCTTACGGCGCGAAGGGAATCGGCGAGCCGCCCATTGTCGGCGCGGCGCCCGCCATTCACAATGCCATTCGCAACGCCGTCGGCGTGAGCATTAACGAGCTGCCCATGACGCCGGTGCGTGTGTTGGACGCGCTGCGCAAAGCGCGCGCGGAGCAATAAAGAGAGAAAAACAAGGAGGAAAAATCAATGGACGGTATGTTAGCCCTGACGATCGTGTGTGTTGTATTCGCGATCGGCGACTTCATTTCCGACAAAACGCACGCCATCATCCCCGTACTGCTCTTCGCCTCGGTCACGTTCCTGATCCTGTTCTGGACGGGCGTTGTTCCGACGACTCTGTTCACCGATGCCGGCCTTATCGCCATTTCCAATATGATGACCGGCATCTTCATCGTCAATATGGGAAGGCTTCTTGACTTCAAGGAGTTCGTTTCTCAGTGGAAGACCGTGGTGCTTGGCCTCGCGATCGTTATCGTGGGCGGCATTCTGATGTTCTTCGCCGCCCGCCCGGTTCTGGGCAACAACTTCGCCGTGGCTCTCGTCGGCCCGATCACCGGCGGCTGGGTTTCCGCCGTCGTCGTCAACGACGCCATCAAGGCGCTCGGCTCTCCCGATTCCTTCAAGCTCGCCGGTGTTCTGGCCACGATCATTGTCGCGGTGCAGGGCATCATCGGCTACCCTCTCGCCGCTGCGTTCCTGCGCGGCGAGGCCAAGCTGTCTCGTCAAGGGCTACAACGCCGGTACCGTGAAGTGGACGCGCACCGTCTTTGAAGGCGACGAGGCTGCGCAGACCGCCGTTGTCAAGAAAAAGCCTCATTCCCCTCTGGCCGCCAAGTACCAGACCCCGTTCGTCCCTGCTCGGCAAGGCCTGCCTTGTGTCTCTGCTGTCGTTCTGGATCTCCAATCTCACCGGCGGCGCCGTGCACAGATATGTTGTCTGCCTCATCATGGGCGTCGTCGCGCAGGAGATCGTCTTCGTGGAGCACGACGTTATGAAGAAGTCCAACTGCTACGGCATCGGCCTTGTGATCTGCATGGTCTCCATCCTCGTGTTCCTGACAGCCGTTACCCCGCAGGATGTTCTGAGCCTCCTGCCCGTTGTCCTCGGCGCGTTTGTCATCGGCCTGCTCAGCATGTTCGTGATCGCCGCTGTCGTCGGCAAGATCTTCAAGTTCAGCTGGCAGATGGCCTGCGGCATCGCCTGCTCCTGCCTGTTTGGCTTCCCGGGAACGTTTGTCGTCTCCAGCGAAGTCTCCAAGCAGATCGGCACGACCGACGACGAGCGCCAGATGCTGCTCGACAACATCATGCCCAAGATGCTCGTGGCAGGTTTTTGTCTGCCTGACGATCACCTCGGTGGTCATCACCGGTGTTTTCGTCAACTACCTCGTGGTATAAATAAGACATTCATGACCCGCCGTTTCCCCGGCGGGTCATACAAACGAAAAAGGAGTATACACCCTGATATGAGTGAAGCTATTCGCAAGCAGTACTGCGTCGGCGGCGTCTGGAAAGATTCCAAAACGGAGAAATGGATGCCGGTGACCGACTCGTCCACGGGCGAAGTCATCGCGGAAGTCCCCTCCTGCACGCAGGACGAGGTGCTCGAAGCGATCGACGCGGCGGACAAGGCGTTTAAGGAGTGGGAGTCAGGTCTCCGTTTCCAAGCGCACGCAGATGATGTTCAAGTGGCGCAACATTCTCGTTGAACACCTGGACGAGCTGACGTATCTTTGCGCCAAGGAGCGGGGCAAAACCTGAGCGAGGCGCGCGGCGGCGACGTGCTCAAGGCCATCGAGCCGACGGAGCTTGCCTGCGCTACGCCGTTTGTTTCGCAGGGCTCGGCCTCACTGCAGGTCACGACCGGATTTGATACGGCCACCTACCGTATGCCGCTTGGCGTCGTGGCGGGCATCGTGCCGTTCAACTTCCCGGCGATGATCCCCTGGGGCTGGATGGTGCCGCTCGCGATCGCCACGGGCAACACGGTCGTGCTCAAGGCAGCCTCGCAGACGCCGCTCACCGCCATGCGTATCATGGAACTCTTCTATGAAGAGGGCGGCTTCCCGGCGGGCGTTGTGAACCTTGTCACGTGCTCGCGCGGCGAATCCGAGGTACTGCTGACCGACCCGCGCGTCAAGGCCGTCACGTTCGTCGGCACGACCGAGGTCGGCAAGCACATCTATTCGATTGCCGCGGCGCACGGAAAGCGCGTGCAGGCGCAGTGCGAGGCGAAAAACCACGCTCTTGTTCTCGAGGACTGCGATCTGGAGAGCACCGTAAACGCGATCATTAACTCCACCTATGGCTGCGCCGGCATGCGCTGCATGGCGCTGCCTGTCATCGTGGTGCAGGAAAGCATTGCGGACAAATTCGTTGCCCTGCTCAGGGAAAAGGCAATGGCGATGAAGGTCGGCTGCGCCTATGACCCCGAGACGAAGCTCGGCCCGGTCGTGAGCGCCAAGCACAAGAAGTCCATTTGCGACTGGATCCAGCGCGGCATCGACGACGGGGCGGAGCTCGTGCTCGACGGGCGCGATATCGTAGTGCCGGGCTATGAGAACGGCTTCTTCGTCGGCCCGACGATCCTTGACCATGTGACGCCCGATATGGCCATCGGCCAGCGCGAGATCTTTGGGCCGGTCACGCTCATCAAGCGTGTCAAGACGTTTGAAGAGGGGCTGGCCGTCATGAACGCCAACCCGTTCGCCAACGGCTCGGCCATCTTTACGCAGAACGGCTACTATGCCCGCCAGTTTGAAATGCTCACCGACGGCGGCATGGTCGGCATCAACGTCGGCATCCCCGTGCCCTCGGCGTATTTCCCGTTCTCCGGCAACAAGGACTCGTTCTTCGGCGACCAGCATGTGCTTGGCCTGGACGGCGTGCGCTTCTATACCCGCGCCAAGACCGTCACCAAGCACTGGTACGATGAACACTCCCGCAAAAAGACCGTTGACACCTGGGAAGGCACGGTCGAGAGAAACTGAACACCGCGAAAAAAGCTCCCGATGCAGCTGCATCGGGAGCTTTTTGCACAAAGCGAGGCTTCTTTGCTGTGTCAGTTCTGATAAAAGACATCCTCCTCTGTGCGGGGCGCGAAGCGTACGAGCGCCGCGGCGTCAAGATTGCAGCGGTGCATGTCCACGGCGCTGATGCGGCGGTTTTCGTAGGTCGTATAGTAGTAAATGCCGCACTGCGCGCTGCAGCAGGAGGTATAGATCGTGATCTCGTGCTTGCCCGGTTCCACCTCGCAGCAGCCGCGTACCTGCTCCACGGCGCCGAGGATGTGGAAAAACTGGCTGACGCTCGCCGTTTCCGAAGAGCCGGAAACGGCGTTCGCGCGCGTGAACGCCGCGCGCACAAAGCGCGAGGCGGAGGAGAGGTCGCCCGGCAGTCCCAGCGCGCCCATGCCGCGGCTGTAGGAGCGCAGATCGAGCGCGGGCGCGAATGTATTTTCCGGCTGCCGCGGGGAGAGCGATCGATAGTCGTTCAGCCGGAAGAACTGCTGCGGGAACGGCGGGTTGTTCGTCAGGACCCCGGCGGGGTTATCATAGACGTGCAGACCGTCCGCGGTGGACTCGATCGTGACGCATTCGTCCTTGTCCGCAAGCAGCCAGTGGAGCTGCGCGGCGGGAAGAGCGGCGGAAAACGGCGTGCCGGTGAGATTCGTCTTCCCGAGCAGCACGCGCGCCTCGGAAACGGAGGCGCACTGCGCGCGAGCACCCACGGGATGAATTCAAACTGCGCGACGTCGCCCTCGTCGCCGCGCGGCTGCGGCGTATGCGGCGTTGCCGACAAAGTTCAGCCCGGCCATGCCGAGGCCCTTTTCGTTCATCGCGTCGTAGTAGAGCGGATAGCCGTCGGCCACATGCGCCATGCCGAGCAGGGCAAAGTGCTGAAAGCGCCTTGCCGCCGCTAAAGGTGAGCGGGAAGCGCCGGGGCGTCACGACGATCTCGTCGCCGTAGGAAAACTCGTAGTCAAGCGTCCGGCCAAAATAGAATCCGTCGGTTTTATATGTCGCGGCTGTGCACATGATGTAATACCTCGTTTCCTTTCGTATTGCCTCCCTTTACGCAAGGGGGCCTTGGACAAAAAGACGGAGGGGCTCTCCCTCTATTTTATAGTATACCTCAATCGAGCGCTTTATAATAGGGACAGATAGCGGCATATGTCCCGTCGTCGAGATAGTTTCTTACGGCAGTGGTCAAGGGGAGTGCTCCTTTTAAAAAAATATCAGGCATTTTCCGCTCCGGCGGTGAGTCTGCCGAAACGCGTGAAGAACATCGCGGCGGTCGTGCACACGGCGAGCGTGTCCGCGACGGGCTCGGCGAGAAACACGGCGAAGGCGGCGTTTTCAAAAATGCCGAGCCGCGGCAAGAGCAGGATGAGCGGGATGAGCAGGATCACCTTGCGCAGCAGCGCGAGGAAGATCGCCACCTTTGCCTGCCCGAGCGCAACAAAGCTCTGCTGGCACGCGATCTGGATGCCGAAAATGCCGCTCGCGGCCATGTAAATGCGCATGGCCCATGCGGTGTAGGAGGAAAGCTCCGCGTCCGGCGTGAACATTCCGGCGACGGTGCCGGGGAAGAGCATGCACACCGCCCACACGAGCATTGAGCCTGTGAGACAGCTTATGAACAGGATGCGGAACGTTTCGCGCACACACTGTCCGTTCCCCGCACCGTAGTTGAAGCTCATAATGGGCTGCGCGCCCCGCGTGAGACCGTGCAGAAGCTGCATGCAGAGACTCATCGTGGTCGTAGGACCGTCACCGCGCCGACGGCGGTATCTCCGGCGAAGCGGAGGAGCGTCACATTGAAGCTCACCGCGACGAGTTGTTCCATGATCTGCATGAGGAACGGCGAGAGCCCGAGCGCGAGACAGGGGAGAAGGAGCTTCATGTCCGGCAGAAGGTTCTTCGCGCGCAGCCGCAGCGTAGATTTTTCTGAGCAGAGGAAACGCACGACCCACGCGCACGAAACGGCCTGCGAGAGGATCGTTGCGAGCGCCGCGCCGCGCACGCCCATGCCGAACACGAACATGAACAGCGGGTCGAGCACGATGTTGAGCGCCGCGCCGATCGTCACGGTGAGCATGCTCGTTGTGGAAAAGCCCTGCGCGGTGATGAAGGCGTTGAGCCCGAGCGAGAGCTGCACGAAGATCGTGCCGAGACTGTAGATCGAGATATATTCGAGCGCGTAGGGGAGCGTTGCGTCGCTCGCGCCGAAGAGGCGGAGGATCGGCACGGCGAAAAGCTGCATGATGAGCGTGAGCACGAGCGAGATCGCGCAGAGCGTGAAGGTACACGTGCCGATGATGCGCTCCGCACTGTCCGGGGCTCCCTTTCCCATGAGCATGGAAACGCGCGGCGCACCGCCCGCGCTCACGAGCGCGGCGAACGCCGAGATGATCATGATCGCCGGCATCGTCACGCCGACGCCGGTGAGCGCCGCCGCGCCGTAGACCGGGATGTGGCCGATGTAGATGCGGTCTACAATATTATAGAGCATATTGACGAGCTGCGCCGCGATCGCCGGAAGCGCCAGCTTCCAGAAGAGCTTGCCGACCGGAGCGGTGCCGAGCGCGGGATCTCTGCCTGTTTTACGTTCATGTCAAACTTCCTTTTCTGTCAAAAGTCAAAAGCTCCCGGGATCGGGAGCCGTTGACGCTTATTCGCCGACAGGATCGAGAAACGCGGGAATGTCCATCGCGCGCTCAAACACGCGCACGCCCAGCAGACCCACGGTGCGCCACGAGTCGCGGTAGCCGTTCTTTTTCCGGTCGGGGATGTACACGAACTCCTTCCCGGTCTTGGCCGGATCGTTTGTAAAGCAGATCTTCCGGTACGGCGCGGCGAGATACTCCGCCAGCCCGCCGTTTTTGGAAAGGCTCGTTTCGTCCGCCATGAGCAGGATCTCATATCCCTGCGCGCGGCAGGCGTTGAAGCGCTGCAGACGGCGCTCCCAGGCGGCGAAATTCCTCGCGGCTTTTGTAGTGCGTGCCCTCGATGACCGCCTCGCCGAGTGTGAACATCGGGTAGCTCCGCTCCGGCGCGTCCATGGGGACGGGCGTCATGGCGAGATATTCGTCCAGATGCGTGCACAGCTTTTCAAATCGGTGGAACGCCATATTGACCGTGGGCATGGTAAACTGCATCCCAAGATCGTGCAGCAGCAGTCCGCCGTTGCAGTCGCTTGCAATAAGGAGAAACCGGCGGTTTTTCACTCTCCGGCGCAGCCAGAGCAGATACGGCCACCGCCGCCACGACCAAACCGTGCGCAGAATGCTTTTGAGCTTCTCTTTCATCGTATCCCCCAACGTTTTCTTACCGCTTACCATACCACAGCCGCGGCGCAAATGCAATCGGGGCGCACTTGCAAAGAGCCGTGCGGCGCGGTAAAATGAACGCGATAATACTTTTTCCGGGAGGAACGGAATATGGACCTCAGCAAACTGCAGAACGGCAGCGACGTGCGCGGTGTGGCGCTCGCTGGCGTGGAGAATGAACCGGTAACGCTTGACGATGCGGCGGTGCGCGCCATTGCGGGCGGCTTTGCGCGCTTTCTGCGCGCGCGGCTCGGAAAAGAGAGCTGCCGCGTGAGCGTCGGGCGCGACTCGCGTCTTTCGGGCGGGGCGATCGCCGAAACGCTTTGCGAAACGCTTGCCGCCTGCGGCGCGGAAGTGACCGATCTCGGCCTCTGCACCACCCCCGGCGATGTTCATGACGACCGTGACGGGGGAGAGACCCTTTGACGCCGCCG
>VOFG01000765.1_pt1 | contig 20001 bp, 13 predicted proteins | sample 5384171 | NCBI WGS metagenome assembly VOFG01 (sample SAMN12384726, study PRJNA508395) | human gut metagenome | isolation source: healthy gut F | host: Homo sapiens
GTGATGAGCACGGGCACGCAGTACCGCCTACGCCAAGAGCACCGCACTGATAGACGATCTATAAGGAAAACCAAAGACATCGAAATAAAAAGAAGATATTTCTATGAATTGGTACAAAATAAGCATAGCACCCGAAGCGTAAATGAAGCCTCGGAGGCTATGCTTATTTTTGTTATAATGGGAGGGCAATGGATGGACGGTTTCTTTGGTGAGCCAAGCGCTCGAGCTGCAAACAGTCCTCTGCCCTCTTGTTATAAAGATTCGATTGAGCAGGTTGCTCCGGCTATGCCGCGTGCGCGTCACGAACCAATTTGAATCGTAATAAGCCGGTGCGGAAGCATTGCAATATTTTATCAGGAAAGAAGGAATACCCATGCTCAGTATCGGGATCGATGTATCCAAAGGAAAAAGTACCGTGTGCGGAAAGGCATCCCGCACAGGGACATCAACCAAATACCGTTCATGAGCAGAGCATGAGGCCACCGGAAATCACCCGATGGCCTCGCTTTGCATGATACAGGCTGACGCCCTTATTTGCCCTGATAGGCGCGATGTAAGCGGAAGGCTTTTCAGTCATTACACATCCAGATAGTTTTCTTAGCGGCATAACATGACCAGGACAATCGTTTCCTTAACTGGATCAGTCGCCGTTACTCCATGTCGCTTGCGCGCTGATCCGTCGATGCTTGAAATGTCCGAACAAACGGCTTTGTTGTAAAAAAATAAAATCTGTGCTAAAATCTATCTGATGGGGATGAGCAAAACTCTGATTTGTTCGAGCGGCATACAATATATAGATGCTGCAACAATTTGCAATTCAATATATTGTTTCACAATTTTGTAAAACTTGCGTTTTGCTCATCTCTAATCTATCTGATCTCCGGGAGGTGATGAGCGATGTATGCAGTGGCGGTCTGCGAAGATCAAAAGGACACGAGGGAGGAAGCGGCGGCACTGTGCGGCGAAGTCCTCACCGACCTGGAAATCGAACATCGTATCGCTGCGTTTTCTTCGGCAGAGGATCTGGAAACACAGCTGCTGTCCGGTGAACGGTTTGACCTGCTCTGCCTGGACATTCTCATGGATGGCGAGAGCGGCATGGAGTTTGCAAAAAAACTGCGCATGACGGATGACCGTACCAGTATCCTTTTCCTCACAGGCAGTTCGGAGTATCTGAAGGACGGCTATGAGGTCCGCCCGATTCAATACCTGCTCAAGCCGGTAAAGCGGGAAGAGTTGGCACGGGCCATTGAAACCGACCTGCGGCTCCATCATCAGTCCAAGACCGTATCCATCCATGTCGGCGGTAGGACATTTGTTCTGCCGATTGCAGATATCCTTTATGCAGAAAGCCGGGAGCACGGCACTGTTCTCCACACGATCCACGGCGAGCAGTTTCTTCCCTGTTCTCTGAGCCAAACGGAGGAAACGCTTCCCACAGAAAACTTTTGTCGCTGCCACAACAGTTTTTTGGTAAACTTCTCCCACATTCGGGAGGTCAGTGGCAGGACGGTATATCTACTGGAGGGCGGCGAGGTGAGCATCGGGCGGCGCTATATGGTGCAGTTCCAAAATCGATTCGTCCGCTATCTCAACCGCATTTAATTTATATACAAAAAAACGCCCCGCTGTTCAGTCCGTAGTGGCTCAACAGCGGGGCATATTTTCGGTTTGGAGGAAAGGCTTCCGCAATAGGGTCATGCTTTCAGCCGCAGTGCCGTCATCACGGTGAAGCGGTTTTTGTCATAGCTTATATCCAGCACACTGCCGTACTTTTCCGCGATGGAGCGCATCTTCATCAGACCGAAGCCGTGTTCGGCGGGATCATCCTTCGTGGTCAGAAGATTTCCGGCGCTATCCGTGTGTACCGTGCCGTCATAGGTGTTCTCGCAGCGGATGGCGAGGTACTGCTGGCGGATCTGCAGGGAGCAGATGATCTCGCCGTGCGGCACCCTGGCCGCCGCCTCCAAAGCATTGTCCAGCAGGTTGAAGAGGAAGCCGCAAAGGTCACCCTCATCGATGGAAAGGGACTCCGGCAGCAGGGCAATGACACGGAACGCGATGCCCAGCTCCTGCGTCTGCGCGGCAACGCGCTGCAAGATGATATTGACTGTCGGGTTCGCCGTGTAGACCTTGGGGGAAAGCTGCTCCAGCTGTCCGTCCAGATGGCTTAGATAGTCATGGATGGCGTCCAGATTCTGCTTTTGTGTCAAAGTCCACAAGGCAGCTACGTGATTTTTCCACTCGTGGCGGAAGGCCGATACATTCCGAAGGGATTCCTGCGCCTGCCTGTATTGCTCCTGGGCCTGTTGGCTGCGGCTTTGCAGGGCTATCATCTGCCGCTGGCGGGAGAAGGCGGTGCGGATGAACTCCGCCACCACCTGCACTGCACAGAGCAGACCGGTCACAGCGCACAGTAGGGTATACAGCGCTTTCGGATTGCCGTAGAGCAGGGAGGTGATGGGATTGCTCAGTGGATAGAGATATTCCACACCCACGAATCGGCTAACGCACCATGCGGCAAACAGCGCGCCTGCGACGCAGCAGAGGCAGAGGCTTGTCCGACGGAGCATCCGTTCATGAGAGAGCAGCATCAAAAGAACCGCCAGCAGGAACAGGCCAAAGCCAAGCCAGTCCATCAGCCTGCCGTAAAACAGTGTGACCGACGTAAAGCACCGCAGGGCCGAGCACAAAATGTGCGCCGCCGTTCCGATTAACAATATCCGGCGCTTCCAACCGTGCAGGGAAATGGCCAGAAAGCAGAACAGCAAGTCAATATAAATGAGACAGAGCCAAGCGGTCAGGCTGCCCGCTGTATCCAATCCGGCAGAAAGCGCGAAGAATGAGCCGCACGCCACAGGCACCGCCGCCAGCAGAAAATAGCCGCTCAGCGGCAGCAGTTTCCACAGAAACGGTCCCGTCTGGGTGCTGAAAAGGAAAACCAGCAGCAGGAAAAGCGCCAGCAGAACCAGTGCGGTGATGGCTGCCATGGGCCAGACAATGCTGGAAACAGCGGTCACAGAATCGGAAAAGCGACTGGCCAGAGATGGGAAAGCAGGGTAAAGTAAACCGTTGAGGGCTGCGCCGTAGGTGACAATCCGCAGCGTCTTCCCAGCGCAGTCTATAGGAAGCGGGATGCACAGGCCGTCATGGGAAATGCTGCTGAAATCCACATTTTCCAAAAAGGCATCCGCACGGTTTTCTTCGTTCGGAAAGTCAGTGTAGAGCAATTCACCATCCAGAAACACCTGTATCCCCGCGCCAAAGCCAAAAAATTGCAGCAGATCCCGCTGACCGGGATCTTCCATGACCCGCTCCGCCGCCACCGGGCTGTCTCCATCCACCGGAATCCCATCCAGATAGCCGCCGAAGCCAAATACAGGTTCTACCGGACCGCTTTCTGCCTCAAAGGTCCAACCGTTCCGGTTCGTCTGTGTGCAGTTCAAAGAAGCGATGTCTGCATCCCTGTCCGACTGAGACAGGCGGAACAGGCAGAAGACCGCTGCAGCGGCAGCAAGGATCAACAGAGTGGCTGCGGGCCAGATCTTTCTGTGCTGAGGCTCCATGATACCGCCTCCTTTCCTGTTTGCCATTGTAACAAAGTGTGTTCCTCTGCACAAGCGGCAAAGGCCCCTTTTTCCTAAACGACACGAATTTGCCCCTAAACAACACAACATAGCACGGTATGGGAATGGTAAAATAAAAGTGTAACATCATGCTGTGGAGGGGCTTGCGTGCAAAACCCTCTCAGGCGTGCGCCTGAGAGGGGGGCGTACTTTCCGCGCATCCAATTAAAAAATGAGGAGGGGTATCGGATGAGGAGAAAATGGAACCGGTTTGTGGCCGGACTGCTGAGTATCATCATGCTGGTAACGATGCTGCCCATGGAGGTATTTGCCGCAGGCAACGGCGGCAAGGCGGAGCAGCCCAGCCAGACAATGCCGTTTCAGGATGTAAAGTCCTCGGACTGGTGTGCCAAGGCTGTGGAGTACGTCTATTCCCACGGTATATTCAACGGCACCTCAACTGCCACATTTAGTCCCAGCGGCACCATGACCCGGGGGATGTTTGTCACGGTGCTTGGGCGTATGGCTGGTGTAAATCCAGATGATTACAGTGGAGAGACGCCGTTTTCTGATGTGCCGCAGACGATGTACTACGCCCCCTATGTGCAGTGGGCGGCAAAGTACGGCATCACAGTAGGCACAGGTGACGGAAAATTCTCTCCCGATGCGTTCATCAACCGGGCACAGATGGCAGCATTCTTCGTGCGGTATTTTGAAGCGTTCCAAGTGGACTATGCGACCGACGCGAATGTCACCACTACGCCTGCGGATCTGGAGCGTACCCCCGCCTACGCACAGGATGCTGTGCTGAAGCTCTGGAAACAGGGACTTTTGAACGGTGACGGCACACGCTTTGCCCCCGAAGGCAATGCTACCCGCGCCCAGATGGCGATGCTGTGTATGCGTGCGGACGAGGCGGTGGAGATTTGGTATTCAGCACCCGGCATCGTGGGGCGTAAATCGGGTGAGACACCACGGAAGGAAGATCAGAGCAAGCCGAATAGCGGCAGCAATTCCTCCGGCAGCAGTTCCTCTGGTAGCAGTTCCTCTGGCGGCAGCTCTGGTGGAAACGGTTCTGGCAGCACAGCTCATACCATCACGCTGTATCTGCCCGATGGAACGACTTCTACCTTTACACAGACAACTTCTGCACTTTCCCTTGCCAATCTTCCCACGCCTTCGGTAGCGGGGAAAGCCTTCGTCGGCTGGTATTATGATGAAAGCTATAACAAGGCCGTTGCCGACGGTGATCCGCTCAGCGAAAATCTGTCCCTTTACGCAAAGATGGTGGTCTACGATGCGATCGAGGGCGTGGAAACACCGACTTACGCCGGAGCGACAGATGTAGAGACAAACTTTGAAATCATCATCAAAAGCAATTCTTCCGAGACCGATTTGACGGACAAAATCAAGCTGATCGGCACGGAGCAGCCCACCAGCGAAGTGGACGCGGACGGCAATACGATCCTCGTTGTCGGCAGCGTCAGGAACAATAACGATGGCACCTACACCGTTGCGCCGCCCACAGACGGATGGGCAGAGGGCGGCACTTATAAGGTGGTACTGGAGGATAACAGTCTGTACTTTAACGGCGAAGCGCCTTCCGTGCGGGAATACCACTTCACCGTGGAAGCGGGCGATCCGGTGCTGAACTGGCATCTCAGAGAGGAAGTTAAATCCATCCCGGCAACCGCCATCGGCAATGCCACCCAGAACGGCAAACGGGTCAAGGCACTCAGCATGCCGGTCGCTGCTCTTGGTAGCGGCGGCACAGCCATGGATGCTGTCTCCGACAGCACAGGTACTTTTGTTTATAAGGGCGACTTGGCAGTCGGTGACACCGTGGCCATTTATGAGGGCACCGAGCCTGAAAAGCGTGTGGCAGTCGGAACTACTGATGCCAACACCGGCGATGTTTCCTATGTAAAAATCACGAGGGTCGACAAGACAACCAATACCTATTCCTATCAGTCAGCCGCGGTGGAGGATGTTCTGTTCGTTCCCGATGTGCTGCCGGTACAGGCAAAGTGTAAAGAGAATCAAACAGCGAATACTTCCGGCGGCTATACCATCCTTGTTCCCGTGGCGGAGCTGACCTTTACCGCTGCATCGGGGGTGGAAAATCTGGACGAAAACACCACCGTTGATGTGGGTGACTTCCTTGCGTTCTATACGGGCGAAAGCTATACAATCGAAACCGCAGCATCCGATGGCTACGGCCGCATCACGGCTGTGGACTATACCACGGATGCGCTCGGTTCTGACTATTATCAGATTACTTATACCGATGCCACCGAAGATGATGTGCTCTCCTCCATGGATGTGGACACCACCGACCCCATCAGCGGCAATGCAATGCTTGACGGTGTTGACACCCAAAAATTGGAAAAACAGATTGCCCGTCAAGCCATAGAAAGCGGCTTTGCCCAGAACGTGGCGGACCGCATTTCCGCGGCGATAGACGAGATGGATTTGAGCGGCCTGACGGCAGGTGATGAGATTGACCTGCGTTCCATTGACATCGACCCGGAGGGTGCTCTCGGTATTTCTACCCTATCCATGAATGATGCAAGAGGCTCCGGCGCTGCCTCACCGGCGGGGGCAAATGCCAACGGCGGGGGTAAGACCAGTGTTAAGGTCAAAAGCACTCAGATTACAAAGAAACTGCAAAACTTTACGGATGCGTCCGGAAAACCGCTGTCCGGCGTGCGTCTGGAACTGCAACTGGAGGTTACGAAAGAAATCCAGAAAGACGGCGGCAGCATCGTCATCACCGTCACGCCCACCTTTATTCAGGAGCTGAAACTGGATCTGAGCACCCACGGCAAGCTCGTTTGGAAACACAAGTTCATTTTCTACTGGATCAGCGATGTGTATCTGGAGGCTGGTCTGAATGTTTATACCTACACCGCCATCAATCTTGACGCCACCGTTGTTTCTGAGGGCGAAAAGGACACCGTGACGAAGGTGAAGGACTTGGTGGACAAACTGGGAAAGAAACTGGATGCTTGGGAGGGCAAGGACACCGGCGGAGAGCGCGAAGAAATTGACACTTCCAAGCTCAGCTTGCAGGAGCTGTACAACAGTATGCTGGAGTTGGACAGCGACTGGGTGGAGTTGTACCGCAAACAGATTTTCAGTATGAAAAAGACCGTCGCAAAGATCATCAAGTTTGAGCTTACGGTAGACTTTGTGGTCGAGTTGAACATCCGAATGGCCATGGGTATGAACTTCAACTATACCAATGCCAAGCGATATGTGTTCGGCGTTTACATCTTTAAGCACAGGACCACCACCCGCACCTACAATCTTGTGAACGAGCAGTACAATCTGCGCCTGTACGCGATGGGTGCGGTGGGTCTGCGAGCCGGTGTGGAAATATGGCCCAGCGTCAGCCTCATATCGCGGAAGGTGGCCACGGTGGGCATTGTGGCCAAATTGGGCGCATACTTAAAAGGCTACGGGTATGTGCTGTATGCGCTCCACTATGAGGCAGGGAAACCAAAAACCTCCAACGCCTCGGGCGCGCTGTATGTGGAAGTCGGCATGTTTATGGACATCAGCGCCAACCTCTCCGCGTTTAAGGGCAAGGTTTCGTGGACGCCGGAGATATACACCGATGAAACGCCTCTGTGGTCGGCGGGCAGCACCCACGCCATCACGGCATTTGAGATGGAAGATGCGGACGGCGAGGGAGACATACCGACGGTTTATCTGAAAAACGGCGGCCTTGATGTCGTTTTGCCTCAATCGGTGCAAGCGCTGACCGGATTTGACCTCACAACGGGCAACGACCGCACCGAGACGTATGATTGGAACAAGTTTGACATCAGCTTTGACGATCCCCGCTTTACTACCTATCACACCGGTCCCAACAGCGGCGATTACAGTCAGCAGCACATAAAGCTGGCACTTGATAACTGGCGGACCTGCGACGAACCGGAGATCGACTGCGTGATGACGCTCACCTACAAAGGCTCCGATCTGAGCTTTTCCACCACTCCGGTGCAGCTCAAGGTCAAGGTCCATTGGGACCGCCTGAAGGACGGCTATCCCATCCACGAGCTGAGCAGCACCGGCGGTTACATCGGTTGGGAGCAGCGGAAATTCGGCGAGGCGCTCAATCTGAAAACGCCCGCCCGCACCGGCTATACTTTTGAGGGCTGGACGTATTATCTGCTGGAAAACGAGAGCGACATCTTCTCTTATACCGAGGCAGATCGGTATGACGGCACCACCATGCCGGAGAGCGCATTGGTAGCGGTGGCAACGTTTGAGCCCCAGACCGTTCCGTACACCCTCAATTTCTATCTGCAAAACGAGGACGGAACCTATCCCGAAACGCCGACCGAGAGCGTGGTTTATCGTGGCACCGCCGACGAGTACATCGCGCCGGATAAGACTAAGACCCTTGTGCCGGACAAAATCGGCTACCGCCATCCCGGCTATGCGGGCATCCACATCCGTCCGGACGGAACGGGCGGGCAGAACTACTATTACAGCCGCACGCCCTACACGCTTACATTAAGAAACGATGGTCAGGTAAGCACTGTGCCCTATCGCTATGGCGATCAACTTGACAAGCTGAACGATGCCCCCCACCCGTCTTGGCTATACCTTTGGCGGTTGGTATACGGACAAAAACTACCAAAACGAGTTTACCGCAACGACCATGCCTGCCAAGGACCTTACCCTCTTTGCCAAGTGGGTGCCGGTCGATATCAACTATTTCCTTGTGCTCCGGAAGGAGGGCGCAGACGGCAAGTGGACGCAAACGACCAAGATCCAAACCGGAAAAACGGACGAAACAGTTACCATCAATCCGGCGGAGTTCCTTACGGACGAAGAGAACAACACCTATGACATCCCTAAACCGGTGAGCTACAAGGTCAACGCAGAGGACGGCGGAACGGTTTCCGTCAGCTACGCCCGCAAGCGGTTCAGCCTGACTTATAATCTGAACGCCGCGGATGCAGGATGGGTTTCAGATCCCGGTGTCAGACAATATCGTCTGGGCGCTGCGCTCAAGCTCCTGACGCAAAGCTATGTGACGAGAGCGGGTTACGCCTTTGATGGTTGGTACACGGATGCGGGCTGCACGACTGCGTTTACTACGGCCACCATGCCCGCCGAGAACATTACCCTCTATGCCAAGTGGACAGCGCAAGGCGGTATCTCCTACACCGTGGAGCATTATCAGCAGAATGTAGCGGACGATGACTACACCCTTGCGGACACGGAATCCAAGACCGGCGCTACAGGTCAGCCTACTGCCGCCGAAAGTAAGTCCTACCCCGGATTCACCGCCCAGAACTTCGACCAGCAGACTGTCAAGGGCGACGGCAGCACGGTGGTCAAGGTGTATTACACCCGCAATGAGTATACGCTGACCTATGACCTGAACGGCAGTGATGCAAGCTGGACGGACAGCGCAGAAAACAAATCCAACATCTACCGCTATGGCGCGGCTGTCACCATCCTGACCTCCAATGACCTGAGCAGAGCGGGTTACGCCTTTGGCGGTTGGTACACGGATGTAGACTGCACGACCAGATGGAACGAATCCACCATGCCCGCCGAGAACACCACCCTGTATGCCAAGTGGAACGCGGGGCAGGTCAACTACACCGTAAACTACTATCTGCAAAACGTGGACGGCACGACCTATCCGGATACGCCATCTGATACTGTGTCCGGTTCCGGCGTGACCGATCAGATCGTGGATGTGCAAAAGTCTTTCGAGGGATTTGTACCGAAAGCTGATTCGTCCACCTCAATCACCCTCAAAGCCGACAGCGCGCAGAATGTGGTGAATCTCTACTATACCCGTAATCGGTACACACTGAGTTTCAATCTGGGCGACGGAGTAAGTCTGGACGATGGCTGCGCCCCCAACGGCGGAAGCATCTATTACGGCGCAGAGATTTCTACGGACATGACGAATGCCAAACGCACCGGCTATACCTTCGTCGGCTGGTACGAAGATGAAGCATATCAGACTGAATGGAGCGGCACGACCATGCCCGCCCGTGACCTCACGCTCTACGCCAAGTGGGATACCATGACCTATTTCCTCCGATTCGACTGGGACGGCAATGTGCCGTTGAAAGACTGGCTGTTGGATGAACGTGTTGGCGGCAAGCTGCTTACGGCTGAGTACGATGAGGCGAATTATGTGTATATCAACGCCAACGACCACGGTATTCCCTATATTGATGTGAGCGTGGCATACGATCAGGTCTTTACCCTGCCCACCGGTATCCCCGGCGCCGAATATTTCGGCTATTATAAGGAAGAGCTGAACCAATGGGGAATCCTACCGAGACTTTTGTAAAAGTGGAAGATACCAAACTAACCCAAATGGCCGCAGAACAGGGAGCCATCGTCAAGGTCGGTGTCCAATGGAAATCCGAAACTGATAGCAGTGGCACAGAGCTGCTCTATAATGCCAACGATTTTCTGACTAAGGTCGTGCAGGATTACTCCTATGAGGCTGCAAGTTACGCACTGGGCGTTGATTTGGATCTCTGTAATGTGAATATGACGTTCAATGGAGACATTGTCGGCGGTATCACATTCGATGGAAACAATCACACGATCTACCATGTGAAACGCGGCGAGACGATTGACAAATATGCCGAAGGCAGCATCTACGGTTACGGAGATAACGTGACGGTGAAAAATCTGACCATCGACGGCATGACAATCGACTACACTGCCCAACCCATTGCCGGCGGCAACTACTATCAGGCTTTCGGCGCTCTGGCGGGTTTTGTGGGCGACGGGTTCACGGCGGAAAACGTGACGGTCAAAAATGTGACCATGAATCTGAACCTGCTTGGCGAGGAAGGGAATGCTTATATCTCCGCCCACCTGCTGCCTGCGGAGTGCATCGGCGGACTTATCGGCTATGCCAAGGGCACCGTGACCTTGACCGGCTGCAAGGTGGAGGATATGACCGTCAATGTTACCGATATGAATGACAACGGCGGAACGCAGTTCCTGATCGGCGGACTCATCGGCTACGCGGACGCGCTCTACACGCAGATCCCGGGCGAGAACGAGTATTCTTCTTCCAATGATTACAATGGTGACGGCAGCGTGACCATTGCCGGCTGCACGGTATCGGGTATGACGGTCGATGAGAATGGTGCAACCGGCGCGTCGGTCGGCGGTTTCCTCGGCGGCATCGGAAAGCACGTTGTTTCGAAGACCGGAACGGAATACTCCGTGACAACCACTATTGATGAGGTCAGCACGTTCCCCGAAGGGTTTACGAGCATCGGTAAAGAACTCACAATGAACGATTTCACCGCCAGCAATTCAGCGACGCGGTCGCTCGATGCCATGCCAGCTGCTGCTTTCGAGGATGAGTCCGACGAGGAAAACACTGCGGCTTGAGCCACGCATCACGAACGCACGATCACACAGAGGAGGGCAGGCAAGCGTACAATCACTTTACCTACCGCACCTACAAGAAAGATGGAGAAGCCTGCACAGGCCACTACATCCGGGAGTGTGTTCTGGACGAGATCGTACTGGAGGACCTGCGCCGGGTGACGAGCGCGGCGCGGGAACATCCGGAAAAGTTCGCCGCCTACATTGGCAGCAAGCAATCCGCCGAGCTTCAGCGGGAGATCCGCAGGCAGGAGAAGAAACTGGCAGCCATACGGAAGCGGAAAGCTGAACTGGACGCGATTTTCAAAAAGCTGTATGAGGACAGTGTGCTGGGCCGCATTACAACAGAGCAGTTCCAGATGCTGTCCGACAGTTACACGGAAGAACAGAACCTCATCACTGTCGGCATCTCACAGAAAGAGGACGAGATCCAGCGCCTGCGGGAAACGGCGATTGGAACGGACAGCTTCCTCGACAAAGCGAAGCGGTATACGGATATCACGGAGATGACGCCGGAACTGCTGCGGCTGTTTATTGAGAAGATCGTGGTTCACGAGAAAGAGGTAAAGTGGTCTAAGCACGCGCCGCAGACCGTGGAGATCCACTACAACGGCATTGGCTATGTCGGCAGCGGCCAGCTGGATGTGGAAGAAACGATGGAAGCACCGGACCCCCTACAAACCCAGGAAACGGAAGAACCCCGGCAGGCATCGTAGATACGATGACCTGCCGGGGGTATCCCAGGAGGAAATCCTCCGTTTGTTCAGCCCAAGGGAAGGAATTTCTGACTATTTTTCTGAAAAGGTGACATCAAAGTACCCTTGTGAAATAGGCTGAAAATCGGCATTTAACTGGCATATGAGCTGTACTTGTACAAGGGCATGGATGCATCATTGCCCCTGATTTTTGCGCTGCTCGCAGGTGAGCTAATTCTGGATTATCGACCTTAAAGCACAAAAATCTATCCCATCCACCATCAACAAAGGCATAATCAAAGGTGCATGTTTAATGACTACCTTTTTTATGTAACCCTCGTCTGGCAACTGCCATAGTATTTGTTTTTCAAAACCTGTTTTATGGACAGCTACCCGATGCGGCTACGTTTTGTGTTCAGGCGCTCACTGTTATCTGAGCTATATCCAGAGAAATAGGCGGTGATCTGCCAAATCGGGGCATGTCTCCATTGTATCCATATCCAGCTTGACCTTATTCGTAATCACTGACCAGGAACATGGGCTTGATGGCCACGACCTCGTCATATTCCTCCTGAGAGACCTGCACATCGGCGTTCAAGGCCTTCAAATCCGCCTTGACCACCGCCAGCGCCTCCTCGGCGTTCTGGGCGCGGCCCTCCCGCAGGACGCGGATCATCCGATCCAGCACAACGGGATGGGCATACCGGGCAGGCAGGGGGAAATGCTCCGGCAGTACCCCGGCCATGTCCTTCTGGGCCTGCTCCCAAGCGGCGGTGACCGCCCGCTTGTTGTTCTTCATAGTGGGAATGACCTGCGTACCGGAGAACAGGAACACCACCGCCAGGCCCAGCAGGGTGAAGTACATACCGAAGCCCTCCTGCCGCCGCCAAGCGATGACACCGTAGATCGCGGCGATCAGGCCCGCCAGTACAATGGCCAGCGCCACCCACTTATGGGCGGGGTTGGTGTGCTCATTGACCCGCTTGGCCTTGGCCGCAGCGGAGAGACGGCTCGTCAGCTGCGGGTAGCCGGTGAGGAAGGCTTCTGGCCTTTTCCAGCGTTTCCCGGGCCGCCTGCGCCTCCGGTGTCAGTCGTCCAGATACCGGGTGGCCTCCTCCCTGGCTCTTTGAGCAAGGCGCTGCTCCGCCTGAACGCTGTGCAGCGGCAGACCGGGGCAGACCTTCGCCAGATAAGTCAGCAGACCATCCACACGTCGTCCTCCCGCTTGAAGGTGCATTGCTTCTGCGTACCGTCACCGTATTCTACCACCAGATACGGAATAGCGCCGAAGATGCCGTTTCCGGTGAAGCCGCCCTTGCTCATGGCGACCCGCTTAAAGACCCGGCGGATATCCCCCAGCGCCACATAGTAGTGCCGGTCAAGCAGAAAGCTGTTCAGGTACAGCGCTTTTTCCCCTACGCCGCAGGGTCCGAAGTGCTGGCAGTTTTTAACATCCGCGGTCAGGACATCCGCCGAAAGGGCGGTGCCGCCGAGGCGCACAGGCGCGAATAACATAGCGTTCCTCCGTGATCGTTCATTGATAGCATTGAAAGCGGCGGAAAGGAGAGAGTCTTTCCGCCGCTTTCGGATCTATTGCTCAGGGCTTACTTGCCCAGAGTTTCGTATTGAGGCTTCACATCGCGCTTCTTGATGCTGTACAGGAAGATGCCCAGGAACAGCGCGGCAGCGATGATGCCGACGGGATAAGCAACAGCAGTGTTGTAAATAACCGCGCCGTCAGCAGTCTTGTGGTTCAGGAACTGGCCCAAGCACTCGTTGCCCAGCATGAAGTAGGTGATGGACACAGCGCTCATGAAGGTAGCGGGGACAGCGGTGATCCAGTAGTTCTTCTTCTCATAGAAGAGGTACATGGAAGCAGCCCACAGCACGATCATGGCCAGAGTCTGGTTGGTCCAGCTGAAGTAACGCCAGATGATGGTGTAGTCGATCTTGCCCAGAGCGTTGCCCACGCCCAGAATCGCGCCGACGCCCAGCACAGGGACGCAGAGCATCAGACGGCTCTTGATGGACTTCTGCTCAATGTGGAACCAGTCAGCCAGCACCAGACGGGCAGAACGGAAGGCCGTATCGCCGGAGGTGATGGGGCAGGCAATGACGCCCAGCATAGCCAGCGCGATGCCCACGCCGCCCATGGTCTTGGAGCAAACGTCGTACACGGTGGTGGGGCCGCCGCCGCCCATAGCCAGCAGGTCAGCGCCGGTGTAGATTGGCGCAGCCGGCAGCAGCCCAGATCAGAGCGATCACGCCCTCGGACACCATGGCACCGTAGAACACGAAATGGCCCTGCTTCTCACTCTTCATGCAGCGAGCCATCAGGGGGCTCTGGGTGGCATGGAAGCCGGAAATAGCGCCGCAGGCCACGGTGATGAACATGAAGCTCCAGATGGGAGTGCCCTGGGGATGCATATTGGTGAAGTTGTTCCAGATCTCGGGGATGGCATAGCCCTTGGTGAAGATGCCCACGGCCACGCCCACGGCCATGATGATCAGGCAGATGCCGAACACGGGGTAGATCTTACCGATGATCTTGTCGATGGACAGGAAAGTGGCGATGAAGTAGTACACCAGGATCAGAACCAGCCAGAACAGCTTGCTGGTGAGGATGCCGGTGCTGCCGCCGTTGGTGAACAGTAGCTGGATCAGGCCGGCGGGGCCAACGGCGAACACGGTGCCCACCATGATCAGCAACACAACGCTGAACACGCGCATGACGTTCTTCATGGCGCCGCCCAGATAGATGCCGGAGATCTCGGAGATCGAGGCGCCCTCGTTACGCACGCTGAGCATACCGGAGAAGTAATCGTGGACAGCACCGGCGAAAATGGTGCCGAAGGTGATCCACAGGAACACCACAGGACCCCACAGAGCGCCGCTCAAAGCGCCGAAGATGGGACCGAGGCCAGCAATGTTCAGCAGCTGGATCATGAACAGCTTCCACTGGGGCAGAACCATGTAGTCCACGCCGTCATTGATCTTGACAGCGGGAGTCTCACGGTCATCGGGCCCGAAGGTCCGATCCACCAGGGAGCCATAGGTGAAATAGCCGCCGATCAGCAGTGCCAGGCAAATGAAAAAGCTAATCATCTTGAACTCTCCTTCCAAAACACGTTTTTTCTTCTGAAGCAGGCGCAAAAACGTTTACTCGCCTGTTTTCGCTTACATATTAGCACTCTAACTCAGAAGTTCAAGTGCTGAAATTCACAAGAATTACAGAGAATCTTTGTAAATTTTAACAATAGATTTACGGAAATCGCACAATATCATTCACTTTAACCGGAAACCGGTTTGTAGATTTCTCTATAATTCCTTCGCATTCCAAAAAGATTCCCTTGTAAGCCGCTCACGTTTCACAGACAAACGTCCGCTGTACAACGCACCTTTCCACCGGGATCTGGATTTTCTCCTTAGGTGTAGAATGAGCAGCTACGGAACGCTGATTATTTTGTAAAAAAGAGCAGTCTATCCGTCACTCAACCCATCACAAGCAGGGCGGAGCGGCAGCAAATTCCATGGAGAACCGTTCAGTTCCTCCTGTTTGAGTATGTTTACGCCTTTTGCAGTCGAAGCAAAAAGCCCCATCCATTCGGGTGGGGACGTTTAGATCCATGCACGGGGTATGGAGCTTATGCGCTCGACGCAGAAACCCTGCCTCACCTCTGATTAAAATGCGCTTCGCGCATGGGTGTCGGCAGCAAGTTCTTTTCGTCTGACGAATGCAGAATCCTTCGTTCTTCGCGAGGAGAGGGGGTGTTTGCGGGGGAAACCTTTGCGGGTTTCCCTCCGCTTTTCTATAAAAGTCGCCGCAGGCGGGCGATTTGCAGCGCAAATCGAAAGTGCTCAAAGAAGCACCACCCGAGTGGGTGGTGTTTTTTGCCAAAAATCTCCTATTTTGACAGAAAAAGATGCGTTCCGGAAAATGCACTACTGTTCAGTCTGTTGAGTCAAGTATTCCACAGCTGACGATTTAGAGATAAACATTTCTCTTTTGGATGAAATCATATATTGTTTCATCCATGCGTTCGCATAAGTCGCAGAATCATTCTTCGCATCGTTGAAAACGAAGAACGATCTACCGGAAAGATCATCCTTAGGACATAAACTCTTTTTAAGCCAGTGCAATTTCTTTATCATTGAGTTTTACAATACCAAACGACTCTCATCACATTGAAAAATCTGACGCCATGCCAAATGGAAGAGAGCTGCTGTGCAACTGTTAAATGAGACATCCGTGTTCGAATCGCCTAATTTGCTCGTTTTCTACTACGTTTTGAGACGGTTTGTATTTTCGTGTCTTATACAGGCTCCAAATCGCAATATCGCTGGGAAATCCCTGGTCATAGTGCTTCCAAGACTTTCTACAACAAAACAAACCCAACGTCTAATCCTTAAGTCTCATCGACTTGTTCGAAAATGGGAAGGTCATTCATTGCGGGTTTGACTGCATCGCCCAGTGCGGGGCGGTCTGTTATAGGAAGTCTCTCAGTTTGTCAGAAAATCCATGCCAGTTTTTTCGGTGCCTGCACGATCCAGTCCAGAAGGTTTTGGCTTTCCTCCAGCCACCTTGCCATTTCGAACATCTTTGTTCTGGCTTGCATACTGTCCATGCGCAGGCTCGTTTCGAACAGGTCCCAGATGTTGTCCAGCGTTTCCGAGCCGGTGGCATTCATCGGGAGTTCATCCTCCGGCAACACATGCGCTACCGTGCCACCTAATCGCCTGCGGCCGGATTGCATCCAGCTTACGATCCAGGAAAGAGCAAAATACCACTACTGGCTGTTCGGCCATTATCATGACAACAAAGCCATTGACGAAAAGCACATCCTGCTCTGGGAGCAGATCATGCGGGTTATATAAGATAAGGCCGCAAAGGAAAGGACGGCAGACTTGCCGTTTTTTCCTTTGTGACCTTAAAATAATGAACCTTTTACAGAACCAAAGAGGGCGCTGTATAGACTCTGGCAGCCAACTCCTGATTGAGCATATACAAACTCTTGGGGTCAGTGCCGAATAACTCCATCTTGGAAATAAGATCGTTTGCTTTCGTTTCTTCCTCGCCCTGTTCCTTTACAAACCAGTCAAGGAACTGCATGGTGCGAAAGTCTTTCACATCATAGGCGGCACTGTAAATATTATTGATGAGGCCGGTCACATATTCTTCGTGCGTCAGCCCGGCTTTCAGGACATCCATGTGGCAGGAAATCGAAGGATCTGGCTTATCAATAGATTCCAATGTCACAGTCTGATTTTGATTTTGAAGATAGGTATAGAACAGCATAGCATGATCCCGTTCCTCTTGCGCCTGAATCATGTACCAGTTGGCGAAGCCATCAAGTCCCTTGGATTTGAAATAATTAGAAAACTCCAGATAGAGATATGCGGAGTAGAACTCCTTGTTGATCTGCTGATTCAGCAGCTTATGTACCGTTTTGTCCATTATGGATTTCCTCCCGTATTTTATGATTTTGAATTGCTCATAGAATAAAGCAATTACTAAAATCCTTATACCATCATTCTTGACCTGTGTCAATCCTGTAAAATTCCGCTTCCTTTTACCTTTTGTGTGGATAGGATAGAACTCCGGTGATTTCACTAAATCACGCACTTAACCGGTACTGGATACCGAAAAGAGCCGAAGGCAACTTCGGCATCTTTTCATGCCCAAATTGTAGAACATAGGTAAATTATGGAAAGACAGATCAGGCGGAACGCCGAAGCTGTTTGGCAGAACGGTAGGAGTGAGAGCCGTGCAGAACGGCGGCCAACGCAACCGCCAGGGCGGAGATGTGGGCCAGTGTATTGAGGTTTGCCGCGCTTGTGCCGTTGCGCACCCACAGTCGTTCCTGACCTGTGGATTTGAAGCGGGAATTGTAACGCTCACACTCTGTACGCAAGGCGTATGTCCTCTTGAATGGCACAACGCAGTCGGGAGAGCTATTCGTGAACCCGGGCAAAGATTTATGCCTGAGCTTGTGAAAAACTTACTTAAATAAAAGGTGGAGACACATTAGCCAATCGCCAGTGCGCCTCCATTCATCATTTCAGTCGGATAATCTGCTTATAGAGCATTACGAACTCTTTCGCTACCACCATGTTTTCATGGTAGTGTCCGAAAAACCAGTATTGGAATCGGCATCGCTCTCGAACCTCATCGAAAAAGCCTGTCAGGGCATCCCGTTGGAACAACCCGCCGCTGAATGTGTCCTGAATGCTGCTGGGGCAGCAGTGGGTGATGATGTAGTCTACATTCCAGCCAGCCTTGTCCAGCGTTTCTCGCGCGGTCTGGTATTCCGCATCGTCGGGCAGTTCCTCTTTCCACCAGGAGTGGTGATCGACACGGAACAGCGCTCCTGCGGCATTAAGCTGCCGGAGCTTTCGTTCAAAGTTCGGATCGTCCGGCTCTAAAATGCCGTCTTGGATATCGTGACTGCTTGCGCCACCCATTGTGAAGATCCGCTTTCCGCTGATCTCATAAAGCTGTCCCCGCATCAGGTGCAGGACGCTGGGGCGAATCACCTGTACGAGTCCGCCGTGCCACTGATTGATCGGGTAACTGCAGAGCAGGTCGAAATTTTCGTGATTCCCACTCACAAACAGCGTCGTGAACGGCCTGTTTTCCAACCAGTCCAGCCATTGCTGTTCGGTATTGCTGCCATCCCAGATGCCGCCGAAGTCGCCGCAAATGACCAGGTAATCTGCTTTCGTCAGCTGCACCTGCTCATAAAAGGCCGCGGGGCGAAGTCTGCTGAAATCACCATGTGTATCGCCAGTCATAAAATTGCCATATTCTTTACTCCATTTCTTCTTATAATTCTTGTTCCATCACCATCTCCGAATCCCGGAAGTGGATGCGAATAGTCTCCTCGTCCTCTACCGTGATCTTCTGGATGATCTGACGGACGAACTCATCGTCGAACTCCGTGTAGCCCGCGCTGCACTCCATGATGCTGTCCCACATTTGCTGATGGCGGGCGGCCTGTTCCTCCAAGCTGACTTCCATCTGTTGGGTGTCCAGGATCTGTGCTTTGAGGGATTCTTTCTCGTCCGTCAGGGCCTTCATTTTGGCATTCAGTTCGGCATCGCCCATGTTCTCCAGCAGCCGGTCCAGCAGATCGCTTTGCTCCCGACTCACCGCTTCCAGGTGTTTCTTCAGTTCCAGCAGCTTTGCGCCAGTCTGCGATAATGCCTGCTTGGCTTCCTCTGCCATCGCCAGTACATCGGGGCAGACCTCCTGCCGGATGGCGGCAAACTCGTTCATGGCGGCGAGGATTGCACTGTGGAGCTTGCTCTCATCCAGTGTCGGGGAGTTGTGACAGTATTTCGTGCCGAACTCCAATCTGGACACGCAGCGCCATACGATCCGCTTTTTCCCGTTTCTTGCCCAAGTCACTCGTTTGTACGGGGAACCGCACTCACCGCATACCAGCAGTTCTGTCAGGGCGTATTTACCGGAGTATTTCCCCAGCTCTGTTTTGCCACTCTTTTGCAGCACTTTGCGCTTGCTGGAGCGACGCGTCATCTCGTTTCTCACCTGATCGAACACCTCTCTGGAGATGATGGCAGGATGGTTGTTCTCCACATAGTACATGGCGCGCTCGCCCTGGTTTTTCTTCACCTTCTTGGAGATGCAGTCCGTGATATAGGTCTTTTGCAGCAAGGCGTCTCCGATGTATTTTTCATTCGTCAGGATGTTGTGGATGATGGCAGGCGACCAGGAGTCTACCCCCTGTGCGGTCGGGACCTTATCCTCGTCTAATTCTCGCTTGATCTGCCCCAGCGTACAGCCATCCAGATACCGGTGATAAATCCGCTTGATGACCTCGGCTTCCTCCGGGACGATCTCCGGCTGTCCATCTGCGCCCCTGCGGTATCCCAGCATCTTTTTTGTATTGGAAGGTCACTTTTCCGGCTTCCGCGCTTTTTGCTTTGCCCCAAGCGACATTCTTGCTCAGGGATTCGGATTCCGCCTGGGCGAAACCGCTGAACAGGGTGATCAGGAACTCGCTGGATTCCGTCAGCGTATTGATGTTCTCTTTTTCGAAGTACACACCGATGCCGTTGGCTTTCAGCAGGCGCACTGTTTCCAAGCAGTCCACGGTGTTTCTGGCGAAGCGGGAGAGAGATTTTGTGATGATGAGGTCGATATGGCCTCGTTTGCAGGCAGTGATCATCTTTTTGAACTCTGTTCGCTTTTTGAGACTGGTACCCGTGATGCCCTCGTCGGCATAGATCCCCGCCATTTCCCAATCCGGACTGTCCTCGATTTTCTGTGTGTAGTAGGACTTTTGGGCTTCATAGCTGTTGAGCTGTTCTTCACTGTCGGT
>VOFG01000825.1_pt1 | contig 20001 bp, 27 predicted proteins | sample 5384171 | NCBI WGS metagenome assembly VOFG01 (sample SAMN12384726, study PRJNA508395) | human gut metagenome | isolation source: healthy gut F | host: Homo sapiens
ACACCGGCGTGGCGCACTGCCCGATCTCGAACATGAAGCTCGCCTCCGGCGTCGCCCGCGTGCCCGAGATGCTGAAGCTCGGCGTGCCGGTCGGCCTCGCGGTTGACGGTTCAGCCTCGAACGACGGCTCATCGCTGATGGAGGAACTGCGCGTCGCGTTCCTGCTGCACCGTTTGAACAGCAGCAAAGCTGCCCCCAGCGGTTACGACGTGCTCAAGATGGCAACATGCGGCAGCGCGGCCATCCTTGGCCGCAGCGACGACATCGGCTCGCTCGAGGTCGGCAAGTGCTGCGACCTCTTCATGATCGACTCGCGCAGGCTCGAGCTCGTCGGCTCGTGCTTTGACCCCAAAAGCGTGCTCGGCACTGTCGGCGTGCGCGGACCCGTTGACTACACAGTCGTCCAGGGCCGTGTGACGGTCGACCACGGTCATCTTGTCACAGTCGACGAAGAACAGCTTGCGCACGACGCGGAGGCAAAGTGCCGCGCGTATCTCGTGGAGCTTGGCGAAGGAGAACACCGGCGCCTTGACATAGCAGCGCTCTTTTTCCGGCGGATACAGGTCGAAGATGCCCTGCTCCTTGAGGCTCGTGCCGAGGATGACGTTCGTGGCGATGTCCGCGAGCTGATAGCCCGTAGCCTTCGACAAAAACGGCACCGTGCGCGACGAGCGGGGGTTGACCTCGATGATGTAGACATGATCGCTCTTATCGACGATGAACTGGATGTTATACAGGCCGACGATGCCGATGCCAAGACCGAGCTTCTTGGCATAGGTCAGGATCGTGCCCTTGACCTTGTCGGAGATGGAAAACGGCGGGTAGACGCTGATGGAGTCGCCGGAGTGGACACCGGTGCGCTCGACCAGCTCCATGATGCCGGGCACGAACACGTCTCTGCCGTCGCAGATGGCGTCGACCTCGACCTCGCGGCCGGAGATGTACTTATCGACCAGCACGGGCTTGCCCTCGCCGGTGCGCACGGCATTCTGCAGATAGTGGCGCAGCATCTCGTCGTCGGCCACGATCTCCATGGCACGGCCGCCCAGCACGAACGACGGGCGCACCAGCACCGGATAGCCCACCGCGTGCGCAGCCTTGAGACCGTCGTCCAGATTCGTCACCGCCGCGCCCATCGGCTGCGGGATGTTCAGCTCGAGCAGCAGCTTTTCAAAGCAGTCGCGGTTTTCCGCGCGCTCGATCGCGGCGCAGTCCGTGCCGATGATCTGCACGCCGCGCGTCATGAGCGGCTGCGCCAGATTGATGGCAGTCTGGCCGCCGAGGCTGGCGATCACCTGATCGGCCTGCTCCTCGTGCAGGATGTTCATGACATCCTCGGGCGTGAGGGGCTCGAAATACAGCTTATCGGCGGTCGTGTAGTCGGTAGAGACCGTCTCGGGGTTGTTATTGATGATGATGGCCTCGTAGCCCGCGCGCCGGATGGTCTGCACCGCGTGGACGGTGGAGTAGTCAAACTCCACGCCCTGACCGATGCGGATCGGACCCGCGCCGAGCACGACGACCTTCTTCTTGTCCGAGCGGCGCGCCTCGCTCTTTGCGCCGGGGGCGTAGGTGGAGTAGAAATAGGGGATGTAAGCGCCGGTGTGGCTGGTGTCCACCATCTTGTAGGCGGGGTAGAGCCCCAGCTGCACGCGCTGGGCATACACATCCTCCTCGCGCACGCCCCAGAGCCGCGCGATGTAGGGGTCACAGAAGCCCATCTGCTTGGCCCGCTTGAGCGTCTCTCCGTCGCCCTTGTGCGTGCAGAGCGTCTGCTCCATGTTCACGATGGTGCGGATGGTCTCGAGGAAGTACGGCGTGATCATCGTCAGCGCAGCGACCTCGTCCACGCTCGCGCCCAGACGCAGCAGCTGCGCGACGGCAAAGAGACCGTCGTCACGGAACTGGCGCAGGTACTCGGTCAGCTCCGCCTTGGTCATGTTCTGGAACTTCGGCAGCCAGAGGTGCTGCGCGCCGATCTCCAGCGAGCGGACGGACTTGAGCAGGCACTCCTCGAGCGTGCTGCCGATGCCCATGACCTCGCCCGTGGCCTTCATCTGCGTACCGAGCGTGTTGGCGGCGGTCGAGAACTTGTCAAACGGGAAACGCGGCAGCTTTGCGACCACGTAGTCCAGCGACGGCTCGAACGCGGCCGTCGTGTTGGCGACGGCGATCTCGTCAAGGTTCATGCCGACGGCGACCTTGGCCGTGACGCGCGCGATGGGATAGCCGCTGGCCTTGCTCGCCAGCGCCGACGAGCGGGAGACGCGGGGGTTGATCTCAATGAGGAAGTACTCCGAGGTCTTGGGGTTGAGCGCGAACTGCACGTTGCAGCCGCCTTGGATCTTCAGCGCGCGGATGATCTTGATCGCGCTGTCGTTGAGCATCTTCATGTCATGGTCGCTGAGCGTCATGATTGGCGCGACGACGGCGGAGTCTCCGGTGTGCACGCCCACGGGGTCGATGTTCTCCATGCCGCAGATGGTGATGGCGCGGTCGGACGCATCGCGCATGACCTCAAACTCGATCTCCTTATAGCCCTTGACGCTCTTTTCGATCAGCACCTGATGGATGGGCGAGAGCTTGAACGCCTGCATACCCAGCTCGACGAGCTGCGCCTCGTCGTCGGCAAAGCCGCCGCCCGTGCCGCCGAGCGTGAACGCCGGGCGCAGCACGACCGGATAGCCGATGGCCGCGGCCGCGGCCTTGGCCTCCTCGAGGTCGTAGGTGATCTGCGACGGGATGACCGGCTCGCCGATGCTCTGGCAGAGCTCCTTGAACTGCTCGCGATCCTCGGCGCGGCGGATGCTGTCGCTGTCCGTGCCGAGAAGCTCGACCTGACACTCCTTGAGCACGCCCTTCTGCTCGAGCTGCATCGCCAGATTCAGGCCGGTCTGGCCGCCGATGCCCGGGACGATCGCATCCGGACGCTCCTTGCGCAGGATACGCGCCACATACTCCAGCGTCAGCGGCTCCATGTACACCTTGTCCGCGACGGAGGTATCCGTCATGATCGTGGCGGGGTTGGAGTTGACGAGGATGACCTCGTACCCCTCCTCCTTGAGCGACAGGCACGCCCGCGGCGCACCAGCTCTGCCGCCGAAAGCGGCATGCGCTGAAACGGAATCGTGCCCGCGTCGAGCTTGCTCATCTTCAGAAGGCTCTCCACCAGCCAGTCCATCCGGCTCAGCAGCCGCCGCAGCTCGCGCATCAGCTCGCGCCGCCGCTCAGGCGTGATATCCTCGGCCGCGAGGAGCGTCACCGTTAGGTTCAGCGCCGTCAGCGGCGTTCGCAGCTGGTGGGAGATGTCGGCCATCGCGTCGGCCAGATGCAGCCGCTCGCGCCGCTGGCTGTCCGCCGCCTCGCGCAGGCGGATGGTCATCTTGCCGACCTCGCTGCGCAGGATGGCGAGTTCGCCCTCGTCGTTTGAGACGATCGGCAGCGACTCCTCCCCGTGCAGCACGCGGTCGATGTCCTGATTCAGCTGCGCGATGGCGCGGTAGCGCCGCAGCGTCACACCCATTACCCCGCCGGAGAGCACCAAACCGCCCGCGAGCGCCAGCACGCCCGGCACGATCCCGCGCGCAGAAGCCCGCCGCGGCGATGAGCGCCGTCCCCAGCAGGCACAGAAGCAGCAGCCGCTGCACCTCGCGGTTTCTCATCAGCTTCATCCGTCCACCTTATAGCCCATTCCCCGCACGGTGCGGATGATCTGGGGACTCTGCGGGTCGTCCTCGATCTTCTCGCGCAGGCGCTTGATGTAGACGGTGAGCGTGTTGTCGTTGACAAAGTCCCCGGCGACGTCCCAGATCTCCTCGAGGAGCTTGCTGCGCGAGAGCACCTTTGCCGCGGTTGTTGACGAACACGAGCAGCAGCCGATACTCCAGCGCCGAGAGGTAGAGGTCATTGCCGCCCTTCGTCGCGACGCCCTTTTCCGTGTCGACCGTGACGTTCCCTGAGCGTCACGACGGCCTGACTCTTGCCGCAGCGGCGCAGGACGCTGCGGATGCGCGAGACAAGCTCGCGTGGGCGGAAGGGCTTGGCGATATAGTCGTCGGCGCCCATGTCGAGCCCCGTCACAACGCTCCCCTCGTCGCCGAAGGCGGTCAGGAAGATGACGGGCAGCCCCCGCTCCTTCGCCGCCGCGCACACGCCGAAGCCGCTCCGTCGGCCAGTGAGATGTCCACCAGCAGCAGATCGAAGCTCTCCTCACAAAAGCTCCCCGCGCGCGGCGCTCGCCGGGGGCGGACGCGGCGGAAAAGCCCTCCTCCGCGAGAAAAGCCGTCAGCGAGCGCACGATGGAGCTGTCGTCCTCCACCAGCAGGATTCTCTGCATCGCTGCGCCTCCTTCCAAAAGTTTCTCCTCGCCATTATACCAGATCCGCCGCCGATTTTCCACCTCTCCCCCGCTTACAAAAAGCGTCACCGGCGGAAAGGTGGTGAAAACGCCGGATTATCTGCCTGATTTTTGGTGGATGCGGAGAAAAATATATCCCTTATTGAGAAGCGCCGCACTCATCCTGTAAAATGATAAAAGGGTACGGAAAGGGGGGCGTCGACATGGGGGCATGGAATACATCTTTGTACGGAAACGACACGGCACGGGATGTGAAGGGGACTATGTCCATAAGCTGCGCAGCGGCAAAAACGATCAGGAAGCTATGGAGGCAATGCTGGTCGAGTATGAGAGAACGAAGGACGACGAGGACGAAGGAACCGCTTTTCTGGCTGGCGCTGGCTGATACGCAGTGGGAATATGGCCGATTGACAGAACCGGTGCGCGAGAAGGCGCTTCAACTGCTTGCGCAGGGGGTGGATCAGGAGCGATGGAGCGAAGCGGGGCGGAAAAGCTGGAAGCCTGGAACGAAACCTGCCGGGCGCTGGGGAGAAAAGCTGCGGTCACCGCAGCCGCCGCGAAAACGAATCCGTCCATATAAAGCTCTACCAGTGCCCGTGGGCCTTGGGTGACGTGTTTGCCTATCGGTTTTCCGGCGCATACAGCCGCGAAAAAAGGGTTTGCGGGGAAATATGTCGTATTCAGAAAAGTCGGGGAGGACACTTGGTGGCCGGGGCATAGAATTCCAGTGGTACGGCTGTATAGATGGATCGGGGAGAACATTCCGCCGTTGGATCAGCTGGCTGGCTACGGCTTGCAGGAGATTTGTGCAAATGCAACTATCCTTTCGCTTTACCCCCGACTGGGCGGGCGAGTACTCTTTAGGACTGATTACCGAGTCGGCGAAGGATATTCCGCAGGAAAATCTGACATATCTCGGCAATCTGCCGGGAGAGGATCTGTCACTGCCGCCCGATGAACTGCATACCGAAAGCTATGTAGACACAACAGTTGGCTGGGACGGCAGCAAATATAATCGATGGTTTGAGAAACGTGTTCTGGACAAGTATCTCTCATGGCTTGGAAAATAAGCGGAGGGTATTAACGCAACAGCAGACCCCGTGCGCGCTGCGCACGGGGTCTGCTGTTAAAGTCTCACAGCGTTCGCGGCGCCGCAGCGAATCCCTTTATGCAAAAGGGCTATGCCTTTTTGCATATACTCCGGTCTACCTTCTCATACAGCGCGGCGGCACGGCGGAAGGTGAGCGGCCAGCTGGCGACGTAGATGACCGCGCCCACGGTCAGCACGGGCAGCTGCCGCGCGGTATCGTATCCGTCGAGCCACGCGAGCGCCGGGATGTGGACGGAGATCTCCATCGCGAGCATGAGTAGCGACGTGGGAATGATCGCCTTGAGGAAGGCCGTCCCGACCTGATAGGCCGTCTTATAAAACGAGCAAAGCAGAATCGCGTTGAACAGCGCATAGAGCATCAGCGCGAAGCCGAAGAGCGTGACGTTCGCATCCACGCCAACGAGGTTGCCGCCGATGGACGTGCGCGCGCCACACGGCGAACGGCACCGCGATCACGAGCGAGGCAATCTCGATCAGCGCCGTGAACAGGCACGCCGCCTTCACGGTGTCGCGCTTGCGGATGGGGAGGATGGCGGAATAGTAGATGTCCTTCTGCTCGCGCATGTTCAGGAACGTGAAGAACAGCCCCAGCATCACATAGAACCACACGACCGTGAGCGGGTAGTTCGGGATCATCAGCATCACCCCGAACATGCAGAAGACCGGCGTCATCGGGTGGCACACCAGCCGCAGCTGCTTATATAATAGCGTCCGCATCATAGGGCCTCCTCTCTGCGGCGACAATGATCTCCTCGAGCGTTGAGCCAAGGTCGGCGTAGTGCGCCATGAAGCCCGCGAGCGTGTCGCTGCGCTGCAGGCGGCCCTCCTGAATGAAGGTGATGTGGCTCGCGCACTTCTCCAGATCCGAGGTGATGTGCGTGGAGAAGAGGACGCTGCGCGTCCCGTCCGCCGCGATGCGCCGCAGCAGCTCCGCCAGCTCGTCGCGGCTCACGGGGTCGAGCCCGCTCGTCGGCTCGTCGAGGATGAGCAGGCGCGCATCGTGCGACAGCGCCAGCGCGAGCATATATTTCACGCGCATACCGGACGAGAGCTGGTCGACGCGCTTATTCTCGTCGATGGCGAACAGGTCGAGGTAGTGGCGGTATTTCTCCTCCTGCCAGTTGCTGTAGAACCGGCGGGTGACGTCCGTGATGGTCCTGACCTTCTTCTTCGGGTAGAAGTCGATACCGCCGAGCACGACGCCGATGTTCTCCTTGATATAGCGCTCATTTTCCGAAAATTCCCGGCCGAACATCTCCACGCGCCCCGCGTCGGGGTGCACTAAGCCGAGGATGGACTTGAGCGTCGTGGACTTGCCCGCACCGTTGCGCCCGATCAGCCCCATCACCGCGCCCCTCCGGCACGGAGAAGGACACATCCTCGAGCCGGAAGGCCGGGTACGTCTTGCGCAGTCCCTGTACCTCCAGCAGATTCATGCCTCGTCCTCCTCTTCGCTCTCCATCCCGTCAAAGACGCTGCGCAGCAGCGGACTGAGCTTTTCCGTCGTCTGCAGCGCGATGCCGCGCTCGCGGTCCGCCAGCAGGATGAGCGAGTCCCCCGGCGCGAGCCCAAACATCGCGCGCACCTCCTTCGGGATCACGATCTGTCCCTTTGGGCCGAGCTTCACCGAGGCCATATAGTGCCGGTCGTCTTTTCTGTGTCCCATGCCGATCCCTCCTGAGAGTTTTAAAAGTATAACTTTTCTTACTTTTGCTACATCGTAACATAACCGGAAACCGCTGTCAACCCCTTTACCGCAGGGAGAAAATGTGGTATATTGAACCAAACGCATACCAAAAAGGAGTATTTTTACCATGGATCTCTGTAACCGCAGCGATATTCAGGCGCTTTTGGCGCGGCACGGCTTCCATTTTTCCAAGTCCATGGGGCAGAACTTTCTCATCGAGCTGGGTGCCCGCGCAGATTGCCGACGCCTCCGGCGCGGACGCGGGGATGGGCGTGCTGGAGATCGGCCCCGGCATCGGCCCGCTGACGCAGCAGCTCGCGCAGCGTTCGGGGCGGGTCGTCTCGGTCGAGCTCGACCGGCGGCTGCTGCCGGTGCTGGCGGAGACGATGGCGGGCTTCGACAACTTCACGCTCGTTGAGGGCGACGCGATGAAGATGGACCTGCGCGCGCTCACGGCAGAGCATTTCGCGGGGCTGCGGCCGATTCTCTGCGCGAACCTGCCCTATAATATCACGACGCCGTTTCTCACCGCGTGCGTGCAGGCGGGCTGCTTCGAGAGCCTGACGGTGCTCATCCAGAAGGAGGTCGCCGAGCGGATCTGCGCCGCGCCGGGGACGGCAGCATTCGGGGCGTTTTCGCTCCTGATGCAGTACTACACAGAGCCGGAGCTGCTCTTCACCGTGCCGAACACCTGCTTCATCCCTGCGCCGAAGGTGACCTCCGCCGTCATCCGCTGCCGGACGCGCAAGACGCCGCCCGTCGCCGTCCGGTCGGAGACGATGCTCTGGCGGACGGTGCGCGCGGGCTTTGCCCTGCGGCGCAAGACGCTGGTGAACAGCCTGCAGACGGCCTTCCCACTGCCGAAGGCGCAGCTAACTGAGATCGTGGAGCGCTGCGGACTCGAGCCGACGGTGCGCGGCGAGCGGCTGGGGCTGGCGGACTATGCGCGTCTGGCGGACGCGCTGGGCGAAGCGGTCAGCGAGAACTGAAGAAGGCACAGGCCCGCGGGCCTGTGCCTTTTTTGTGGGATAGGGCCTCCGGCGGGTTATTTTTCTCAGCAGTGAGAAAAAGTAACCCCGCCGGAGGCAGAATACGCCGATTCCCCCACCAACCCGCCAACAAAAACAAACAGGGCAGGGGAGACCCCCGCCCTGCAAAGCCGTCAGACGCTCAATACAGCCGTTGCTTCTTGGCGATCACCTCGCCGTCGACCTCGATCGTCTGACGGCCGGTGGGATAGAACACCGTCGCGACGTCGTGGCCGTCGATGCGGGCGGAAATGGTGTGCTCCCGCTCGATGATGCCCTCCGTGCGGCCGTAGACCCGCCCGTCCACGACCAGCTCCGTCAGGCCGCGGCTGCGGCGCACCTCGATGTGGCGGCCGTTCCAGTCGGCGGTGACGAGAATGCGGTATTTCCACTCCTCCTGCGCGCCGAGGGAGGGGGTGTTGGGCTGACCGCCGAGGGACGCGTCATAGAACGTGGACTCCACGAGCGGCTGGGTGGCGGGCGTCTCCTCCGGCTGCGGAGCGAGCGCCTGCTGCGCATGCTTCACGCCGAGCACCAGATAGACGAGTACCAGATGTGAAACAGCAGGTCGGGCAGATTATAGAGAACGTCATCCGATCCGAGCGTATCGACCACGAGCGCGCCGGTATCCACCGCGAACAGCACGAGCGCCGCGATCATCCAGCCGCGCCGCTTCTTCGAGAAGATCCAGCACAGCAGATACGGCACCAGCACGAGCACCGCAAAGGCGAGTCCCACGGCGAGATAGAGCCCCTCGTCGGAGTACTCGAGGAAAACGCGCCCCGTCAGCGCCAGCATATAGGCCAGATAGTCGGAAAAAGAGAAAATAAATATCGACGCCGAACGCGGCAAACGCGACGTTGACCGCGGAGAAAATGAGCATGAGCAGGAGATTGCCGCGCGCGGCCTGATAAGCTGCTGGGGCGATTTGTTTTTCTTTCTTTTCATGGAAGCCTTCCTCTCTGCGCTCACAGCGCACGCATGGACTCGGGGCGCAGGCCGTGGCCGCGCAGCCCCTCCTGTACGCGCGCGAGCAGCGCCGCGCGGTCGTCGTTGAGCGTCCCCTTGAGCGTCAGGTAGTTCGACGCGTGGTTCGAGCGGAAGATGCTGCCGGGACTGTCGATGTGCTGGAGAAACAGCTCCGTCTCGCGGAGAATATCCACCGGGCCGAGCACCTCAAAGCTGCCCTCGCGTACCCACTTGGCAAGCGGCGTACCCGGCTCGACCATCAGCGTCAGCAGGCCGACATACTCCGGGTTCATCGCGCTGAGCGCCTGCGCCGTGCCGATGGCGTGCTCGCGCAGCAGCTCGCGGCTGCCGAGCCCGGAGATCGCCGTGACCGACAGCGCCAGACCGCAGCGGCGGGCCTTTCTGCCCGGCGGCGACGATGGCCGCGGCATCGTGTCCCTTGTTCATCCGCGTGAGCACGGCGTCGCATCCGGACTCAAGCCCCATGTAGACCATCCGCAGCCCCCCGCGCCCGCAGCAGGCGCAGGTCGTCCTCGCTCTTGATCTGCAGGCTCGTGGGCGAGGCGTAGCACGTCACGCGCTCGCACTCGGGGGAAGAGCCCGTAGATCAGGCCGAGAATCTCGATGAGCTCGTCCGTTTTGCGCATGAGCGCGTCGCCGTCGGCGAGAAACACGCGCTCTACCCGGTGGTAGACGCGCCGTGCCAGCTCGAAATCCTCGCGGATCTCCTGCATGGGGCGCATGGAAAAATGCTTGTCGTCGTACATGTCGCAGAAGGCGCAGCTGTTGTGGCTACAGCCGTAGGTCACCTGCACGATCAGGCTGTACGCCTCGCTCGGCGGACGGTAAACTTTCCCCTTGTATCGCATGTAAAATGTCTCCTTCTTCTTTATAAGATCATTATACCGGATGTTTGCCGCTTTGAAAAGCACATATTTCTCCCGCCGGGCGCATATGCTGGTCTATCTCAACGAACGAGGTGGACAACATGGACTGTAACTTCAACCGCGTCCGGCTCTGCGGACGGATTTCCTCCGACCCCCGCGCTCTCGCACGTCAACCACGGCGAGACGTTCTACCGCTTTGTGCTCTCGGTGCAGCGGCTCTCCGGCCAGTGCGACGACCTGCCCGTCATCGTGCCGCGCCAGCTGCTGCGCGCTTGCCCGCTCGGGCGCGGCGACGCGGCCGCCGTCACAGGGGCAGCTCCGCTCGTTCAACAACCGCAGCGGACAGGGACGGCGTCTGATTATCTCCGTATTTGCCCAGACGCGCTCGAGCGCGGCAGCGGCGTTAACCCTGCAACCGCATCCAGCTCGGGGGCTCGCTGTGCAAGCCCCGAACTACCGCCGTACGCCGCTCGGGCGCCGAGATCTGCGACCTGATCCTCGCGGTGAACCGGCGCTATGGACGGGCGGACTATCTGCCCTGCATCGCGTGGGGCGCTGTGGCGCAGCAGACGCGCTCGCTCACCGTCGGCGCGCCCGCTGTGCCTCGAGGGGCGGGTGCAAAGCCGCGTCTATACGAAAAATCTCGGTACATACGCCGAGGGCGCACGGCCTATGAGGTGTCGATCATGCGCCCGGCGGGCCGGAGGAATTCTTGCCGGAACCGCCGCCGGAGCCAAGCGCGGATTTTGTGCGAAGTGCAAAAAGTGAAAATTTCCTGTTGACAAACGGCGGCGCGGATGGTATAGTTCCATCAAACCGTTGAAGAAGAGTGAGTAAGCGCTGTCTCTTCTCTTTCAGAGAGCCGCCGGTGGTGGGAACGCGGCAGAGAACGCAGAGCTGAATGGGCTTCAAAGGGCAATCGGAAACAGAGCGGACGCTCTGGAGTATGTGCGACGGAGTTTGACCCCTCCGTGAACAAAGGGCGGCGTATGACAGTACGCGCTGAGCGGGCGGACGCTATGTTCCGCCAAGTCGGGTGGCACCGCAGATTGTTTTATCTGTCCCGACAGATCGATGAGATCTGTCGGGACTTTTTATTTTGTCCGGAGAGGAGAGCAGACACCATGCAGGAAACGAGACGATGGCGGCGATTCACAGAGAAGAGAGAAACCGTCAGCGAAACATTCTATAAATTCTATTATTTGAGATTGAAAGAAAGAGGGAACACGCCATGAAAAAGATTATGACTCTGATCCTTGCCGCCGCCCTGTGCCTGACCGCTCTTGTCGGCTGCGGCGATAACGCCGGCACCGATAGCAATAACTACGACAGCAAGACCTTCAAGGTTGCCGTCGTGCAGCAGCTCGACCACTCCTCGCTCAATGAGATCCGCGACGCCATTGAGGCCGAGCGACGCCGCGCCCGAGGGCGTGACCGTCACCTATGAGAACTTCAACGGACAGAACGATAGCACCGTCCTCAACCAGATCGGCTCGCAGATCGTGAGCGGCGGGTATGACGCGATCATCCCCATCGGTACGCTGGCAGCCCAGTGCATGGCGAACGCTGCCGACGGCAGCATCCCCGTCATCTATGCCGCGATCTCCGACCCTGAGACGGCCGGTCTGACCGGGCTTGACAACGTCACCGGCACGAGCGACGCGCTCAACACCGACTCCATCATGAACATGATCTTCGCCGCGAACCCCAACGTCCAGACCGTCGGCCTGCTGTACTCCAACTCCGAGCCGAACTCCACCACCCCATCGCCAACGCCAAGGCCTATCTCGACAGCAAAGGGCATCAAGTATGTGGAAAAGACCGGCAACACCGCCGACGAGGTGCTCTCCGCCGCGAACGCCCTCGCTGCCGCCAAGGTCGATGCCGTCTTTACCCCGACCGACAACACCATCATGAACTCTGCCGCTGCCGTGGGCGAGATCTTCGCCGAGGCTGGCATCCCCCCTACACCGGCGCCGACTCCTTCGTGACGGCCGGGTGCTTCGCGACCTGCGGCGTGAACTACACCGACCTCGGTACCTACACCGCCGATATGGCGCTGGAGATCCTCAGGGCGGCGCGGTGCCCACCTTCCACGTCATGGACGGCGGCATCATCACCGTCAACAAAGGGAGACGGCCCAGAAGCTGAGCATCGACCCGTCGGTCTTCTCCAGCCTCGCCGGTCAGGTCGTTGAGGTCGACACTGCCGCGTAACCAAAACAACACGAGCCGCACCGCCCGCGGGGAGCCGTTCCCTGCGGGCGGCGCGTGGATAGAATGGGATAGAAGGAGAATTGTACATGCTGAGTATGAATGTCGTCACCGGCGCGCTGGGCTGGGCTTTATCTATGCTCTTGTCGCGATGGCGCTGTTTTGAGCTTCCGCGTCCTGAATATCGCGGATGATGACCACGGACGGATCGTTCACGCTGGGCTGCGCGGTGTCCGCCGTGCTGGCCGTGGCGGGGCACCCGATCGCTTGGGATCCCGCTGGCCATGCTGGCCGGTGCCGCGGCGGGCTTCATCACCGCTCTGCTGCAGACGTCGCGGGCATCATCACGAACACCGGACTTTACGGTGAACCTCGCGGTGATGGGTTTTCGGCCAACGTGAACATGCTCAAGACCGACACGATTTTCTCATGTTCAGGAATCTCCTCGGCGGCGCGGCGGCGTATAAGCTCATCCTCGCCGCGGCCATCGCGGCGGTGGTGCGTGCTGCTGATCCTGTTTCTGCGCACGCGGCTGGGGCTCTCCATCCGCGCCACGGGCGATAACCCCGACATGGTGCGCGCGAGCTCCATCAACACGCGCGTGACCGTCACGATCGGCCTGTGCGCCGCGAACGCCGTCACGGCGCTCTCCGGCGCGATCCTCGCGCAGTATCAGAAGACCGCCGACATCAACCTCGGCACCGGCATGGTCATCATCGGCCTCGCTTCGCTCATCATCGGCGAGACGATCTTCGGCCCGCGGCGGCATCCCGCTCAAGGTCGTCGGCGCGGTGGCGGGCAGCGTAATCTACCGCTTCATCATCGCCGTCGCCCTGCGGCTGAACCTCCCGGCGGAGTGTCTCAAGCTCATCTCTGCCGTCATCGTGGCGCTGGCTATCGCCCTGCCGTACCTGCGCCAGCAGCATAAGTCCCGCCGCGCGCGCACCGGACGGAAAAGGGCGTAACCATGCTGGAACTGAGGCATATCTCCAAGACGTTTTACCCCGGCACCGTCCACGAAAAGACGGCACTGCAGGATCTGTCGCTGACGCTGCAGACCGGCGACTTCGTGACCATCCTCGGCAGCAACGGCGCCGGCAAGAGCACGCTCTTCAACGCCGTTGCCGGGGCTTTGCCGTTGACAGCGGACGCATCGTGCTCGACGGACAGGAGCTGACGGGCATGCCGACTATAAGCGCAGCAAGTTCATCGGCCGCATGTTTCAGGATCCGATGCGCGGCACCGCACCGAATATGACGATCGAGGAAAACCTCGCGCTGGCCTTCCTGCGCACGAACGGCAAAGCTCGCCCTTCTCCGTCATCACCCGTGCCGACCGCGCCGCCTTCCGCGAAAAGCTCGCCCAGCTCGGGCTGGGGCTCGAGGACCGGATGCAGCAGCCCGTTGGCCTGCTCTCCGGCGGACAGCGGCAGGCGCTGACACTCCTCATGGCGACGGTTGTCACACCGAAGCTCCTCCTGCTAGACGAACACACCGCCGCACTCGACCCGGCCACGACGGAAAAGGTGCTCGCCCTCACGGACGAGATCGTGCAGAGCGCGCACATCACCTGCATGATGATTACCCACAACATGCACTCCGCGCTCGCCACGGCAACCGCACTATCATGATGGATCACGGAAAAATCGTCCTCGATGTAGCGGGCGAGGAGCGCGCGAAGCTGACGGTGGAGGATCTGCTCGACCGGTTCCGCAGGCTTTCCGGGGATGAGCTCGACAACGACCGGATGCTGCTGTCTGAGCTTGGTCAAAAGGGCAATGCCTTTTTGACCAAACGGGATTCCTCCGATCCGCCTTGCCCCACTATAGGCGGCGCTGCGACACTGCGCTGCGCGTGTTTTTTGCGGCGTACGCGCCGCCGCAAAAAAAACGGATTGGATTTTTCGAGGCTCCAGAGCCGCGAACTCTGTGAGACTTTTGACAGATTAAGACACGGCGGGAATTCCGCCGTGTCTGTTACCGTGCGAAGGGAGATTAGCGGGTAAATCGGGCTTGTCCATGCCTCCGGCAGGTACTTCTCCCGCACGGGAAAAGTACCGAAAAAGCGCGCCAGAAATCGGCTGACACGACGGTGTATCTTCCTTTTCGGTCGACAAGCGGGATTTTCGGTAGGATGGTGCCTAAGTTTAGTATCGTCTCTACGCTGGCGCCGCTGCCGCTTACGCTCTGAAATGTAGGAGCTTGTATGTTGCTCGTTCGGGGGGGGGCCGGCGGCCCCACAGAGGTCAGAAGAGGTTTTGTGGTCGAATGGCGGGGCGATGTGGGCATCGCCCCCGCCGGAGGCACAAAAAACCGCCCCGCATGACGCAAATCATACGGAGCGGTTCTGCATTCGGTTTATATTCCCAGCAGCCACGAAGCAAAGCGGAAATAGATCAGCAGCGACGTCGCGTCGACGATCGTGGAGATAAAGGGGCTCGCCATCACGGCGGGGTCAAGCCCGATCTTCTCCGCCAGCAGCGGCAGCGAGCAGCCCACGCACTTGGCGAACACCACCACGAAGAAGATCGTCAGGCACACCACAAGGCACACCAGCGGCGTGACCGCGCTGTTGCCGAGGAGCAGCCGGTCGACAAGCAGCATCTTCCCAAAGTTCGCGCACGCAAGGCACACGCCGCACAGCGCCGACACGCGCAGCTCCTTCCACAGCACGCGCAGCACGTCGGAAAAGTCCACCTCGTCCAGACTCAGCGCGCGGATCACCGCGGTGGAGGCCTGCGTGCCGGGTTGCCGCCCGTGCCGGAGAGCATCGGAATATACGCGTTGAGCACGATGCACGCGGCCAGCGCTTCATAGTGGTTGAGGATCATCCCCGTGAACGTCGCCGAGAGCATCAGGATCATCAGCCACGGCAGGCGGGCCTTCCATGTGTCGAAGACGCCGGCCTTGAGATAGGGCTTGTCCGAGGGGAGCATAGCGGCCATCTTCTCGAAGTCCTCCGTCGTCTCCTCCTCGATGACGTCCATTGCGTCGTCGACGGTGACGATGCCGACCAGCCGCTGCTCCATGTCGACGATGGGCAGGGCGAGGAAGCCGTACTTGTTCAGCGCCTGCGCCACGTCCTCCTTATCGTCCATCGTCTTGGCCCAGACGACGTCCGGATCCATGATCTCCTCGATCAGGTCGTCCTCCTCCGCGAGGAGCAGGTCACGCACCGACAGCACGCCGAGCAGGTGGCGCGTCGGGTCGGTGACGTACAGGATGTTGATCGTCTCCATGTCGCCGCCGATACGGCGGATACGCTTGAAGGCGTCCTCGACGGTCATGTCCTTTTCAGGGAGAGAAACTCCATGTTCATGATGGAACCGGCAGAGTCCTCGGGGTATTTGAGAATTTCGTTGATGGATTTGCGCATCTCGGGCGTGGCCCTGTCGAGGATGCGGATCACGACGCTTGCGGGCATCTCCTCGACGATATCGACGGCGTCGTCGAGGTACAGCTCGTCGAGCACCTCCTGCAGCTCGGTGTTGGAAAAGCCGTTGATGAGCATCTCCTGGCTGTCACTCTCCAGCTCGACGAACACCTCGGCCGCCGTCTCCCTTCGGGAGCAGCCGGTACAGCAGCGGCATAAGCTTTTCACCGGATTTTTCCAGCAACAGCGCGATGTCCGCCGGCTCCATGGGCAGAAACAGCTCACGCAGCTCGGTATACTGTTTACTTCGGGCCAGCTCCTCGATTTCTTCCAGATACTGGTCCATTTCCTCCTGATAGTCAAACATATACCCGGCTCCTCCTCTCTGAGAAAATAAAAAAAACCCGCTGCACACCGGCTATGTGGTATGCTGCGGGTCTGCCTGCATGTCAGACACATTCTGCGCGCGCACGCGCAGCCACCGTAACAAGCTTTAGCATCGCGGGGCGGTGAAACTGCGTTAGATGATACCTTGGTTTCGATATCGCCTGTTCAAACCCTCTCGTGGTGTCTCCACCATTTTGCGGCAGCAGCCCATATCCCTCGCGGTAGCCTTACCTACCGGAATCTATATTATATGTATTTGATATTTTTATAGTACGGCAAATAGCGGACCGTGTCAACCCCTTTTGCCCGCGCCATTACAGATAAATTTGCGTCCTTAACGCCCCGGATGCTCTCACCCAGCTCCTGCAGGAAAATCTTTCCATATTCGGACAATTCCTCTCCCGCGCGCGTGACGAGAATGCTCACGCGGTCGGGCGGCGGCTGGACGAAATTGCAGATGCGCAGCCCCTCGCGCTTGAGCTGCTCGGCGGCGATGGCGGGCACGGCGCCCAGAGCTGCTTATTCTCGCGCGGGAAGAAGTGCAGCGGCTGGAGCGTGTCGGCATAGACATACGGCCGCGCGCCGGAGCCCGTAGACACGGTCGTGCCAGTGCAGATACTCCGGGTGCCAGGTGATGAGAATCTCGTCGTTGGGATTCAGATCCTCGGCGCGCACGACGTCGGGGAAATCGCTCCCCGGAAAGCAGCCCATCAGGAACTTCTCGCGGAAGATCGGCGTGCATTCGAGCTGTTCGTTGACAATGACGTTGCTGTCGATTAGCGCGAGATCCAGCTCGTGGTTGAGCAGGCCCGCGGCGGAGTCCTCCGCGCGCATGGTGTGGATCCAGAGAAGCGCGGGGTAGCCCTGCGAGAGAAAGCGGCGGTAGACGGCGGGGAGGATGTACTGGTTCGTCGTGTATGTCGCGGCGATGCGCAGATACTCGCGCCGCCCGAGCTCGGCGAGCGAGTCCGTCTCGGCGAGCAGACTCTGCCAGCGCTGGGCCAGCGTCAGGAACTTCTGCCCCGCCTCCGTCAGCTGGATGCGGCGCTGCCCCTTGCCCCGTATGAACAGCGGCGTCCCCACGCGCTCCTCAAGCGCACGGATGCGCATGGAGAGCGTGGGCTGGGTGATATAGAGCGCTTCGGCCGCGGCGGTCATCGTCCCGTGCTGCACCACGGCCCAGAATGTCTCGATGTCGAGGTTTGTCATGCGGCTGTACCTCCAAAAATATATCAAGATGTATTTATCTTTTACTCTAATACAATCAATTTTACAAGTCAATATTTTTGTGTTACAGTAACGCACACAAAAGGAACAGGTGCTGCAGCCGCCTTCCCGCGCAGTGCAGTGAAGGCTTGATTCAGAATAGAGCTGTTCTCCCCTTGTTTGGTTTGGTTATTTGTTTTCCACCGCGCGCAGGTGCTGATTCCAGCCCCGCCGGTCGGAGTCCCTTTCCGCTGCCGATCCGATTGCCGGATCGAAGTTGCCCGTTTCGGGCCGCCCGGTTCCTTTTTTTCATCTGCTTTTCTTTTCTTCCTTTTTCTCTCTATAATGGAAAAGGCGTCAGACACAGTCTGGCGCCTTTTCTGCATACCCCTTCAGGAGGGGCCGGTATGGAACAGTTTCAGTTGATATTTGAACTCATCGGGACGGTGGCCTTTGCCATCTCCGGCGCGATGCTCGGCATCCGCAAGGGGCTCGACCTCTTCGGCGTGAGCATGACGGGCATGCTCACGACCGTCGGCGGCGGGATCCTGCGCGACACGATCCTCGGCCGGACGCCGCCCGCGGCGCTGACCGATCCGCTGGAGGCGCTGATGGCCATCGGCGTCTCAATGCTTGTGTTTCTGATCTGCGCGCGCCTTCATCCGTGCGGCGAGCACCGTTATGCAGATCTCCTGCTCCTGGTGGCGGATTCCATCGGTCTGGGCGTGTTCACGGCGAACGGCGCGGCCATCTGCATAGCATTCGGCTGCGGCGACCGGATATTCCTCACGCTCGTCTGCGCCGTGCTCACGGGAGTCGGCGGCGGAATTCTGCGCGACCTCTGCTGCATGGAGCGGCCCTATGTCTTTACAAAGCACATTTACGCCTGCGCTTCGCTCGGCGGGGCGGCGGTGTGTCTGCTGCTTTGGCCGCTTGGACAGAATGCGGCCATGCTCGCGTGCCTGCTCGTCACGATTGTCCTGCGATTGTGCGCGGCGCACTTCCGCTGGAGCCTGCCGCGCCTGCGGGGGGATCAGGCTTGACAGAGGACGCGGGTGTGGTATATAGAAAAAGGGCGCTGCGACAAGCGGTCAGCCCAGTCAGTTAAGGAAACTCAAAATGAGAAACCGTCACTTGGCCGAGTGGCGGTTTCTGCTTTTTACGATGATCGTAACCGTGAAAGACCCGATATGCAGGATGGTTTATTTCGGCGGGGATTGGCATTTGAATCGGCTGGTTCTGCCGCCGGCGGGTTGCTTTTCCCGCGCAGGAAAAGCAACCAAAGCGCGCAAGAAACCAAGGTTTCTTGACTTCCTCACCTGCCGACACGTAAGATTTTCGGCAGGACGGTGCCTAAGTTTTGAATCGTCTCTGCTGCTGCGCCGCTGCCGCTGACGCTCTGAAATACAGGAGCGTGCAGCTTTTATGGATTGGTTCATTTCTTACAAACAGAAACAAAAGCGACAGTCCGGTGCAGGGGCTTGCCAAAGGGGAGGTCTGTGGTATGCTACAGGCCACAAAAAAAAACAACGTACCGAAAAGGAATTTGCATGATGGAACAACAGACCAATACGCGCAGACGGCGTCTGCGCATCCCTCCGCCTTGCCATCTGGGTGGTGCTTCTGGCGCTTGGCCGCGCTGGTCGGCGCGGCTTCAGGCGTCATCGGCTCGCACAGCAGCAAGACGACACGTCTCGGCTTGGATATCGGCGATGGCGACGCAGGCGGCCCTACACCACGCAGGTCAACGTCACGGAGGGCTCGCGCGTGCTGTGGGGCGTGACGATCCCGTTCACCCAGAGCAAGTACATCTACAGCTACGATGTCACCATCAAGGCCGGGATTGACTTTGGCGGCATTGACTGGGATCTGGATGAAGAACAGAAAACAATCCAGTGACGATGCCGGAGACGCGGGTACTCAGCAGCGAAATTAACCTCGACTCCTTTAAGGTCTACCACGAGTCCGAGAGCATCTTCCACCACATCACGCTCGAGGAGAACAACGCTGCGCTGCAGGAGCTGCAGCACAACGCGGAGGAGACGGCCATTGCCAACGGTCTGCTCGAAAACGCGCGCAGCAACGCAGAGACGATTCTGAAGGGCTTTTTCACCAAGGCGTATGATCTGGACAAGTATACATTGACCTTCGAGTAAGCAAAAAGACCGGGTGCTTCCCATGAACTGCTCCAGTTTGTGCGGACAGCACAAAAAGCCCCCATGTAGGCGATATGAAGTTTAAGTGGAGTGGCGCAGCATCAGCGGCGCCACTCCGGTCTTTGTCTGGATGCGCTCGTGGTTGTAGAAGTGAATATAACGATCAATCTTTTCATTGGCTTCATTGAAGGACACCGGTTTGTGTCTGTAAATACACTCGGTTTTGAGAATGGGAAAAAATTTTCTGCCATCGCATTGTCATAGCAGTTCCCGCGTCTTGACATGGACGGAGTTATACCGTATTTTTGAGTTAGCTTGAAATATGCTTGGGATGTATATTGAAAGCCCTGGTCGCTGTGGAGCTGCAACTCCGCAGCGACCCTTTTTTCTCTTTGCGCATAGCAAGGCGGATCGTGTCCAGCACAAAGGTTAACCGTTTGTTCTGTGCCAGTCTTATAAGCGACAATGCTGTTATCGTATAGATCCCGGATCATTGACAGATACAGAATGCCTTGCTTTGTGTGTATATACGAAATGTCTGTGACCCATTTTCTGTTAGGCTTGTCAGCATGAAACTGCCTGTTGAGCAGGTTCTCATAGCGATGCAGCTGCTGTCCCATGTTGACCCA
>VOFG01000844.1_pt1 | contig 20001 bp, 31 predicted proteins | sample 5384171 | NCBI WGS metagenome assembly VOFG01 (sample SAMN12384726, study PRJNA508395) | human gut metagenome | isolation source: healthy gut F | host: Homo sapiens
TATACACCTTTTTCCATCATACGTTTTGCGAATTCTGCTGCTGTCTTCTCATCATAGAGCATAACAGGTACGCATGGATGTGTTCCCGGAATAATATCAAATCCGTTATCTACCAGCTGTTTTTCTGTAGTATGCAGTTACCTCTTCCAGGTGATCACGAAGTTCTGTACTCTCCTCCAGCATGTCAAACAGTTCCAGGCTGGCCCCTGCAATTGCCGGTGCCAGAGAGTTAGAGAACAGGTACGGACGGCTTCTCTGTCTTAACAGATCAATGATCTCTTTCCGTCCGGATGTATATCCGCCGGATGCTCCTCCAAGTGCTTTTCCCAATGTTCCGGTAATGATATCCACACGGCCTTCCACACCACAGTACTCTGCTGTTCCACGTCCGGTCTTTCCTACAAATCCGACCGCATGGCTATCATCAACCATAACCAGTGCGTTATATTTATCAGCCAGATCACATACCCCTTTTTAAATTACAGATGATTCCATCCATAGAAAATACGCCATCTGTAGCGATCAGTTTGATTCTTGCTCCGGCTTCGTCTGCTTCTTTTAATTTTGCTTCCAGATCTTTCATATCGTTATTCTTATAGCGGAAACGTTTTGTTTTTACACAGACGTACTCCGTCAATGATAGAAGCATGATTCAGTTCATCACTGATGACTGCATCTTCTGCTGTCAGAATTGTCTCGAATAATCCTCCGTTTGCATCAAAGCATGAAGAATAAAGGATCGTATCGTCTGTTCCCAGAAATCCGGAGATCTTTTTCTCCAGTTTCTTATGAATGTCCTGTGTTCCACATATAAAACGTACAGATGCTACTCCGTATCCTTTTTCATCATATGTTCTCTTAGCTGCCTCGATCAGTCTCGGGTTATCCCCCAGTCCAAGGTAGTTATTCGCACACATACAAAGAAGTTCTCTTCCGTCTTCCATCTTCACTCTTGCTCCCTGCGGGGATACAAAGGTGCCTCTCCTTTGAAAAAGCCCGGCTTCTTTGATTCCTTCTACTTCTTTTGTATAAATGCTTAAAATATCGTCTTTACGTGCCATTTTCTCAACCTCTCCATTTTTTTTATTCTGCCTTTTTTCCTGCTTTGTTCCATGCACTCTTCTTAGTCATTTACATGTGCCCAGTCCAGAATGACTTTTCCCGAATTACCGGAGATCATAGCGTCAAATCCTTTCTGGAAATCTTTGATGTCAAAATGATGTGTGATGATATCCGAGATATCAAGTCCTGCCTGTAACATCGTAGACATCTTGTACCATGTATCCCATACTTTACGTCCATAGATTCCTTTCAGATGTAATCCGTTGAAAATTACTGTCTCAAGATCTACTTTGGCATCTGTTCTCTGTAATCCTAACAGTGCAATGTGTCCGCCGTGCTTCATATTGTGGATCATATCATCCAATGCCACCTGTGATCCGGACATCTCAAGACCGACATCAAATCCTTCTGCCATTCCGATCTCTTTCATGACATCTTTCAGATTCTCTTCTTTTAAGTTAACTGTTCTTGTTGCTCCCAGCTTCTTGCAAGTTCCAGTCTGTATGGATTCATATCCGTTACCACAACATGTCTTGCACCCGAGAACTTCACGATTGCTGCTGCCATACATCCGATCGGGCCTGCTCCGGCGATCAGCACATCCTCCCCCAGTGCTTCAAAAGAAAGTGCTGTATGTGTTGCATTTCCAAATGGATCAAAGATTGCATACATCTCTTCCGGAATGTTCGGATTACATGGCCATACGTTACTTGACGGAATCACAAGATATTCCGCAAATGCTCCGTTACGGTTCACGCCGACACCTTTCGCATCCTTACAGTTCTCCTTGTGTCCTTCCAGACAGTTACGGCATTTTCCACATGTAATATGTCCTTCACCGGATACCAGATCACCGATCTTGAACCCCTGTACACCTTCCCTTTTTTCTACGATCTCTCCAACATACTCATGACCTGCTGTAAGGCCGATCGGAATCGTATGCTGTGCCCAGTCATTCCACTGATAAATATGTACATCCGTTCCACAGATTGCTGTCTTGTGGATCTTGATCTTCACATCATTCGGTCCTACTTCCGGAATCGGAACACGCTTCATCCACAGTCCTTCCTCCGGTTTTCCTTTACTAGTGCCCACATCAGACCATCATTATTTAATTGCATATTATATGACCTCCCAAAAACACCATCTCCCCAGATGGCAATCTCTTTATTAACAATGGTTATTATACCACTCTTACTGCATATGCACAACCTCTAAACGATATTTTTTTGTTTAATATGACAATTTTTTTCACATACTTTTTCCTTTTTCTTGTCATTTTGCACCAAAAAATAATATTTACTTTCCTGCTCTTTTCCTGTATAATCATAATCATACTTGCGAAAAGCAAAAAAAAACAAAAGAGAGGGGTGCGGGATTCAAAAAATCCTGCCAAAAAAACAATGAAAGATTTAATCAAAAAATGGAACAGCATCAGCCTAATCAAACGGATCATCTGCGGATTGATCATTGGTCTGGTTCTTGGTCTTGTTGTTCCGCAGGCATCCGTAATCTCGATTCTCGGAACCATGTTCGTCGGAGCACTGAAAGGAATCGCCCCGCTTCTGGTATTCTTCCTGGTTATGAGTGCACTCTGCCACATGAAGTCTGGTCAGAAGACCAATTTAAAATTTATTATCATTTTGTACATGGTTGGTAACCTTGTATCTGCCTTTGTAGCCGTTATTGCCTGCCGGTTATTCCCGGTAACCCTGACCTTTACAGACACTGCTTCTGCTACCGATATCACTCCGCCAAGCGGAATTGCGGAAGTGCTCACCAACCTTTTGAACAATCTCGTTAAGAATCCGGTTGATTCCATTGTCAATGCTAATTATATCGGTATTCTTTTCTGGGCAGTTATTTTTGAATTGCATTAAAACATGCGAACAAGGGAACAAAAGATGCACTGGAGAACATTTCCGATGCAACGGCGACCGCAGTTCAGTGGATCATCAACTGTGCTCCGTTCGGTATCATGGGACTGATCTTCTCTACGATTTCAGAACAGGGACTGGATGCATTACTTTCTTATGGAAAGTTAATCCTCGTTCTGGTTGGAAGTATGGCTGTTGTTATCTTCATTATCAATCCGGTCATTGTATTTATTTTCACAAAACAGAACCCATTTCCACTGGTATTTACCTGTCTGAAAGGAAGCTTTATCACAGCATTCTTCACCAGAAGTTCTGCTGCCAATATTCCGGTTAATATGGAACTTTGTAAGAAACTTGGTCTGGACGAAGATACCTACTCTATCTCCATTCCACTTGGAGCTACGATCAACATGGCAGGGGCTGCGATCACAATCTCTGTAATGGCTTTATCTACCGCTCATACACTGGATATCCATGTAGATTTTCTTACATCGATCATTCTCTGTGTACTTGCTGCATTAAGTGCCGCAGGTGCTTCCGGAGTTGCCGGCGGATCTCTTCTTCTTATCCCTATGGCCTGCAGCCTCTTCGGTGTACCGAATGATGTTGCCATGCAGGCTGTCGGTGTTGGATTTATCATCGGAGTTATCCAGGATTCCTGTGAGACAGGCCTCAATTCTTCATCCGATGTACTTTATACAGCCATTGCTGATATCCGTGAAAAGAGACTTCGCGGTCGGAAATAATACATAGAAGCTGCCACTGGCAGCTTCTATTCCATATTAAAAAAATACCGGGAGTGGAAGAATCTTTCTATTGATTCTTCCACTCCCGTATTTATTCTTATTTTTCACTCAAACCATTGGATTTTGTTATCCTTTAATTGATATATCCTGCCTTTTTAAGCTCCTCTTCTGCCTTTGCAAGATTCGCATCAGACACACGGATAATCGGTCCTGTACAGCCCATTCCGCTCTCTGCATAGATGTTCTGCTTCCACAGTACTTTCACCGCATCTTCCAGATCCATAACTTCTATTCCCGCAATCTGGGATGTCACGATCTCTTTTGGCGGAGCCTTTACTTCTATGGCTTCCGATGCCGGTTTCGACATCTGTTTTCTTGCCGCCAGGATATCTTTTAAACCGGCTTTGTCTGCTGCTACAAATTCTTTCTTTGCGATCTCAAATACTTTAGTTTTTTTACCAGCTCCGCCGCATAACGGATTGCGCCTGCGATCACTGGTGCTCCTGACGCCCTGGATACAATCATAACCAGCTGTTCATAACCTTCCCCGACACCAGGGCCATAACCATATCCGGATGCTTCAAAGCTGCCTCCTGTTGTGTAAGAAGATAACATCTTCACCATGATATTTCCGGTCAGCGAATCACATACCATAATGTCCGGTGTTCCCTGCAGTACATCATTTCCACGCATTACACACCCCCGTCAGCTCTTGCTGATTCAGCAAACGTAATGTCGTATCCGTTTTTCTCAAGTTCTTTTAATGCCATCTCCGTCTGGCGTGCACCATCCACATTCAGGATTCCCACTGTCGGATGCTCCTTACCACACGCCTTTGCAGCTATGATTCCATAGATTGTATTTTTGATCATTCCTTCTATACGGTCTGAACTGGAAGTTCCGGTTGTATTGGCAATGAACATCTCTCTTCCCTTCGCCGGAGTCACAACACGTCCAACCGTCGATACCCCGATTGGGAATGGGAAATGCATCGTTACCGCACCGTCTATTTCATGCGATGCAAGTAATTTCTTCCATCTTCTTATGGCCTTCTTCATCATCTGCCACCTTCACGGTAGTAATGCCATCTGCTTCCAGTGTTCCGATATAATATACGTCAATTCCATCTTTTGCTGCCATCTTTGCGGCTTCCATGGCATTCTCTTCTCCATGTTCGCTACCCATTCCGGTCAGTGCAATCCTCGGTTTCTTTCCAAAGTTTCCGGTCTCCAGACCTTCTGCCATCTGCAGAAATGTGTCTGCAATGATTTTTTCAATCTTATCTGCCATCTTGCACACCCCCTATTCAGCCATCAGGGTTGCTGCAAATTCTTTCATCGCCTTTGCGATCAGTCCCTTTACTTCTTCCTCAGATACACCTGCAGCTTCTTCCTGTACAGCTGCTGTATTTGCCATGAATAACGAATGATACCCCATCGAAAAGGTTCGTCATACGTCCAAGGAACAGGCTTCCTTTTCCGATGATCATTGCATTCTTAATCTTTCCATCCAGAATATCTTCTCTTGCAAATCCTACATATGGAACACCGGAAGGAATGTGTCCCTGTGTCGGTGCCCATCCGGTCAGGCCATGTTCTTTTGTAAAGTTTGCAAGTTCTTTTCTGTCCAGCTCGCCTCTCTTAACAGCCAGTGCACCGATCATCTTATAATTGGCAAGCGGTACATCTCCAGCTCCTGCCGGTTTTGTGATATCCGGATTCTGCATCTCTGGTGAGTATTTATCGATGTCTGTAATCTTCATTCCTGCTCTGTCAAGCGGATCTGCTACCAGACTTCCGATTACGTTCTGTGGTGCGGAAACTGTTCCTACCCTGTGGAGTCCAAGCATTCCGAGATCGATCTCCGGGTTCACTCCTCCGTCATTCTCAGATACAACAACTGCAAATCCTCCCAGGCAGTCTTCCAGGATCGGAAGGCCTTTCTTTACATGATCTTTTCCGTTCATACCAAGTTTTGCAGTACAGCCTCCTGCTGTAACGACAACCGTCTTATACGCGCCTGCTTTTACCAGTGCGGCTGCCTCGATCAGTGCATGTGTCGGTGCTGCACAGAATCCTCTGGCATCTGATCCGGTTGCATTGACAAGACCTGCCACCTCTGCTGCCGCCTTCGCAAAGTTACCGCCGCCTCTTTGGTTCATATCTCCACAAGCTTCTTCCGCACAGTCAATTACATATTCAACATCTGATTTCTCAATTCCTGCATTCTTCACAGCATAGAGAAGGGCAAGTACACTAGAAGCCTTGCTCATAAGATTTTCATGCATCACATGAGAAGACAGGTTCACATCAATGTCATGTGCCGGTTTTACACAGCCCACCAACTGATGCTCAAAATATAATGGTTCCGCATGATCTTCGCTGATCAGCGTTTCGATCTCAGAAAGTTCCACCCCTTCATGGATTTTTTCAACTATGTCATCAGAGATTACCGGATCTTTGGCAAATGCTTCTTTATATTTTTCAACAAATGCTTTGTCCAGTCTCACTACTTCGAACATATCACATGCCTGTACCAGAAGTAAGAATTCTTCTTCCGGCATGATCTCTCCATATTTTCCGTAACGTTCTGCCCCTTCTTTTTCTTGTCATAATACGGGAATTCTATTTGGGCAAAGTTCATCCGGATGTGCATTACCGATATAAGTCTGATTCGGCCAGTAAGACACTGCCTCTTCATAAGAACGGAGATGCTCCGGTACTGCTTTTTAAATATTCCGAATCCGGATTCACAACTCTTTCTGTTGTCTGTGTTGTTCCGTTGTATAAAAAACCATATCTGGTGTATGTACTAATACATAACTTGCCCCTTTAATTACACTGTTCATTGGTTATCCACCTTTCCATTTACCTCAAAATAAATACCCTGAAATTTAGAAAAAGGACAGTCCCTGTAGGAACACAACGGACCTGTCCTTTTCATTCGTATGAGAAACTTCGACTATAACTGATCTCTGATAGCCTGCATCTCAGAAATGATATCATCAACATCTAATACCATTTCCATCATGCTTACCTGCTCATCATAAACCGCTTCGTCAAACTCTTCTTTCATCTCTGGTTCGCATACGTGATATACCGTGAGTCCAAGCTGGACCCCTGTCAATGGACCTGCGAATGTAGGGATCGCCTAAAGTTACAGTCTCAGCTGCAAGACCTGCAGCCTCTCCTTCTGCTGCACCAAGAACTACTACCAAGTTCTCTGCACCATATTCTTCAGCGAATTCTTTTACTCTCTTCTGGTTTTCCAGATCCATTGCGCCTGCGCTCGTTCAGACGAAACATTCCGTAGATGAGAATACGATCTCAGCACCTGCAGTTTTTACACATTCTGCGATAGCTGGTCCCGGAATTCCATCACGGTCTCCGATAATTATTGCTTTTTTTCCCTTCTAAAATAGCCATAATTACGATCTAATTTTGTTTTTTTTTTATTTAAACCTTATCAAGGTCATTCATCTATGATTTAGAAATTACCTCTCGAGAATCAGATATATTTCTTAATCATTGCTTCAATTGCTTCAGCTGTACAGTCATCTTTTACCAGCTCTTCTACTTTTTCCCCGTCTTTATAGATTGCCATTACAGGAAGTCCAAGAACTTTCTGGGCAATTGCAAGACGACGTGCTTTTGTTGTATTTAACGATGTGAATTTGAGTTTGTCCCCATAAGTATCTGCAAATTCATGTACCTTCGGCATCAGTGCCTGACAAGGAACACATCCATCTCCAAAAAAGTCAACAAATACATAACCTTCTGCTTTTAATACTTCTTCTTCAAACGTAGTCTTATCTACATCTATCATGTCATTTTTCCTCCTTTTTTTATTATAATGACCCGGTTAAATTCCGGAGTTTCTCCTAAAAATAATCTGACATGCTGCGTTCGACCTGAACAGCTGCGATCGCACCATCTGCTGCCGCTGTTACCACCTGACGCAGGCTCTTTACACGTACATCTCCTGCTGCATATACACCCGGAATATTGGTATGCATATCAGCATCCGTCTTAATGTACCCTCTTTCATCCATATCAATGATTCCTTCAAAGATCTTTGTATTCGGAACCGTTCCGATAAATCCGAACAGCCCGAACATTCCGTCTTCCGGATCTGCTTCGACTTTTGTTACTTCTCCGGTCTTAACATTCTTCACATACATTGCCTGAAGGATGTCGTCACCTTCCAGTTCTTCTACGACACTGTCCCCATAAAGAAAAAAGCTTCGGATTCTTAAATGTTTTTTCCTGAATTGATTTTGCAGCCCGCAGTTCATCTCTTCTGTGAATGATCGTAACTTTTCTTGCAAATTTTGTCAGATACATAGCCTCTTCTACCGCGGAATCCCCACCGCCGACTACATATACTTCAAAATCTTCAAAAAGTTCGCATCACATGTTGCACAATAAGAAACACCTTTTCCCTGAACTGTCCTTCTCCTTTGCATCCGATCGGTCTTGCGTGTGCGCCCGTTGCAATGATCACATTTTTCCGCGATATTCATTCTTTTCGCTCTTAAGAACCTTGACCTCTCCTTCAAGTTCTACTTCTTTAATCATATCGGATACCCTTTTTGCCCCGAATTTTTCTGCCTGCTCTGTCATTCTTGCAATCAGAGATGGCCCGGATTCCCCTTCTACAATCTGACCCGGATAATTTTCAATCTCGTCAGTAATTGCGATCTGACCTCCATCCTGACCTTTTCGATGATCAGAACATTGAGCCGGCTTCTTCCTGCATACAGTCCCGCCGCCAGACCGGCAGGACCTGCACCCAGAATGATAACGTCATAAATCTCACTCATTTTACGTTATATCTCCTTCTATATTCACATGTACTATTCAAAAACTTTCTGTCCGTCAACTTCCGTAGTCAAAGCTTCCAGAGCTTTTTCTACGATTCCACGGCGTAATTTCTTTTCTTCTTCCTGATCCAGTGCCGGATTACCGAGTGGATGTGGAATAGCGATCGCCGGTACGATTCTATTTGCACCAACTGTCATAGAAATCGGAGTAACTGTACAGATATGTACAACAGGAATTCCTGCTCTTTCGATTTCTTTTACCATCGTTGCACCGCAACGAGTACAGGTACCTCAGGTAGAGGTCAGGATAACGGCATCTACTCCGTCAGCCTTTAATTTCTGCGAATACTCTGCTGCAAATGCTTTTGCGGATGCTACAGATGTTCCATTTCCTACAGTTGTATAGAACAGATGATGAAGCGATCCGATCACACCTTCTTTTTTTCCATATCGCGAAGAACATCTACCGGAAGTACACGGTCCGGATCTTCATTCGCATATACCGGATCATATCCGCCATGTGCAGTCTCATATGTCTCTTCTGTAAGATCTGTAACTCCTGTAATATCATACTCTCCATAGTGAGAAGCACTTGAACTTTCTATGTGGTCCGGGTTTCCCTTTGGAACGATACCACCGGAAGTAACCAGGGCAATCTTCGCATGTGCAAGATCCTTCACTGCCGGATTTGGTTCTACTCTGTCAAAATTCGGCATCGGATATTCTGTTACATATGGCTTGTCATTCAATTTCTTGATCAGCATCTTAACAGCACGTTTGGATCCTCTTTCTTTTTCGAAGAAGTTTACACGTACACCATTTGGGATATATCCTTCTTCTGCAGATGAACCGATTTTTCTCCTTTTGCCAGTTTCACTGCCAACGGAGCAAGTTTCTTCACTGCATCCCTCATACCTGCCGCACTGTTCTTTGTTGAGATCATGTAGACATCATTCTTGAACATATCTGCTCCAGGGTTTTCTACATACATACCTGTAACTGCAGGAATTCCAAGTTCCTCCTGAACAGCTGCCGCAATTGTACCGCAAGCCACACCATAACGTCCTGCATTGAATGCCGGTCCTGCAATAAATACATCCGGTGCCTGCTCTTTTACCATTGCAAGAATATCTGCTTTTGCTTTTTTCAAGGTTCTCATTGAAGTAAGAATCTCCGCAAATAACTGTTGCAATAATCTCTGCTTCATCTTTAAAATTCTGTGTCAGTGCCAGACCAGGTCCTACAACTTCCCCAACACGAATTTCTGCAGGATAGTCTGCTTTTTCCTCTCCACCAATCTGTGCAAAGAACTGGTTGATATAATGAACTACTTTTATCTTAGACATATTCTTATCCTCCCTCTTCTATCTTGCACTCAGCTTATTGAAACCTGTCTCATTTGTTGCACCTGTGATGACCTGAAGTTCTACTTCAAGAGATCCATCTTCGCGAAGTGTATCTTCACTTGCTCCGGCGATCTTTGTCACATAATCTAAAGTTCCAATTACTTTATCAAGTTTTGGCAGGATAACAACTTCATTTGCATTACCACCTGTTACAACCGCATCTGCTGCCACATCTGCGTCCGCAAGAGACTGTGATTTTCCATCACGTCCGGCATACTCATCTGTAATAATTACAGTCTTGATGCCTTCTGCTTCGATCTTCTTACAGTTCATAATAAGGTCTGTATCCGGATTACCAAATCCTTCCTGTGATACGATAACGCCATCCAGATCTAACATCTTACACAGTTTTGCTGTCCAGTCAGAAGATCTTTCTTTATCTGCAAGGTATACATTTTCATTTGTAATGATCTGACATACAAAGTTCAGTGTCTTTCCATGTTCTTCAAACAGATCATGAACAACCGGATTATTCTCATGTACATATGTAGGATTCTTATCACATGCAGATACACAGTTACCGGAGACGATTGCTCCGTCCATGATCTCTGTAGGACTTAAATTGTAGGAAGTGTCTTCTTTGCATCCACTCCGTATACATAAGTGTCATGTAAGAGTCCCTGGCTTTGAAGCATCTGGACATATGCAACTCTCGGAAGATCCGGATACTGTGTGATTCCTTCTTTGATACCGCATGTCTCATATACTTTTGTCTCATCCGGTGTAAGATCTCCGCGCTAATTCCCCAATGTAAGCTGCTACCCGGAATCCCGGCAAACGGACTGCTTTTTCATATTCATGCTGCTTGATACCTTCTACAGGTTCACATACCATAACCAGATTCAACGTCTTTGAAAATGGTGTGTAATCTGCTCCAGGTCCTGTCATATCAATGATACCTTCCTGGAATCCAACGATTCTTCCTGCTGTTACAACAGCCATTCCTTTTAATGCATATGTCTTTCCGGAACCAACGGTATCAACTTTTGAAATAATTCCCGGGAATACCCGCCTTTTCCCTCAACTTTTACTCTTGGTTCGATCACATCTTTTACCGGTGTGATTCTTACTGATTCTCCTGGTTTCGCAATATCAAAAGTGACTGTTTTGATATGCTCATCTTCCAATGCTACCGCTTTTACAGCTCCTTTATCTACATACAGGATTCCATCTTCAATCTTTGATGTATCCGCAAACTGGATATCCTTAATGTAAATATTCCCCATTTCTAATCTCACGATCTTTTCCTCCTTTTTTCATCTTCTTTTATAAAACGCTACCCGTTTTACAACCTCTTTATCACTGTCTTCTACCAGACATCCGCAGACGCCAGTCCGCTCTCTAATAAAGTCCAGTCAACCAATTGAAAATCCTTATAAACTTCTTCTTTGTAATACTTACTTTTTATCTTGAAATTTCTGACATACCAGAATCGCATTTTCAATCAATCTGACAGATTCCCCATCCACCTTCTCCTTTCTCTCAGATATCAGCACAGATTTGTACGGTGTTTCCTTTGGTTTTACACTTCCTGATAATGGATGTGTCAATAATCTGTGGCCTTCGTAAATTCTGTCCTTACTACCTTCAGAAGTTCTTCATAAGAGAGTTCCAGATAAATTACCTCATGTATATCATCCAGCCTGGATCGTACAAGCGGATTATTTGTGATCACCATATACTTACTCATTCATATCCATCCTCTCTTATGTTATTTCAACCAGCCTTAGAAAATAAAAAGGACGCTCCACGCCAGTTACTGCGTTCAAACGTCCTTTTCTGTCTTTCGTCCTGTTAAATCTAATTCCTCTTACAGTACAAGATTCAGAATGTAGTCCCTTTCTCCGTCCTTTTGCCTGAAAGTTTTCGTCCGGTTTTTCTCCATTTTTTCGATACCGGTTTGCCTCTTCGGCGGCTGCCCTGGCAGCTCTCTCTTGAGAAATATCATCCCACTCTTCTTTTCAGTTATAGAAAATTTTTATATCATTTATTTTCTTCTTCTATATTACATCATTGTTACTTATATTGCAACACTTTATCTTTTTTATCTTTTTTAGTTGTTTTGAACAATTATGTGATCTGCTTTTTGTATATTTTTCTATTTTTCCTCCGTTTTTCGTTTTCACTTATTCATTATTCATAAAGTTTTTTCTTTATTTTACTTTTTTATTTTTAAGAAATTATGATAGTAATCGTCATGCAATTCTTTCATCTGGCTGCTCAGGAAGAACAATGCAAGAATATTAGGAATTACCATCAATGAATTGAAACAGTCTGCCATATTCCATACCAAATCAACCTGTGCAAGTGAACCTAACAATACACAGAACGAAACCAGAACCGCATACGGCTTTACTGCATTTTTTCCAAATAAATATTTCACATTGGCCTGCCCAAAGAAATACCAGCCAATAATCGTCGAAAATGCGAAAAAGAACATACAGATTGCAATAAATACATTACCGAATTTTCCGAATACACTCGAAAATGCATACTGACTGAGTGCTGTACCTGTAAGCCCTGTCGGAATCGACTGTGTTGTAATAATCACCAGTGCCGTCAGATTCAGAATTACAAAGGTATCAATGAATACACCGATCATTGCTACAAATCCCTGCTCTACCGGATGTTCTACTTTCGCTACCGCATGTGCGTGAGGCGTCGATCCCATACCTGCTTCATTCGAGAACAGTCCTCTTGCCACACCTTTTGTGAGTGCAAGCTTTACCGTTGCTCCCACTGCTCCGCCACTGACTGCAGACGGTTTAAAAGCACCTACAACGATAGAATAAAATGCATATGGGATTTCTTTAAAGTTTGCAAAGATTACAATCAGTGATCCGATAATATAAAAACATGCCATGATTGGAACAATCGTCTCTGTAACTTTTGCAATTCTGGAAATTCCTCCGACAAATACAAACAATGCGATAGCCGCTATAATGATCCCCACCACTATCTGTGGTATACCAAATGCAGTATGAAATGCTGACGCTATCGAGTTGGACTGTACCGCATTTCCCATAAATCCCAGTGCAAAAATGATCAGAACAGAAAAGACAGCTGCCAGGATTTTTCCAAAAGTACCTTTGAAAGCCGCCTGGATATAATAAACCGGTCCGCCTGTTACATGCCCGTCTTTTCCTACATGCTTATATTTCTGAGCCATAATAGCTTCTCCGAAAATGGTCGCCATTCCAAGAAATGCCGCAATCCACATCCAGAAAATCGCTCCCGGTCCGCCTATTGCCAATGCTGTTGCCGCTCCTGCAATATTCCCCGTTCCTACCTGTGCTGCAATAGCCGTTGCAAGTGCCTGAAATGATGACATACCGTCTTTTCCCGCCGTTCCTTTTTCGAAAACAGTCCGCCAAACGTTCTTTTCCACCCGGCCTTAAATCCACGTATCTGGATAAATCCGAGCCGGATCGTAAATATAACACCTCCTCCTAACAGCAGAATGATCAAAATATAATCTGCCAGATAATGTTGAATCAATAATACGATATTATTCAGTTTATCCAAAGTCTTTCTCTCCTTACTTATAGATTTTACGAATAATGAATTAAGTCTTTTCTATAAATATACTCTTTCATTCATTTTTAAATCAATCATTCTTCTGGTCATCGAAGTATGTAAGATCCTGTCCTGAAACTTCCTGATGACGTCCGAGGTCATAATCTGTTCTGTCTGCAATACCCCAGAGCTCGCCCCATCCGAATGGGAAGAGGAATTCGATATCTGTAGTTCCCTTTGAGTAGAAGGCCAACTCTGCAGGATCATGGTCACGCAGTCTCATCTCATCCTCCTTGATTCCAAGGGAAATGAGCCAGTCACGGCAGAAGCCTCTCCAATACTTAAACCACTCAAGATCTGTTCCAGGCTTGCAGAAGAACTCTAATTCCATCTGCTCGAACTCTCTTGTTCTGAATGTGAAGTTACCTGGTGTAATCTCGTTACGGAATGACTTACCAATCTGTCCAATACCGAATGGAATCTTTTTACGTGATGTACGCTGTACATTTTTAAAGTTTACAAAGATACCCTGTGCGGTCTCCGGACGAAGATATACTGTATTCTTAGCATCCTCTGTAACACCCTGGAAGGTTTTGAACATGAGGTTGAACTGTCTGATATCTGTGAAATTGTGCTTGCCGCATGATGGACATGGAACATTGTGCTCCTTGATGAAATCTACCATCTGCTCGTTTGTCCAGCCATCAACTGATGTCTCAAGCTCAATACCATTGTCCTGTGCAAAATCCTCAATGATTTTATCTGCTCTGAATCGCTCGTGGCACTCCTTACAATCCATAAGCGGATCTGAGAAGCCGCCGAGATGTCCTGATGCAACCCATGTCTGAGGATTCATGAGGATGGCACAGTCCACACCTACATTATAAGGATTCTCCTGGATAAATTTCTTCCACGGACCTTCCCCGTTCACGGTAATGGTCTTCAATTCGTAAATGCACCGTATCAGTTCATTCGGGATATGTATGTTCGTCAGTGCCCGGAGCGTCTGATACAGAAGCTTCAGCATCTCGGTCTCATCGTTCGCTTCTCTTGCATAATACCCGGCCAGATCCATAAAATAGAATCCGTAATAGGCACCTTCTACATCCGTACGCAATTCCTGGAAATAATTGGAAACAGAGGCCGACACCAGCGTATAAGATGTCCGCCCCTCATATACAGTAAACTCTCCAAATGAAAAAGGGCTCGTCACTCCCATCAGTGCACTGTTCGGTCTTCTTGCACCACGTGCGAATGCCGAGATTTTCCCTCTTTCTCTGGTCAGTATTACCACTCGTCTGTCATATTCACCTATCGGTGCTGCTGTCAGTATCATGCCAGTCAGTGTAATCTGATTTACCAATTGTATCTCCTTCTTTGTATCTGTTTATCGTCTCCTCACAGATACTCATACCTTTATAATACAGATAATCTTCTATCTTACCTGATGCGACGAATCTGTCCCAGTACTCTTCCATATGATCACCTCATCCTTTGCCATGGCATATTTTTTTAATGCTCTAAGATTAGGTTCTCCCATGGGCACTGCTTTTTTATTCATCTTCGCGGTATCCAAAATTTTTCATCAAAAATTCACTGTCTCTCCAGTCTTTCTTTACTTTGACCCAGAGCTTGAGATTCACCTGCTGATCCAGCATTTTCTCAATCTCATAACGAGCAGTGCTTCCGATCTTTTTCAACATACTTCCTTTTTTACCAATAATTATCCCCTTGTGTGAATCGCGCTCACAGATAATCGTTGCATCGATGTGCATCACTTTATTTCTGACTTTCATACTGTCAATGGCAACTGCGATACCGTGCGGAATCTCTTCCTGCAGGCAGTGCAGTGCTTTTTCACGGATCAGTTCGGCCACAATCTGTCGCTCCGGCTGATCTGTAATGGTATCTTCATCATAGAACTGTGGTCCGTACGGAAGGTATTTCATGATCACTTTTACAAGCTCATCGGTATTGTCACCGTTTCTCGCAGATACCGGAATGATCTCTGCAAAGTCATAGACATCTTTGTACGCAGCGATGGCCGGAAGAACATCTTCCTTCTTTACACTGTCTATCTTATTGATGACCAGTACAACCGGTGTCGTTACTTTCTTAAGCTGGCTGATGATATGCTGTTCACCTGCTCCGATAAATGTTGTCGGCTCTACCAGCCAGAGCACCACGTCAACTTCATTCAATGTACGTTCTGCCACATTGACCATATACTCCCCAAGCTTGTTCTTTGCTTTATGGATTCCCGGTGTATCCACGAACACAATCTGACCGTCATCTGTTGTAAGTACGGTCTGGATACGGTTACGTGTCGTCTGTGGTTTATTCGATGTAATCGCGATCTTCTGTCCGATCAGCTGGTTCATCAGAGTTGATTTTCCAACGTTTGGACGACCGATCAATGTTACGAATCCTGATTTATAATCCTTTTTCATATTTTCTCCTGTTCTTTTATCTGTTGAAGACAACTAAAATGTCGTCACATTTTTAAACATATCTTTTGCTTCTTCTATCTTCTCTTCACTTCCGATCACGCAGACCTGTTCGGCTTTCATCACTGCCTCTACGACATCCGCCAGTTTCCGGATATCTTCCTGTCCTGCCTCAAGGATCTGCAGACGCTCTTTCTTGATTGTCTCTGCACTGACTTTATTCATGTACAGATTGAACGAACGGTCTCCTTTTGCAGACGGTGTCATCGGCTGGTCAATATTACTCATAGTTCCGATAATATATTTGTTCATGTCACGGTCACTGACAGTAAAGTTTCTCAGATAATCTGCGATGCCTTCATAGACTTCCATCGTTCTTTCCAGGTTCGGATCACGGTAAGATACAAAATATCCTTCTCCTGTACGGCTGAATCCACTCATACATCCATAAGCGCCGCCTTTGACACGGATATTCTGCCACAGGTAATCATAACTTAAGATCACCTTTAAGATCTGCAATGCACCCGTATAATCTGCCCGTTATCAATAAAGTTGCCGACTCTTGCCACATACTGAACTTTGGAAGCAGTCTTGAATCCTTCATTCTTCATCTCACAGTGCAGTACGCATCTGGTATCTTCCACCGGATCTTCGAACATTGCTTTTCTTCAGACCTTCTACCAGCTCTTCCATGCCGTTCAGGCCCTCTTTGCAGCCGTGTAACTGATCATCATATTGTCTGCACGGAACAGCTTATGAGCCAGCATCTGAAGCTTCTGTACCAATACGTCTTTTTCTTCTTCAAAATGTTCCTCGATATAAGCGATCTTATCATAGAACTCGATACCGCTTGTCATGTCTTTTTAACTTAGATGACGGAGATGCATAAGACATCGCACGAAGCACTGCTGTTGTATGTCCGGATGACTGGAATTTCATAAGAAGTCTTGACTTCTGCATCGCAAGAATCTCTCTGATTCTCTTGGTATCTCCCAGTTTCGAACGTGTCAGGATCTCCTCCATCATCCGGAATACGACTGGCAGCTTCTGATATAATGCCTTTCCTTTGATTTCAAATGTTGCTTTGAATTTTTTCCGGCACTTTGGAAATGTCTGTATACAGTTCCAGTGATGTTCCGATACCGCCGGTATGCACGTTGATCTCATTAAAGAGTTCTCCGTACTTATAATTCTCGGTATCAATGACTCCAAGTACTCCCTGCAGGATTCCGACATACGGAAGATCTGCTTCTTCCACACCTGACATATCGAATAACACATCCACGTATCCGATGCCATTTGTCTCAATCTCATGGTAAACTACCGGTACATCTGCGATTCTTTTTTTCTTCATTGATGATCGGCTCAATCTCTTTTGAAATATCTTCTCTTGAAAGAACCGGGATCTTCTCAAGATCTTCTACTGCATCCGGTGCTGACTGATATGCCTCTAATGCATTGGAACGCTCTCTACCAGTTCTTTTCTTTCTTCTTCTGTAAGACTTTCTTTGTATGCCTGTAACTTCTCCTGAAGTTCTTTGTCCATTCTTGCAGTACGTCCTTTTTCCGGCTTAATCAGCACAATCGCACCGTGCGTATTCTCTAACAGATATTTGCGGATCAGTTCTTCATAATATCCTGTTCCGACCTGTGCCTTTAAGAACTCGAATGTATCCAGCGCTTCGATATGGATAAATGGTTTTTCGTCATCGTATAACCAGCTGTCCATAATCTGCAGTCCGTACATCAGTCCCTTCGGATAACCTCCGAAATCCGCCTCTGTAACGGAACTCATTATAATTGATTCCGGCTTCGAGAGCTTTGGCTTATCCATTCCATTTTCAACAATATCTTTTAATGTATCCTCGATTACTTTCACAAATGCTTCTTTCTGTTCTACATTCGCATTCTTCGCAATGACAGAAAAGATCGGCTGGTAAATTCCGTTGTCATACGATCCCATAATGTCTTTCCGATCCCGGCATCCGTAAGTGCTCTCTTAAGCGGTGCTCCCGGTGCAGATAACAATGCATAATCCAATACTTCAAATGCCAGATACAGCTTCTCATCCAGGCTTGTTCCAATGACTTTATTGTAAGAAATGTAAGTATTATCCTCTTCTGATTCATCGCTTGCTATGGAATATGGCATCTCTTTTCGATTACTTTATCAAATGGTTTCCTGAAAGCGGATCTTGAATCTACCGGCGCATAGTCGAATTTGCTCAGATATTCTGATCCAGCCAGTTTAATTTTTCTTCCATGTCCATATTTCCATACAGGTAAATGTAACTGTTTGACGGATGATAATATCTTCTGTGGAAATCCAGGAACTGCTCATAAGTAAGTTCTGTGGAATCACTTCCGGATCCCCGCCAGATTCGTTCGCATATGAGGTATCCGGGAACAGTGTATTCAATACCACCTGTCCAGCACACCTTCCGGTGAAGAGAATGCTCCCTTCATCTCATTGTATACAACACCGTTGTAAGCCAGATCATCTTCCAGAGAATCCATCTTGTAGCTCCAGCCTTCCTGACGGAAGATCTCTTCATGCTGATAAATATTCGGATAGAACACTGCATCCAGATAGACATGCACCAGATTCTTAAAGTCCTTATCATTGCAGCTTGCCACCGGGTAAACCGTCTTATCCGGATAAGTCATTGCATTCAAAAAATGTATTCAGTGAACCCTTTACCAGTTCTACGAACGGATCCTTCGCCGGGAAATTCTTAGATCCACACAGTACGGAATGTTCCATGATATGTGGTACTCCGGTACTGTCTGACGGCGGTGTACGGAATCCGATATTGAATACCTTGTTGTCATCATCATTTTCTATCAGTAAGATCCTTGCCCCGCTCTTCTTATGCTTTAACAGCATTCCGTGGGATTTGATCCCTTTTAAATCTTCTTCCTTTACTAATTCGTAAGCACTTAAGTCTTTTACACTCATGAATTTCTATGTTCTCCTTTCGTCTGCAATCTTCCATTTTCCCCAAAGCAGAAGATTCTTCTGCCCCGCAATATATCTACTGGAATAATTGCCACTCATGCAAGATATTATAACACCTTTCTTATTATTCTGCACCTATCAAAAAAAGACTCCCAAAGCAACTTTTGCGCCACATACTTTTTATGCAAGGCAAAGAGTCTTTGAAGTCTCTGCTAATTTTAATTTTTTTAACAAATCATTTATGAATGGCTTTCTGTTTTCTTCTTCATGAGCAGTAAAGCTGCTACTAGAAGTACCATACCGATCGGAAGACAGATCAATGCATTCTGAACAAATCCGGCAATTACATAAGTAATGCAGGAAACAACTGCAACGGTTGCCGCATACGGTAACTGTGTCGTTACATGGTTGACATGATTACACTGCGCTCCCGCGGATGCCATGATCGTTGTATCCGAAATAGGTGAACAGTGGTCACCACAAACTGCTCCAGCCATACAAGCTGAGATAGAGATGATCATCATAGTCTCGTTCGTTCCCTGGAATACCGCTACTACGATCGGGATCAGGATTCCGAATGTTCCCCAGCTTGTACCGGTTGCAAATGCAAGGAAGCATCCCACAAGGAAGATGATTGCAGGCAGGAAGTTTTAATAATCCTCCAGCTGCGGACTGCATAACATTAGCCACATACTCTGCTGCGCCAAGACTGTCTGTCATTGCTTTTAATGTCCATGCAAATGTCAGGATCAGGATTGCAGGTACCATAGCCTTGAATCCTTCCGGAACACATTCCATAGATTCACGGAACTTAAGTACTTTTCTAAGTGCATAGAATACAACCGTAACAACCAATGCGAAGAAACTTCCAAGCATCAGCCCTACCGATGCATCACTTGCCGAAAATGCTTTAACAAAGCCTGTTCCACTAAAGAAGCCTCCCTGTATAAAGCATACCGCAGATGCAGAAAATGATCAGGACCAATATCGGGAATACCAGATCGATCACTTTCCCTTTTTTCTTCTACGATCTCATTCTCAGCATTTGCATATGGCCTGTCCGGTGTAGTATAGATATCACCCTTTACAGCATTATCTTCATGTAATTTCATCGGGCCATAATCAATCTTAAGCACTACGATCAAAACCATTGCAAGAATTGTGAGT
>VOFG01000937.1_pt1 | contig 20001 bp, 33 predicted proteins | sample 5384171 | NCBI WGS metagenome assembly VOFG01 (sample SAMN12384726, study PRJNA508395) | human gut metagenome | isolation source: healthy gut F | host: Homo sapiens
GGTTGCCGTTTCGGCAGTAACATCGGGCATGAGCAAATCGTCGATTTCCACGTTTTCGATAACGTCGTCAAGACCGCCTATATGGTCGGCGTGAGGGTGGTGGCCACGGCATATTTAAGCCGCGAAATCTTTTCGAGGAAATATAATCAACGACGGTTTTCCCCGATTCGTTTGTTCCGCCGTCCACAAGCAATGCTTTCTCCGCCGCAGGACAAAAGTATTGCGTCCCCCCCGCCCCACGTCGATAAAATCCACCGAAAGAACATCGGGTGAAAAGGGTGCCTGCCGTGCCGGATGAACTTTCACCGCAGGAGGCAAAGCCGAAAGCAACAAGCAAACACAGCAGCAGCGAACCGATTTTTTTTTCATTTTTTCTCTAAAAATATCCCCGAAAGAATCGAGGGACAAATTATTTTTTGAAATTGCCGACGGAATTTTCAGAATTTCGTAAACAATCATCGGTATGACCGAAAGGCCGAGCACCGTTCCCCATTTTCCGTATTCGGTAAGGCTGACGAGACCGAAAACCTCGGTGACGGGGGAGCAATCAGCAAAACCGTCCGATGAGAAGAATAGAACCGAAAAACGTATAAAGGAAAATCGGCGAAAATCTGTGGCTTTTAAATCGACGATAAGACGGTTTGAACGAACCGACACCATGGCAAAGATTTGGCCGAGCGAAAGGGTGGCAAAAGCCATGGTCTGAGAAGAGCAAGATTTTGCTCCGCCCGCCGAGAGAAAAAAGCCAAAATGGTCAGAATTGCGGTGAGCACACCGCAAAGAGCAATTCGGGCAATACTGTTTTTGGTGAATATATCCCCGCCGTTTTATCGGAAATGGGCTGGACATTGGCCTTGTTAGGCATTGCGGCGCCCACGGAAATGGCGGGAATTGCCGAGGTTATCATATTTATCCACAAAATATGCATGGCCGACAGCGGCACAAGACGCCAAATCACAATGGCGAAAAAGAAGCGTCAGCACCTCGCCGAGATTACAGGCAATCAAATATCGAATGGCCTTGCGGATATTCGAAAAATTCCGCGGCTTTCGGTTATGGCGTCGGACATTGCCGAAAAGCTGTTGTTTGTCAACACAACGTCGGCCGCACCCTTTACGACGTCGGGAGCCGATTCGACGGTACAGCCCGTGTCGGCAGAGGAAATTGCGGGGCGTCATTCACCCCGTCGCCCACAAAGGTGACAACCTCGCCGCAAGCCTTAAAGGCATTGATAATTCTTGTTTTTGATCGGGAGAAATTCTCGCAAAGGCGCCGAAATTTTCAACGCAATCGGCAAGCTCTTCATCCGACATTTCTTCGATTTGTTCCCGGTTGCAATCTGCTCGGGAGATGAAATTATACCCATTTCAAGAGCGGCAGCAGCGGCGGTGGCGGGGTGGTCACCCGTCAGCATTACGACCTTTATGCCCGCGTTTTTTACAAAGCTCGACGGCATTTTTCCGCCCCTCTTCTCGGAGGATCGTAAATTCCGAGAAGCCCGCCGAAAGAAAGTCCGTTTTCGAATTCCTCTCTTGTGGGATTCGTCGGCTCGGAATCGAGAGCCTTGAAGGCAACGGCGATGACACGAAGGCCGGTCTTTGCCATTTGCTCATATGCCGCGGTAATTTTGTCGGTATCCGGCAAAACGCAGCAGGCCATGACCTCCTCGGGCGTTCCCTTTACCACGGCAACGGGCTTTGAGTCAATCATGTTGACCGAGGTCATAAGCCGTCTTGTCGGGTCAAATGGAATTTCGCAAAGGCGGGGATACATGCTCTCGATGGTGCGCTTGTCGCCGCCGGCATATTTTTCGGCCGCGGCCACGATTGCGGCCTCGGTTGCGTCGCCCTGACGGACAAGCCTGTCTCCGACCCTTTCGGCCGAAGCGTCGCAGCACATGGTCGCCATCATAATTATATTCTTTTCGGCGGCGGAAATTTCCGAAGATTTAAGGGCGGTAAGATTTCCACCGCAGTATATGTGCGTAAGCTCCATGGAATTGTGGGTCAAAAGGCCGGTTTTATCGGTACAGACGACGGTCGTTCCTCCAAGGGTTTCAACCGCAGAAAGCGAACGGACGACGACATTCGACTTAACCATTCTTTTAACGCCGATTGCCATTACAAGCGCCACAATGGTGTTAAGTCCCTCGGGAATGGCGGCGACGGCAAGGGCAACTGTGGGAAGAAGGGTGTTGAGAAAATTGGAAAAAATCCTCCCTCTTCCTTTCCGAAAACCGTGCCGAAAACAAGTATCAGCGCACAGATCGTAAGGGCAAAAACTCCGAGAATTCCGCCAAGCTCTTTAAGTCTTTTCTGAAGAGCGGTGGAATTTTTTTTTACCGTAAACCGCCGACAGCTTCGCCTTTTCGGTAAATTTTCCGGTTTCGACCACGACGGCTCTGCCGCTGCCCTCGGTCACCGAGCAACCCGCAAATACCATGTTTTTCTGATCCGCGACCGAGGTAATGTCATGCTCAAGCTCGCCTGCAAATTTGACCGAATCGACCGAAACTCCGGTGAGCGAACTTTCGTCGCAGCGAAGTCCGTCGGCCTCGATGATTCTTTGCATCGGCGGGAATGTAATTTCCGACAGAAAGCAGGATTACATCGCCGGGAACAATGTTGGTAGCGGGAACAGACGCCGTCTTTCCGTTTTCTGACGACTGTGGCGGAGGGGGCGAAATAAACTTTAGGGATTCAACCGCAACCTCTGCCCCCGTTTGCTGCAGCGCTCCCGTGACGGCGTTTATTACAACGATAAGTAAAATGATTATCGGCTCGGCAACGGAAGTGGAAATGTCCGAGTTTTCGGGCGTTATAAGCGCAATTATGAAATACAGAATTGCGGCAACGGTCAAAACCACGGTGGGAACGTCCTTAAGCTGTGACAAAAAAAGTTCTTTAAAGGTGCGCTCTCTTTTTTTATCGGGAAGATTTTTTCCGTATTTGGCGAGTCTTGAATTGACTTCGGCGCCCGAAAGACCGTTTTGAGAATCGGTCTTAAGCTCGTTTAACACATCTTTAGCCGAAGATGTATGCCAAATCATCTGATCAATCCTTTGCTTGTTTATCGGCGGCTATAATGAAATAGTATATCGGCTGTCCGCCGTCGATTACCGTAACTTCAACGCCTCCGGCCTTGGCTTCGCAGGCGGCAACGGCAAGATCAGGGTTTCTTCATCCACATCAGCACCGTAGAAAAGGGTTACCGAGGCGGTATCTTTTGTGACAATGGTTTTGGTAAGTTTACCGACGGCATGAACAAGATCGTCGTCCACAAAGGAAATTTTTCCGTTTTTAAGAGCAAGTATCTCGCCCTTCTTTTATTTCCTTTCCGTCAAAATCGGAGTCTCTTGCCGCAAAGGTAACCGAACCTGTGGTGGTGCGCTCGGCAGCTTTTTCCCATGGTTATGAGGTTGTCTTCAACCGACGCTTCTTCGTCGAATTCGATCATGGCAGAAATGCCCATGGGAACCGAAAGGGTCGGCAGCACGCAAACGCGGCGGCTTGCGAGGGAATGGCCTGTTCGGCGGCCATTATGATATTTTTTTATTGTTGGGGAAAACGAAAACAGTTTCGGCGGGAGTCTTTTCAATAGCCTTCAAAATATCGTCGGTGGACGGATTCATGGTCTGGCCGCCTTCCACAACGGTATCGGCACCGAGGTCGGTAAACAGCTCGCTCATTCCCTTGCCTGCGGCCACCGCCACAAATCCAAAGGGCTTTTTCGGGAGCGACCGACTGAATTTTTCGCCGTCGGAAGCCTCAGGGAGCAGCCTCGGGAACAGCGGGCTGAACGCCGTTATAGGTCAGTCTGACGTCCTTCACAACACCGTATTTTATCGACTCCTGTATCACAAGACCGGGGTCGTTTGTCTCGATTTTAACAAGAACGCTTTGGCTTGAAACGGTCACCGAAGGACGGCCTGCGGTTTCAAGATAGGCCTGAAGCTTTATGGGGTCGTTCTCGATTTTCCCTTGCGATGACAAACTCGGCGGTGTAGAGATAATCGGGTTCGGACTTTTTGGTCTCGACGTTTTCGCCCTTTATCATCTTTCCGTCGCGAATAACCGAAAGCATTCCCTCAAGAATATAAACATAGCCCTGTCCGCCTGCGTCGACAACGCCGGCCTTTTTGAGAACGGAAGCTGTTCGGGGGGTGTTGGCAAAAAGGGCAACCTTAGCCGCCTCGTATGCGCATTCAAGCACCTTTGATGCGTCCTTTTCGGCAGCCGAGAACGCCGCTGCCTTTTCGGCAGACACTCGCAACGGTAAGAACGGTTCCCTCGGTGGGTTTCATAACCGCCTTTATATGCCGAATCCACACCGCTTTTGAGCGCGGCGGCAAGCTGAGCCCCGTCGGCCGTTTCAAGGCCCTTAAAGCCCTTTTGCAATTCCTCTGAAAAGCAGCGAAAGAATAACTCCGGAGTTTCCTCTCGCACCGCGCAGCAGCGCCATTGACGTCTTTTCGCAACCGAGGAAAGTTCGGTCTCGGTCGACATCGAAAGCTCTCTTGAGGCGTTGTTTATGGTCATGGCCATGTTGGTTCCGGTATCTCCGTCGGGCACGGGGAAAACGTTGAGCTCGTCAACATCCTTGCGGTGTGCGGTGATATTTTCGGCGGCCGAAATGACCGCGTCGCGGAACTGTATGCCGTTTATTGTTTCGGACAATGTAAACACTCCAATCTCTTTGAAAAACTACTCTTTTCATCTGTTCAACGTGGACGATTACTCTTTCCACCTTTATTCCGGTGGCGTCCTCCACAACATAGGTGACCTTGTTGATTATGCTTTTGAAATGGCTGCTATGTTAAGACCGTAAACCACGCTTATGTGAAGGTCGACAACAATGGACTGACGGTCTCCCTCACCTTAATGCCCGTGTCCGGCAAAACGGCGCTTTTACTGCTTTTGAACGCCACCATTTCATGCCCTTGGGAATCATGTTGGTAACTCCGTAGCAGGAGGAGACGGCATTTCCGATAAGCTTTCAAAATATCTTTGGAAATACCGATTTGGCCGAGATGTGTTTCATACTTAATCATAATAACACTCCTTTTTTGTGTAATCAGCTGTTTGTCACAGTACAGTTTTCGAGACCGTTAAAGGGTCGTCAGGGAACGTGGGCGAAAGCCCGGATGAAATTTTATCGGAATATATGACCAGCCCGTTGCGATGGCAAACGGGAATGACCGACATTTGTTCGTTAAGACAGGAAAGCACCTCGGCAACCGAGCCGTTTCCGTTGTGCATTTTATAAAGCGCAGTTTCAAGAGAAACTCTTTTTGGGAGCCGAACCGTCGTTTGCGGTGTCGGCGTCGGCAGCGTCTGAAACGGTTTCATCCGACGACGTAACGTCCGACGGAAGGCTTTCAACCGCGCCCGAGTCGGAGGATAAATTGAGGGTTATAAGCCCTCCGGCGGTGGCGACGGAATATGCGTCAAGATTGTCGGGGATTTTTATTTCGCCGATGTACAGGTCATAGGAATGATACTGTATCGCCGACTTGTATTCCTCAAAGGAAAGCCCTTAAGCGTGGTCTCGATACCTGCCGATTTGAGATATTCGGAAATTTTGGTCGCGAGAAGCAGGCGGGCGTTGTTTTCGGAATTGTAAAGAAGAGTTAAATTTATACTCTTTCCCGACGAATTGACCGCCATATCCCCCGCCTGCTGCTTAATATAGCCGGCGTTTTTCAAATATGCGGCCGCCGAATCGCTGTCCCTTGCCGTGTTAATGGTCTGAAGCCCCGAAAGCTCGGAAATGTTCGAATGGAAAAGTCCCTTCGCGGCAACGGCATAACCGAAATAAACCGAATTTGTAATTTCGGTTCGGTCAATTGACGAGGAAACGGCGCGGCGGAGATTTTCGTCGCTTAGTATTCCCGACGAGGTGTTGACCCCGAGATAGACAAGGTTCTGCATGGTGACGGCAACGGTCGTTCCTTTCATGGTGGGAATGTCGTTGGAGCTTAAATCGGAATAATATATGTCGACGCTGCCCACCGACGTTCCGTGGTTTACCGCGTCGTCGTCGGGAAGATTGACAAGATTTATTTTTGCGATATTTACCCTTCCGCCGATCCAATCCGGATTTGCCTCAAGATAATAATTATCGTTTTGCTGGCCGAAAACGTACCTGCCGCTGCCAACCGGCGGAACAGACTTGTTATCCGCGTCGACCTGCTTTTCGGTTTCCCTTTCAAAAACGGGAAAATCAAGCATACGGACGATATACTCATCGGTGTTTTCAAGGTCAGCTCGACGGTGTAGGTCCCCGTCGCCGAATAACCGATTACATTTTCAAGCTTGGTATAATATTTGGAAAGAGAAGCGTTTTTTGCAGAAGAAATCGAATATACAACGTCGTCGGCCGTAACCTGCTTTCCGTCGGTAAAACCTTGCCGAGGAATTAAGCGTGACGGTGCATTTGTTGCCGTCGGCCGTAATGTCGGAGGCAAGAACATAAACCGGCTCGAATTTGTCGTTGAGTCGTACAAGCCCGTCATACATAAGACGTGATATTTCCTGATTGCTCTTGGTCTTGGCCTCATAGGGACTCAGGGTGTCGTTTTGCACAAAGGCCATATTTATCTGCCCGCTTGCATGAAAAGGCTCGGCAGCGTCGGAAACGGTTTCGCCCTGCTCCCCGTGGTTTTTGAACAGGAAAGCAGCAGACAAAGCGCCAAAAAAGCGGCAAAATCCTGTAAAAGCTTGTTTTTCATTTTACCGACTCCTTTCGACACAGCACACTTTTCACTAATATAATGATAATAAATTATAACTCATCTCGTCGGAAAAATCAACCTTTTGGCCAATATGCGAAAACCGCCCTTCGGAAAGACTTCCGAAAGACGGCGTTTGTTAATCTTTTTCGTGGGTTCGGTCATATATCTGCTGAATTTCCGGCGGAAGAGCATTCGGTATCATTTCCTTAAGTCTGTCCTCGTTTCCGTCGGCAATGGCGGTATCATAATACCAGCACTTGAATTTTATCATGTCAAGAGCCTGCTCAAGGTGGCTTATCCGGCACTCGATATTTTCCTTTTGACGTTCGAAAAGCTCACGGCGCTTTGAATAAGTCGAACTGCCCTGAGAGCACCACTCCATAAATTGCTTTATGTCCTTTATTTCAAGGCCGGATTTTTTTAAGCACTCGATTACCCTGAGGGTTTCAAGCTCTTTGTCGCTGAATTTTCTTATTCCCGGACCCCTCTCCATATTGGGAAAAAGTCCCTCCTTGTCATAATATCTCAAGGTGGAAACGGGAAGCCCGAACATCTCGGACACCCTGCCGATGCTGTAATACATAAAAATCTCCTTGCCGCGCCTTGACTTAAAGCCAACTTTAGGGTATCATGATTATATCATACATTGCCGATTTTGTCAATTTCCTTTTGCGGATTGCTCAAATCAAGTAAAAAAGCACATACTAAATATAAAAATCGGGAGATGATTTCTTTGAAAAAAGCCGTTATATTTGACCTTGACGGACTGCTTGCCGACAGCGAAATTCCCACCTTTGAAATTTGCAGAAAAATGCTGCTGGAGTACGGAAAGGACATTACGCTTGCCGAATATATGCACACCTACTGCGGCAGAGTGGGCGTGAAAACATGGAGCACATCGTGTCCCATTACGAGCTGCCCATAACCGTGCAGGAGGGTCTTTGTTATATCTCCGAGGCCGAAAGGAGTATTTTGCCAAAGGAATACCGCTCAAACCCGGGGCAAAAAAGCTTTTGCGGTTTTAAAGGAGAACGGAATAAAAGCCGTTCTCGCCACATCAAGCGTCAAAAGCCGCGCCGACACCATTCTTGAGCAAAACGGTATTTCCGATTACTTTTTCTCGGCGGTATACGGCTCGGACGTTAAAAACGGAAAGCCCGACCCTGAAATTTTTCTGACCGCCGCAAAAAAGGCAAATGCAAAGCCGGAGGACTGTCTTGTGCTTGAGGACAGCGAGGCGGGTATTTCGGCGGCTCATGCGGCCGATATTTCCCGACGAAAAATACCGAAAGCTGGCGGTCGCCACCCTAAAATCGCTCGACGAGGTCATCGGGCATAACAAAAGACATGGCTCTTAACGGGTCATGTCTTTTGTTGTTTTGCGTATATATACCGTCACACCGCGGCGGTTTCCTTTTCCTGCTCCTCGCAAAGCTCGGAGGTGCAGTTGGGACAACGGGTGGCGTCGACGCTTATTTCGGTTTTGCAGAATGGGCAGACCTTTGTGGTCGGAGCCTCTTCCTCGACGGGTTTCTTTCTGAAATCTCTCAGATTGTTTATGCCTCTGACAAGAAGGAATATGACAAAGGCCATAATGAGGAAATTTATAACTTCGGTTATAAATGAGCCGTAGGCAAAAACCGTTGCGCCTGCGTCCTTAGCCGCCTGAAGGGAAGCGTATGTAGTTCCGCTCTCCACCCCGTCGGCAAGCTTGAGCACCAAAACTGATCGGTAAAATTTATGCCGCCCGTGGCAAGCCCCACAAAGGCATTATCAAATCGCTGACAAGAGATTTGACAATTCCCTGAAAGGCTCCGCCGATTATAACGCCGACAGCAAGGTCAATAACGCTGCCGCGGTTTATAAATTCGGCAAAGGAGGTAAAAAGCCTTTTTCTCTGACATTTTTTAACACCTCTGAAATTTAATCGTCCGCATTTTTAAGCTCGCCCGAAGCAAGCTTTTGCTCCTCCTCGTCGGTACACATTCTCGCGACGACCACAAGGCGGGCGTCATCGGTGGCAGGATTTCCGGTGGGATATGTGCAGGTCGAAAGACTGATAAGCACGCTGTCCTCGGTAATCTGTTCGCCCGTATCATAGTATCGGCGGTCGGAAATTTCCTTGACATATGTGTCAAAGGCCTCTCCCTTATATTCGGGTTGGCGGTAATCGAAGGCATTGCCGTAATCGGTGGTCAAATCCACCGTGAAAACGGCGTGAACCTTGAAATGATGCTTGGTCCAAAAGGGTGTTGAAGGTGATGTAGGGATTTTTTCGGCAAAGCTCTGATTTTTATATCTGTCGATACCGGCAAGCATTGTTCCGTTGGCCATGTGGTGACCGTAAACCGTGAGATTGTTGCTTGTCGACCTTGGACCGACATTGGCGCGGAAGTCGATGTAAAGTTCCCCGCCTGAGAATAATTGTGGTCGAAATCATGATGAAGATAGAAGTTGACGTCGGCCTCGCTCTGCCCGTCATAGGCCTTTTCCTTTCCGAGCATAACGATATTGTCGGTTTTGGTGCCGGGGATTTTCATCCAGCCGATGGAATCCTCGTTTTCATCATAATATTGCTTGAGCGTTTTTGCCGTTGTAGACGGTGGTGTCGTCTATTTCGGGATCGGGCTCCGGCTCGGAAAACCGCCGAAACGGGTTCCGGCTCCGGGTCCTTCTTTTACAGGCCGAAAAGGAAAACAAAAGAGCCGCCCATATTTTCACCCGAAAAAATTATTCCTCGGTTTCGTCCTCGTCGTCGACATACTCAAAGTTGAGCTCGGCTCCGCATTCGGGGCAGGTGATGATGTCGCCGTTTTCAAGAGCGTCGAGGTCAAGCTCAAACTCGGCTCCGCACTTGGGGCAAACGGCGCCGCCGTCGTCGCAGCAATCGCAATCGTCGTCACAGCAGCCGCAGTCGCAGTCGTCGCCGTAGAAATCCTGCTCGACGTTTCCGAGATCCTCGTCGATCTCGTCAACCTGAGCGGCAAGTTCGTCGACATAATCGTCAACGTCGGTCACATAGTCGGCAAGCTCGGAAAGAGCGTCGACCATGGCAAGAATAAGCTTATCCTTTTTATCGTCGGGATTAAGGTCAATGCTGTCGGCCATTCCCTTGATATAAGCCATTTTTTCAGTAACAGTCATGTTAATACCTCCGATTATGCGCGTTCCATATACTCGCCGGTGCGGGTATCGACGCGAATCATGTCGCCCTCATTGATGAAAATCGGAACGCGGATTTCGGCTCCGGTCTCCAGAGTGGCCGGCTTGGTGACGTTGGTGGCGGTATCGCCTCTCACGCCGGGCTCGGTAGCGGTTACCTGAAGCTCAACGAATGTGGGGCTCTACACCGAAAACCTTACCCTTATAGGAAAGCACGCGGCACATCATGTTCTCTTTAACAAACTTGAAGTTGTCGCCGAGCTCGGCCTTTCCGATGGGAACAAGCTCAAAGGTCTCCTGATCCATGAAGTAATAAAGATCGCCGTCAGAGTAGGAATACTCCATATCCTTGCGCTCGACAAAAGCGGTGGGGTATTTTTGCGTTGGGGTTGAAGCTGGTTTCAACCACGGCGCCGGTAATAACGTTTTTATACTTGGTGCGGACAAAGGCGGCGCCCTTTCCGGGGTTTTACGTGCTGAAACTCGATAACCTGATAAACTCCGCCGTCCATTTCGAATGTGACGCCGTTTCTGAAATCTCCTGCTGTAATCATTTAATATACCTCCGAAAATGTTGATTGATTTTTATGCCTTGTCGGCGCAGCCGAGCACGCTCACAAGCTTATGAGCAACGACCTTCTCGATTTCTTCTCTTCCCTCTCCGAGGTATTGACGGGGTCGAAGTGACCGGGATTTTCGGCAAAATGACGGCGAATTCCCGCGGTCATGGCAAGACGAAGGTCGGAGTCGATGTTGATTTTGCAAACGGCCATGGAAGAAGCCTTGCGAAGCATTTCCTCGGGAATACCGATGGCGTCGGGCATCTGTCCGCCGAATTTGTTGACGATTGCGATGTGCTCCTGAGAAACCGAGGAAGCGCCGTGAAGAACAATGGGGAATCCGGGAAGAAGCTCGGAAACCTTTTCAAGAATGTCGAAACGGAGCTGGGGTTTCTGACCGGGTTTGAATTTATATGCGCCGTGGCTTGTGCCGATGGCAATGGCAAGGAATCAACGCCGGTGCGGCTTACGAAATCCTGAACCTGTTCGCTTTTGTGTAGGACGCGTCCTCTGCGGAAACGCTGACCTCATCCTCAACGCCGGCAAGCTGGCCGAGTTCGCCCTCGACGGTAACGCCGAACTTGTGGGCATAGTCGACAACCTTTTTGGTGACGGCAATATTTTCCTCGTAAGGAAGGCTGCTTCCGTCGATCATGACCGAAGTAAATCCGCCGTCGACGCACTCCTTGCAGGTCTCGAAATTGGGACCGTGATCAAGATGAAGAGCTATCGGGAGACCGGTCTCCTTTTTCGGCGGCCTTAACCATGGCAAGCAGATAGTCATGATGAGCATACTTTCTTGCACTTGCCGAAACCTGAAGAATAACGGGAGCGTTGTGCTTTTTACATGCGGCGACAACACCCTGTACAATCTCCATGTTGTTAATGTTGAAAGCGCCGATGGCATAACCGCCTTCATAAGCTTTTTTGAACATCTCTGTCGTATTAACAAGTGGCATTTGAAATTCCTCCAAAATTTTTATTTACAGCTTATTATACATCACAATCGGTATCTTTACAAGCCCAAATTTATATTTTTCTTAAATTTCCTAAAAGGGGCTTTACAAAAAAGCCGACAAGGTATTACAATAAGCTCAAAGAACAAGTAAGACGGCGCGCGTGGATTATTCCGTCGGTGCTTCGTGAACGGGGAGTTGTCACGGGGACGAAAGGCTTTGCCTGCGGTGCGCAGTCTGCATCCCGCTGTGAATATCCCCTGCAATTAAGCCTTTCGGCGGCAGAGTGATACTCACTCTCTGTCGAAAGGAGTTTTTTTATTATGCAAGAAAAAGGAAAACAAAATCTCAAACGGCTTGTGACCATCGCCCTGCTCATCGCGCTTCAAATCGTGCTTTCGCGGTTTTTGTCGATTCAGGCGTGGAGCATTAAAATCGGATTCGGTTTTATTCCCGTCGTCATTGCCGCCACGCTGTTCGGCCCCGTCGATGCGGCGATTGTGGGCGGCATGGCCGATCTTCTCGGCACGCTGCTCTTCCCCATCGGGCCCTATTTTCCCGGTTTTACCTTCACCGCAGCGCTCATAGGCGTGATTTTCGGTCTGCTTCTCAAGAACAATCCGAGCTTTTTGAGGGTTGCGATTTCGGTTTGCTGTCGCAATTCGTGTGCGGTCTGCTTATCAACACCCTTTGGATCTCGATACTCTATCATAATCCCTATTTTGCCGTCATGGCCACAAGGCTGGCGCAAATCGGAATTATGACGGTTGCCGAGCTTGTCATCATCCCCATTATAATCGCCGCGCAGAGCCGTTTCCGTGCAGCAGTCAGAATAGGCTGATTTTCAGCCGCAGCTTTGCTCCGAAACTTCCCGTCGGAGCCGATAAAAACAACGTCAAATGCGTCCGTGTTTTTTTTGAAAACTCGGGCGCTTTTTTTTTGCCCGAAACAAAAATTGCCGTGGAAAGTCCGTCGGCATAAAAGCCGTTTTTGCACACAACCGTCACCGACGAAAGCCCGCTTTCCGCTGGGTAACCGGTTTTTGGGTTGAGAATGTGATGATATTTTTACCGTCCTGCTCGAAAAAAGCGCTGATAGTCGCCGGATGTGACAAAGGCGAAGCTGCCGTTTCTTTCGATGGTTTTGACCGAATTGTTTCTGTTTTCGGGGTCGGTGACCGCCACCTTCCACGCCTTTCCCGAGGGGTTTTGACCGAAAGTGAGAACGTTTCCCCGAGGGAAACAACCGCTCCCTCGGGATTTTGCTCTTTAAGTATTTCGAAAAGACGATCGGTGGCATAACCCTTTGCCACCGCGCCGAGATCAAGCTTTGTGTCGGCCGATTTTTTAAGTGTGCCGCCCTCAAGGCTTATTTTTTCATATCCCACAGTTTCAAGCGCGGCCGAAATTTCCTTATCCGAAGGCAGTCGGTATTCGCCTCCCGAAAAGCCCCAAAGCTTGGTCGCGCTCCTACCGTAATGTCAAAGGCTCCGTCGGTGGCGCGCGACAGCTCAAGGGATTTTTCTATAATATCGGCAAGCTCGTCGGAAAGCTTGCACTCGCTTTTGGCTGTTTATAAAGCTTATTTCGCTCTCCTCGTTTTCCGCCGAAAGCAAAGAGTCGAGCCTTTTTATTTCATCGATACATTTCTCGGCCGTTTTCTCGGAATTTTCACCGTATACCGTAAAGGTCATATCGGTGTCCATCGCAAACAAGGTCTTTTCGGTCTTTTGCACCTCTTTTTTGCAGGAACAAAGGCAAAGCAAAATACACACAACCGTTAAAAAAGCGGTCAGCTTACGAAACTTCATATTACAATGCCGCCTCCCGCCGAAATGATTTGCCCCGTCACAAAGGAGCTTTGCTCGGAACAGAGATAGTATATAAGGTCGGCGACCTCGGAGGGCTTTCCGATTCTGCAAAGAGGGGTTTCCTCCTCAAGAGTCGCAACATCCCCGTCGGTGAGATTTGAATTCATTTCGGTATCTATCACCCCGGGGCAGACGCAGTTGACCCTTATGCCGCTTGGCCCAAGCTCCTTTGCGAGAGCCTTCGTAAGCCCGATAACCGCCGCCTTTGTCGCCGAATATACCGCCTCGCAGGAACCGCCCGTTTGCCCCCACATGGAGGAAACGGTGACTATACTTCCACGTTTTGTCTTATCATATGTTTTGCGGCAAGCTTTAAGGTCAGAAAGGTTCCCTTAAAGTTCACACCGCATATGCCGTCGAATTGTTCCTCGGTTATGTCGGTAAAAAGCGAAATTTGGGATATTCCGCGTTTGAAACCACGCAGTCGACCGCTCCGTATTTATCGATTACAAAATCAAAGAACGCCGACAGTTCGCTTTCTTTTTGAAACGTCGGCACGAAAGGCCGTGACGTTTTTATAGGCAGTTTCCAGCTCTTTTGCTTTTGATTCGCTGTTTTTATAGCAAAAGGCGGTGTTGTATCCGTTTTTGGCAAACAGCTCCACCGTCGCGCGGCCGATTCCTCTCGAGCCGCCTGTTATTATTACGGTTTTATTCATACCTTCACCCCGTTTTTCTTATTTTACACAACCGTCGGTATTTTTTCAATATATAATTTTTGCACTAAATCACCGGGATGTTTGTTACAATTTTGTCACATTTTATTGATTATTCGAGGGGATTGTGATATAATTCGCATGAGTATGAATAATTAGGAGTGAAAAATATGTCTGAATACTCCCTTGCGGTGGACATCGGCGCCAGCGGCAGCCGTCTCATCCTCGGTCACATTGAAAACGGAAAAATGTTTACCGAGGAAATTCACCGCTTTAAAAACGGTATTGAAAACATGGGCGGGCATTTTTGCTGGGACATCGAGCATCTTTTCGACGAAATAATTGTCGGAATGAAAAAATGCGGCGACGCGGGCAAAATTCCGAGAACAATCGGAATCGACACCTGGGCGGTCGACTTTGTGCTCGTCGACGGCGAAGGAAATCCCGTCGGACAAGCCGTTTCCTACCGCGACGGCCGAACAGACGGCATGGACAAGGTGCTTTCGCAATATGTTTCCGAACAGGAGCTTTATGCCCGCACGGGAATTCAAAAGCAGCTTTTCAACACCATTTATCAGCTTACATATTTAAGGGGCGCCACCCCGAGCAGCTTGACGCTGCCGACAGTATTTTGCTTATACCCGATTATCTGAATTTCCGTCTTTGCGGCGAAAAATTCACCGAATATACCAACGCCACCACCACTCAGCTTGTAAGCCCCGTGACCCGAAATTGGGATTACGATTTAATAAAACCGCATCGGCCTTCCCGAGCGGCTTTTCCGCGACATAAGGGTTCCCGGCACGGTGATAGGCGAGCTGACCGAGGACATTGCCGAAAAGGTCGGCTTTAGCTGCAAGGTCGTGCTTCCCGCAACCCACGATACCGGCTCGGCAGTTATTGCTGTTCCCTCTCTCGAGCCCGACATTCTTTACATAAGCTCGGGAACATGGTCGCTTATGGGAACCGAAAACGACTCCTCCGACTGCACCGAGGAGTGCAGAGCCGCAAACTTCACAAACGAGGGCGGATACCTTTACCGCTACCGTTTTCTTAAAAATATTATGGGACTTTGGATGATTCAGTCGGTCAAAAAGGAGCTTCACGACAGATTTTCCTTTGACGATCTTTGCGAGGCCGCCTCAAAATCCGCCATTGCATCCATTGTCGACTGCAACGACAGCCGCTTTTAAAGCCGGAAAGCATGATGAAGGCCGTTGTCGACGCCTGCCGCGAATCGGGACAGGACGTGCCGCAAAATCCCGGAGACGTCACCGCAGTCATTTATAACAGTCTTGCCCGCTGCTATGCCGAAACGGCGGCTCAGCTTGAGGAGCTGACTGGCAAAAAATTCGCCGCCGTAAACATTGTGGGCGGCGGCTCGGGGGACCCATATCTCAACCGTTTGACCGCCATATATTCGGGCCGCGACGTGCTTGCGGGTCCGAAGGAGGCAACCGCGATAGGCAACCTGACCGTTCAGTTTATAGCTCTCGGCGAGCTTGAAAATCTCGCCGCCGCAAGAGAGTGTATAGCAAACTCCTTCGACATAAAAAATATTCCTTAAAGGAGAATTGAAAATGAACATAGACGAAAGATACGCCTCCGCCAAGGAGATGTATGCCGCGGTCGGCGTGGACACCGACAAGGCAATTGAATTGCTCGACCGTATTCCCGTCTCGATGCACTGCTGGCAGGGCGACGACCTTGTGGGATTTGAAGGCAAGGCCTCCCTCAGCGGCGGAATTCAGACCACGGGTAATTATCCCGGCAAGGCCTTCGGCCCGGAACAGCTTATGGCCGATCTTGACAAGGCCTTTTCCCTCATTCCCGGCAAGCACCGCTTAAATCTTCATGCGATCTATGCCATATTTGAGGACGGAGAAACCGCGGACAGAGACGCCCTTGAACCCAAACACTTCAAAAAAATGGGTGGAATATGCCAAGCAAAGAGATTTGGGACTTGATTTCAATCCCTCCTTTTTCTCCCATCCGCTTTCGGAAAAGGCCACCCTCTCGAGCGAGGACGAAAGCATACGCAAATTTTGGGTAGGCACGGCATCGCCTGTCTTAAAATTGCCAGTATTTCGCAACGGAGCTTGGCAAGCCCTGCAGCATAAACTATTGGATTCCCGACGGATTTAAGGATATTCCCGCCGACCGCACGGCGCCCAGAGCCCGTCTGAAAAAATCCTTGGATGAAATTCTTGCCACACCCTATGACAAGGAAAAGTCATTGTGACGGTGGAGTCAAAGGTTTTCGGCATCGGTTTTGAAAGCTACACCGTTGGCTCTCATGAATTTTACATGAACTATGCCGCAAAGAACGACATTCTCTGCCTGCTTGACAACGGTCATTTTCACCCAACCGAACAGGTTGCCGACAAAATTTCCTCGATGCTGCTTTTCTCCGACAAGGTAGCCCTTCACGTTTCCGCCCGGTAAGATGGGACAGCGATCATGTGGTGCTTTTAAACGACGACACCAAGGAAATCGCAAAGGAAATAGTAAATTGCGGTCCCGAAAGGGTCATTCTCGCGCTCGACTTTTCGACGCAAGCATAAACCGCATTTCGGCATGGGTGGTCGGCATGAGAAATATGCAAAAGGCTCTGCTTCTTGCTCTTCTCACCTAACGATTATATGAAAAAGCTGCAGAACGAGCGGCGTTTCACCGAGCTTATGGCTCTCGGTGAGGAGCTTAAAATGTATCCTGCGGGAGATGTGTGGAACTTCTACTGCAAAAAGCACGGTGTTCCCGCAAAGGACGACTGGATAAAAGAAATGCTTGATTATGAGAAAAGGTTTTAGAGGAGCGCAAATAATGTCTATCGAAAATGCGGAATTTTTAAAGGATTTATAAGAATGGCCGACGACGGCCGGCAGCAGGGCTGGCACGAACGCAACGGAGGAAATCTTTCCTACCGCATAAAACCGGAAGAAGTTGAGGAAATAAAATCCGACCTTGTTTTTACAGGAGAATGGAAGGAAATCGGCACCTCGGTTCCCGACCTTTCGGGTGAGTTTTTCCTCGTGACGGGAAGCGGAAAATATTTCCGCAACGTAATTTTGGACCCGGCAGCAAACATCGCCGTCATCGAAATCGACGGCAGCGGAGAAAATACAGAATATGCTGGGGACTTAAAGACGGCGGCCGCCCCACGAGCGAACTTCCCACCCACCTTATGAACCACGAGGTCAAAAAAAGGCTGACAAAGGGACGCCACCGCGTTATATACCATGCACACACCACAAATGTCATTGCTCTGACATTCGTGCTTCCTCTCGACGATAAGATCTTCACCCGCGAGCTTTGGGAGTCGGCCACCGAATGCCCCGTCGTTTTCCCCGACGGGTGGGCGTTGTGCCCTGGATGGTGCCGGGCGGCAGAGATATTGCCGTGGCCACCGCAAAGCTTATGGAAAAATATGATGTGGCCGTTTGGGCCCATCACGGAACCTTCGCCTCGGGAGAGGATTTCGATTTGACCTTCGGCCTTATGCACACGGTGGAAAAAGGCGGCCGAAATTCTTGTTAAAATCCGTTCCATGGCAAAGACAAAGCTTCAGTCCATAACAGCCGACGATTTTAAAAAGCTGGCTGTGGAATTCGGGGTCACTTTACCCGAAGAATTTTTTATACTAATTTAAATTTAGGAGCGTGTTTTTATGGCAAACAAATTTGTTCTCAACGAAACATCTTACCACGGCGCCGGTGCAATCAGCGCCATTCCCGAAGAGATCAAAGGCAGAGGCTTTAAAAAGCTTTGTTTGTTCCGACCCGGATCTCATCAAATTCGGCGTTACCGGCAAGGTAACCGACCTTTTGACAAGGCCGGAATCGAATACAAGCTCTATTCCGACATCAAAGCAAATCCTACCATTGAGAATGTTCAGCACGGAGTCGAGAAATTCAAGGCCGCAGGCGCTGACTGCATCGTGGCAATCGGCGGCGGTTCCTCCATGGACACCTCAAAGGCAATCGGTATCGTCATTGCCAATCCCGAATTTTCCGACATCCGTTCTCTCGAGGGAGTTGCTCCCACAAAGCACCCCTGCGTTCCCATTATCGCCGTTCCCACAACCGCGGGAACCGCCGCAGAGGTCACCATCAACTATGTTATTACCGACGTGGAGAAAAAAAGCGCAAATTCGTCTGCGTCGACGCCCATGACATTCCCGTTGTGGCTGTTGTCGACCCCGAAATGATGTCCTCCATGCCCAAAGGACTGACCGCCGCAACCGGCATGGACGCCCTCACCCACGCCATTGAGGGATATATCACCAAGGGCGCATGGGAGCTTTCGGATATGTTCCATATCAAGGCCATTGAAATCATTTCACGTTCTCTCCGAGCCGCCGTCAACAACGAGCCGGTCGGCCGCGAAGGCATGGCTCTCGGCCAGTATGTTGCCGGCATGGGATTTTCAAACGTCGGCCTCGGCGTCGACCACTCCATGGCTCACACCCTTTCGGCCTATTATGACACTCCCCACGGAAAGGCCTGCGCCATTCTTCTTCCCACCGTCATGGCATACAACGCCCCCTACACCGGTGAAAAATACCGCGACATTGCCGCCGCAATGGGTGTTAAGGGAACCGAAAACATGACCCGGGAGGAATACAGAAAGGCCGCCGTCGACGCCGTCCGTCAGCTTTCGGAGGACGTCGGAATTCCTACCACTCTCAAGGGAATCGTAAAGAGGAGGACATTCCCGCCCTCGCTCAGTCGGCCTATGACGACGCCTGCCGTCCCGGTAACCCCCGCGACACAAGTGTTGAGGACATTATCGAGCTCTACAAATCGCTGATGTGCTTTTAAATTAAAACGTCCCGTATCTTCGACGAAGGTACGGGACGTTTTTTGGACTTGTTTTGTTCTTTGGGTTTGGGTTTGATTTCGGTCAGTTTTTTGACCGACACGCCGTCGTAAAGCTTTTTGGCCTGAACCCTGCCGCGATATTTTTTCTCGCAGTTTTTGCATAAAAACTCGGCGGCAAAGTAGCGGTTTTTAAACTTCCATTTGCAGGTCTTTTTAAGATGTCCGTCGCAGGCGGGACATTTAAACCTTAAATCCGACGGTTCAAGATTTTCATCGTTGATTTCCGAAATGATATAGTTTTTAAAGAAAAAGACGGTCGTAAAAATCCGTTCCTCTTGTGTTAAAAAAACAAACTCGCCGAAATGCTCGGGCTCATAGCATTGCTTGAAAATCCTCGCGCAAAGGAAGCTGTCGCCCTTGGCGCGGTGAAAATCTATGTCGCCGCAGTAGCTGCCCAAAGCTCGGCCGCATGAGAAAGGCCCAGCTGAGCCGATTCGTCGAGCTCAAGACAGCTCTGGACATACTTTTGCAGGTCGGCGTAGTAATAAAGAAAGGGAATCGTTTCCTTGTCCACAAAGCTTTTGCAGTTGTCCACAAGCACATGAAGGTCGGTGTTGCTCCAGGTCATTATAAGGTTGTCTTTTCCCTGCCCATTCGGTGAATTTTGCAAGAGCCTCGGCAAAATCCACACCGTCGCGGAGCAGATCGTCGTTGGTGATGTGGGTCAGTTCCTTGACTTTCCCGCGAAGGCGTTTGGTCAGGCGGGAACGGACAAACATCTGAAAATCGTCAACGACCTCAAGATTTTCGTCAAGCTTTACGGCTCCGAACTCGATTATCTCGTTTATAAATCTCGACTGTTTCGGGTAGTATGCCGTGTTCCACTCAAGATCAAGTATAATTGTTGTCATATAAACCTTTGATCAGCCGTTGTTTTTACGGTTTTCGGCCTTGAGACGCTGTTCCTTGTTGAGAATGGATTTGCGAAGTCTCAGCGACTCGGGAGTAACCTCAAGATACTCGTCGTCCTTAAGGAATTCAAGGCATTGTTCAAGGCTCATGTTCACGGGAGGAACAAGGCGGAGAGCGTCGTCCGAACCGGAGGCGCGGGTGTTTGTCAAATGCTTTTTCTTGCAGACATTGCACACAATGTCGTCGCCTTTGGGGCTTTCACCCACGATCATGCCCCTCATAAACCTCCACGCCGGGGCCGACAAAAAGACATCCTCTGTCCTGGGTATTATA
>VOFG01001065.1_pt1 | contig 20001 bp, 32 predicted proteins | sample 5384171 | NCBI WGS metagenome assembly VOFG01 (sample SAMN12384726, study PRJNA508395) | human gut metagenome | isolation source: healthy gut F | host: Homo sapiens
TTCTGCTCCTTTGTAATGCGGTAGCTTTCTACAGCCTTCTGAATCGTTTTTTTGTGAACCCAGTCAGAAAGCTTTTTCTTTTTCAAATAAGGAATGGCAGCATCCCACTGCTTAGCAAGTGCAGTGGCAAAATACCACGCAATCATCATATTGACGTAATATTCTTCCGAGCGGATTTTCGCAACAAGTGCCAAATGCTTCTCTGAGAAATCGGCGTCCAGATATAGCCGCAGCAAAATTCCGATGCCGTATCGAATGGTGTATGTGTCATTGGAAGAAATCCATTTTAGAACTTCCCCATACAGTTCCGATTTATGTTTTTGAATACGCCGGGTGCCGGTAAATCACACGTTGCCCAGTTGTTGATATAGGGAAGAAAACGGTTGATTTCCCACACACAGGTTTCATAATCTTTTTCCGCTGAAATTAACATCATATGAAGATTGTTTTCTTCATAATAATGGTGGGGGCAGTTCCTTTAGAAAGGCTTTCGCCTCTTTAGTACCCTTAAAATCTTTGGCAAACGAGCGCAGTGCAGGGGTGCGGATACCTATGATTCTGTTTTTTTCAATCGTTGGAATTAGTTTGCTGTGAAACTCTAAGTAAAGAAGGGTCCTGCAGGGTAAACAATTGTTTCTGTAATTCGTTCATTTTTCTACCTCCATAAGCAGTATTTTAACGCATAAATAAGAGTTCGTAAAGCATTAACGATTCGTTCATGGATTGTTGACGGAAAGGGCAAAATGATTTATAATAAATACATTATTAAAATGGTCGGAAAGGACGGGGTGATATTATGAAATTAGTATTTATTGGGGCTGACCATGAAGTTACGGGAAGCTGTCATTACATGGAAGTTGGAGATAAAAAATTCTGCGTGGACATTGGTATGGAGCAGGGGCAAGATTTGTTTGAAAATCAGGAGATTCCGGTAAATCCATCAGAAATTGATTTTATTTTGCTGACGCACGCACACATAGACCACACGGGGCTTCTTCCGATGCTGTTTGCCAGAGGATTCCGCGGTCAGGTATACGCAACAAAAGCGACAGTGGATTTGAGCCAGATTATGCTTCGTGACAGTGCACATATCCAGCAGTTTGAGGCAGAGTGGCGGAACCGGAAAGCAAGACGTTCCGGCGGTGAAATTTATGAACCTTTGTATACGATGGAAGATGCCTTAGGTGCGATTCGACTGCTGGTTCCGTGTGAGTATGATAAAAAGTTACGATTTGCGATGAGGTTACCATTCGATTTATGATGTGGGACATTTACTTGGTTCCTCTTCCATTGAAGTATTTGCAAAGAGGGTGAAGAGGAACGAACGGTTGTCTTTTCCGGTGACCTTGGAAATACACACAAACCGATTCTCAGAGACCCGATTTATACAAAAGCGGCAGATTATGTTGTTATGGAATCTACATACGGTGACAGACTGCATGGGGAAGAAGCACCGGATTATGTTGGAGAGCTGGCAGCAATTATTGAAAGCACTTTCCGCCGTGGCGGTAATGTGGTAGTGCCGTCCTTTGCAGTCGGCAGAACACAGGAGATATTATATTTCTTACGTCAGATTAAGGAGCAGCAGTTAGTGAAGACGCATCCGGATTTTGAAGTGTATGTGGATAGTCCGCTCGCTGTGGAAGCAACGAATATTTTCGGTAAAAATGTTCAGCAGTGTTTTGATGAAGAAGCAAAAGCACTTGTAGAAAAGGGAATTAACCCAATTGGATTTCCGGGGGTTGAAATTGTCTATAACAAGCGATGATAGTAAGGCAATTAATTTTGACCAACAGCCAAAAGTTATTTTGTCGGCATCCGGTATGTGTGAGGCAGGTCGAATCCGCCATCATTTGAAACATAACTTATGGCGTCCGGAGAGCACGATTGTGTTTGTTGGTTATCAGACCAGAGGTACATTAGGACGTGCACTGCTTGAGGGGCAAAAGAAGTAAAACTGTTTGGTGAAGTGATTGAGGTCAAAGCAGAGATTACGAAAATTGCCGGCATCAGCGGGCATGCAGATAAAATGGATTATTAAAATGGATTAACAGTTTTACGGAGAAACCGCCAAAACGTGTATTTGTCGTTCATGGAGAGGATAAGGTATGCGATGAATTTGCGAGAACACTTACCGATTCCGGTTATAACGCTGTGGCACCGTACAGTGGTACAGTTTTCGACTTGATACAGGGCGAGTTTGTAAAGAAGCACTTCCGGTTGCTGTGAAGAAGAAAGCGGCAGCGAAGAAACGTTCCGATATGTTCCAGCGTCTATTGACGGCAGGACAGCGTCTGATTTCGGTAATTCGTAAGAATGAGGGATTGAGCAATAAGGATACGGCGAAGTTCACAGACCAGATTCAGGCACTTTGTGATAAGTGGGACCGTCCGTAATTAGAAAAAAGAAGAAGAGGAGGTGAGGTTGTGACCACACAGGAAAGTCGTGAACAAGAGATTAAACGGCTCAATGCAGAAAAAGGTAAAAGCAGATTGCTTTATGTCATTTTTATTCTTATTATGTCAGACATAATATGTCAGACATGCTGGCGTATGTTGGTGAGGATGTAACGTGGCTTGGCTCGCAATCTGATTTTGTGGCACACAACCGTCAGGAGTTTGAAAACCTTCTGGAGAGAGAAATAAAAAAAAGTACCAAAGCAATGTGTTATGAAAGTGATATCGGCAGATGTCAGTCAGGTTTCGGAAATTGTTATCAGGTGACCGGAGAATTGGAACTGCGTCTGCCGGTGCAGGATAATGTTTATTATACGAATTTGCGTTTTTCTATGATGATTTGTAAAGAGGATGGAAAGTTTTCCATTGTATCAATACATACATCCACGATTGGAAAATCTGTTTTGTGGGATGACACACAGGTACTAAAAAGAGAGGCAGAAACAATTTTCAGAAGAAGGCGGAGAAAATATACAGGATCCGGTAACAGGTGTGTTTCAATTAGGAGCATTTAAAGAGCGGGCTGCCAGACAGTTAGAAGATATTTCAAAAGAAAAAAAAATATGCGCTTATTTGTACGGATATCTGTAATTTTGAACGGGTAAACAATTTGTATGGTATGCAGAAGGCAGATAAACTTTTGGCGGATACAGCGAAGATGATTATGGCATCGGGCAAATGTATTTTGCTTTGCTGCCGCAGTGTGGCAGACCATTTTGTAGCACTTGCCCGTTATCAGGATTTTTTCTACATTCCGCAATATGCTCAATGAGTTATGCAACTGTTTTGCAGTGGAAATCGGAAACGAATATTCCGATGCCTATCCTCGGCTTGGTATCGGTGTTTACCGCATTGACAAGGAACATCCGCCGATTCAGAAGATGGTTGAGTATGCCAATCTTGCCAGAAAAAGTCTGCGTACAAACACGACTACCCATATTGCTGTATGACGAGAGAGTGTACACGCAATTGATTCGATGCAGGAAAGATTGAGCAGAGCATGAAAAATGCGATGGCTCAACATGAGTTTAAGGCATTTATACAGCCAAAATATAATTTGGAAACCGGACAGATTGTAGGTGCCGAGGCGTTAGTACGATGGATTCGGGAAGACGGCTCAATGATTTACCCGGATGATTTTATTCCGATTTTTGAAAAAAATGGTTTTATTGTTGAATTGGACTTTTTATCCTTAGCGAAGGGTGTCGCATGATTCAGAGACGGCTTCAGGAAAAAAGACATTGTGTGCCGATTTCGATTAACCAGTCGCGTGTCTTATTGCAGGAAAAAAAGATTATGTAAGCGAGTGGCGGACATTTTGAAAAAAATATGATACGCCGCCTCGTTATATCGAGTTAGAGTTGACGGAACGGATTTTTAGGGATGATTTGACAGATTTGGCGAAGATGATGGGAGAGAACTTCGGAATCTTGGCATCCGCTGGTCTATTGATGATTTTTGGAACGGGGTATTCTTCTCTTAATTTATTGAAGGAGTTACCGGTTGACATCATTAAAATTGACAAGTCGTTTTTAGACGAGACAGAGAGTTCCGAGACGAGTAAAATTATTATTAGAAAAAACGGTGGAACTGACACAGGAACTGGATAAAACCGTTGTCTGTGAAGGGGTTGAAACAGAAAATCAGGCAGATTATCTTCGAGGCATCCGCTGTGACATGGCGCAGGGATATTTGTATGCAAAACCGATGCCGATGGAAGAGTTTGAAAAATTGCTGGATAAGGAGATATACGGATGAAAAAGGCAGGAAAATTAATTATTGTGACGTTGCTTATCTTGTCCGGATTGACGGCCGGAGCGTATTTTTGCTCAAAGGACGCGAAGACGGTCCGTCGAACGAATTTAAAAACCGTATGGCAAGAGCAAAGTGATAATCAGACGGACCGCGCTTATCAGTATGACATGCCGGATAAAGCTACGGTTTTAGCAACGGACGGCGAAGATAAAAATGTTCTTAATTTTGAGTCAAATTTCGTGTATCAGGTTTCGAATTCCAATGAAGCAAGAGCACGTTTAGACCGGTTGATTAAGCGTACCGATGCGGATTTTGATAATCCGATTATAGCGAAAAATCCATTTGGTACGATGGAAAATAGTTTTTATTTTTATTTTCACACTTCATTCCGCTGTATGGTACGGTATACCATCACGGTTGATGATGAAACGATTTCAGACCATATCCGTTATGTCAATAACGGACAGGAAAACAATTTAGCCAAAGAACATGAATTTCTGGTGGAAGGTCTGCTTCCGGGAAAACGAATTTTATTGTGATGGAATTAGTTGATTCAACCGGAAATACGAGAGAGACAAAAACTATCAGTACACAACAGCGGGCAGTCCGTCCGGCATACCACAAAAGATTACGGTAAGTGATGGCTATTCCAAATCTACGTTAGCAAACGGTATGTATTATGTTTTTCCATCCGGGACACCGTGGATTGCAGCTTATGATAATAAAGGAATTCTGCGTGATTTGATTCCGACAGAGTCATTTCATGGTCACCGTATAACGGCTTCGGATGATTGCATTCTTTATCAGATTTCAGAAGATAAGGTGGCGAAAGTATCTGCTCTTGGCAGGGTGACGGGCGTCGTTCAGATGAAAGGCTATGGGAAAATCTGTGATTTTTCTTACGACGGATATGATGAAGTATACTGGCTTTGGAAAGAAGAAAAAAAATGAGTATTTACTGGCAACATCTTTTCCAGACAGGGAAAAAAGATTTCTTTTGTTGTCGGGAAAAAGGCGGCATGGAAAAAGGTAACAGCAAAGAAAAAGATAAATGATAATAAGAAATTTACCGGCTGGAATACAAAAGAATCTATGCTTTTATCGCAGGAAAACGAAACAATACCTGCGATGTTAGTGCAGGAGGAAAAAAAGTATCTTGCTGTTGAGTGGCAGGCGGATGTGGCAAAAGAAGACGGTGCAGAAAAAAGCGTCGGCCATGGCAGTTGAGGCAAAAAGCGGAAGCTTGTTACAAAAAGTGTGGAAATAATTATGTGATTGTTTGCGGCACGGCAGGAACCTATTTGGAAATGGGGTCCGACGGTAAAGCGATTCGCCGGTATAACTATGGAAGCGGACTGGATTCGGTGCAGAAACTGACGCTTTCCGGTATGTATTTCTATGGAATCTAAAAAGTTGTCCATAGGAATAAAAAATGGTTGAGATTATATGCGCAAAAGATGTATAATGGGCATATGATATAAAATTACTTTTAGGAGGGTATACGCAATGAAATTTTTGTTGACACAGCGAAAATTGAGGACATCAAAAAGCAAATGAGATGGGGGTTATTTGTGGTGTTACTACGAATCCATCCCTGATTGCCAAAGAGGGCGGAAGAAGTCAGGAAGATGTATTGAAAGAAATCGCATCCATCGTTGATGGTCCAATCAGTGGTGAGGTAAAAGCAACAACTGTAGATGCAGAGGGTATGATTGCAGAAGGTAGAGAAATTGCAAAACTTCACGAGAACATGGTAGTTAAAATCCCAATGACAGTAGAAGGATTGAAAGCAACAAAGGTACTTGCTTCTGAGGGAATTAAATGTAATGTTACATTGATTTTCAGTGCCAATCAGGCACTTTTTGGCAGCAAGAGCAGGAGCTGCTTATGTATCTCCATTCTTAGGACGTCTGGATGATATTTCCCAGCCTGGTATCGATTTGATTCGTGACATCGCTGAAATCTTTTTCCGTACATGGAATCGAGACAGAAATCATCGCAGCAAGCGTAAGAAATCCAATTCATGTTACGGATTGTGCATTGGCAGGTGCTGATATTGCTACGGTACCATATGGTGTTATTGAGCAGATGACAAAACATCCGTTGACAGATATCGGTATTGAGAAATTCCAGAAAGATTATATTGCTGTTTTTTGGTGAATAATTTGGTGAGTAATAAAAGGAGATTGATTATGAATAAGTTAGAACTTCAGAAAATGGCTGTTGAAGTTCGTAAGGGGATTGTAACTGGGGTTCATAGTGCAAAATCAGGTCACCCGGGCGGCTCCTTGTCAGCAGCAGACATTTTTACTTATCTTTTCTTTGAAGAATTGAATATTGATCCTAAAATCCGGACAAAGCAGACCGTGACCGCTTCGTGCTTAGTAAAGGACATACGGCTCCAGGTTACTATGCAGCACTGGCAAACCGTGGATTTTTCCCGGTTGAGGATTTGACGACACTTCGTCACGTTGGTTCCTATTTGCAGGGACATCCGGATAAAAAGCATATTCCTGGTGTGGATATGTCGAGCGGTTCTTTGGGACAGGGAATTTCGGCAGCAGTCGGAATGGCGTTGTCCGCTAAATTAAGTAATGATGATTATCGTGTTTACACACTTCTCGGTGACGGTGAAATTCAGGAAGGACAGGTTTGGGAAGCAGCGATGTTTGCCAGCCACAGAAAACTGGATAATTTTGTTGCCATCGTGGATAATAACGGCTTACAGATTGACGGTGCAGTTGATGATGTATGTTCACCATATCCGATTGATGAGAAATTCAAAGCATTTGGTTTCCATGTAATCGAAGTGGACGGTCATGATTTCGATGCCTTAAAGGCAGCTTTTGATGAAGCAAAACAGACCAAAGGACAGCCTACGGCTATTATTGCAAAAACCGTTAAAGGAAAAGGCGTTTCCTTCATGGAAAATCAGTGTAGCTGGCATGGTACTGCACCAAATGATGAGCAGTATGCACAGGCTATGGAAGAATTAGAGAAAGCAGGTGAGTCTTTATGTCAGAAGTAAAAAAAGATTGCTACTCGTGAGAGTTATGGTAATGCATTAGCAGAACTTGGCGCAGAATTTGATAACCTCGTTGTACTGGATGCAGACCTTGCGGCTGCCACAAAGACCGGTATTTTCAAAAAGGCTTACCCGGAACGCCATATTGACTGTGGTATTGCTGAGTGTAACATGATGGGTATTGCGGCAGGACTTGCAACAACAGGCAAAATCCCATTTGCAAGTTCTTTTGCGATGTTTGCTGCAGGACGTGCATTTGAGCAGGTTCGTAACTCCATTGGTTATCCGCATCTGAATGTGAAAATCGGCGCAACACATGCCGGTATTTCCGTAGGTGAAGATGGAGCAACACATCAGTGTAATGAAGATATTGCACTGATGCGTACGATTCCCGGTATGACAGTAATTGTTCCATCGGATGATGTAGAAGCAAAAGCAGCCGTTCGTGCTGCCTATGAGCATGACGGTCCATGTTATCTTCGTTTTGGACGTCTGGCTGTGCCGGTAATTAACGATAAGCCGGATTATAAATTTGAACTTGGCAAAGGTGTTGTACTTCGTGAAGGTAAGGATGTAACGATTGTTGCAACCGGACTTCCGGTATCCAATTGTCTGGAAGCAGCAGAGAAACTGGCCGCAGACGGCATTGATGCCAAAGTGATTAACATTCATACAATTAAACCTTTGATGAGGAGTTAATCGTGGCAGCAGCCAAAGAAACCGGCAAAGTGGTAACGGTAGAAGAACATTCTGTTATTGGTGGTCTGGGAAGTGCTGTATGCGATGCATTAGCTGAAAAAAATGTCCGACAAAGGTGTGCAAAATCGGTATTAATGATGTATTTGGTGAATCTGGTCCGGCAGTAGAGCTTGTTAAGAAATATGGTTTGGATGCAGACAGCATTTATGAAAAGTAAAAGCATTTTGTAAATAAGAAAGTGTGCTATATGTGAGATGATAGAAAGGCAATAAATCAGCGGATGCGCCGGTTTGTTGCCTTTTTTTAAAGGAATGGGTAGAGACATGTTATGTATACTTCTAGCCTCGGTTGACTCACCGCAGGATAAAAGAAAACTGGAGTTATTATATGAAAAATACAACCGGCTTATGTACGTGGTAGCAATGCGTGTTTTGCATCATCCGCAGGATGCAGAAGACGCCTGTTTGACGTCGTGGGAAAAGGTTATAAAAATTTAGATAAAATTGATAAAATAGATTGTCAGAAAACGAAGAGTTTCCTCGTTATTATAGTTGAGAGGACAGCAATTGACCTTTATCGTAAGAATCAAAAGAAAAATCAAAAGGTGCAGGAGATGGATGAGTTTGAAACCAGCCCGTTTTTTTTGTAAGCACGAAAGAGGTTATGGCGAAAGCGAGATGATGGAAGTGTTTCATAAGATTCCAAAACTGTATGCGGAGGTTCTGATTCTTCGTTATGTCAACGAATTAGGGGTAAGTGAGATTGCTGAACTCTTAATATCAAGCAGAATACGGTGTCTAAGAGGATTGCAAGAGGCATTGCAATCATTCGAAAGGAGTGGCTCGGTAATGAATGAGGGAGAGTATCAAGAAATTTTTGACGACCTGTGTATATCAGGAGATGAATTCATTTCATCCATCGCAAGACGAAGATTATAATCATGAATTTTCAAAAAATTCATGAAACGATGGAAACGTTTAAATTGGAGCGAAAAAATATTTTGGCAGCCATCTGCGTCTGGCGTATACCGTCCGTAAAGCGGCAGCCGTAGTGATTGTGATTCTTTCCTTAGCTGCTGCTAATCAAGTCAGTGCGAAGGTGTTTGGTTTTTAATGCATGGAAATATCTGCTTTCGTATGATTCAAAGAACAAATTGGAAGTAAGAGAGTATGTTGGGCAGAATCAGGATAAAAAACGAAGGAGAGTCTGCCGGACGTCATTCATGAGAAACCTACATTTGTGCCGAAGGGATTTCGGTATTATTCCCATGATGAACTTTCGTCGGGAAATGCACTTTATGATGAATGGAGAGATGGAAAAAAGAATACATTACAGTATAGCCGTGGTAAAAGTCAGGGAAGGAGACCAAATTTATACGGATTCTGAATATGAACAAAACTCAAAACAAGTGTTATGGGCTATGAGGCATATTATTATATAAAGGGAAAAGAAAATGGATAATATGGGATGATAAGCAATACAATCATATGATTACAATCACTAAAAAAGGTAATTACAAAAATGAAATTCTGAAAATGGCAAATAGTTTGTACCAAAAATAAAAAAATAAAATTTTTGTCAGATTTCCTCCTTTTGTATCGTTATTATTAGTAGAACGATATAAAAGGAGGATTTTTATGATTACGAAAATCAAAAGAGACACAAAAAGAATGGTATGTTTGCTGGGAATGAGTGCATTATTTGCAGTAAATATGCAAGCAAAAAGCTGCTGAGATTAGTGAACCGGCATTGGAGATTGGACCAATTTTGCAAAGTGAAAATGCTGCCATTTTGCAACCTTCGTTTTCAATTTCTTCAAGTGGCACGGCAAATGTTGAAGTGAGGGCAATGGCTAAAAGGTGCGACATCAAAAATAGATGTACAACTTAATTTGCAAAAATATACTTCAAGCACCAAAAAGTGGAAAACAGTAAAAACATGGAAAAAAGACAAAAAATGCATCAAATTTGTTGTTTGCAGATAGTTATAAGTTATCAGCAAAAGGTACTTATCGATGCAAATGCACTGCTGTATTCACTAAGAGTGGGAAAAAGGAAACTATTACGAAAACAACTGGTAAAAAACAGTATAAGTAATATCATGTGTTGTGAAAATATGGGTTAAAATGACCGTTCATACCCCAAAACGACCGTTCATGACTTTTATGTTTTATACGGTGTATTTTGTGTTATGATTGCAAATGGGAACGTGAAAATTGAATGTGAAAAAATATTTGTCAGATTTTTGCTTCTTGGAACGTTATTATTAATAGGAGCAATTAAAAGAGACAAATTAATAAAGTTAGGAGGAGGTGAAAGAATGTATTCTATGATGATTTACAGAGAAATGATTGAAAAAGCGTGCTTTTCTTAATTTTACACACTACATAAGAAAAGAACGCAAAAAAATAACTACAAATATATTTTAACTAAAAAAAAAGGAGAAATTCAATATGTTTAATAAGGTTAAAAAATTATTGCAGGATCAATGTTATTATCAGTAGTAGTTGGAAGCACAGCTTTGGCTGCCTATCCTAATATGTATGGGAAAAATTATACAAAAACAAAGCCTGGCGACATTTGCTCTATGACGGCTGAAGGAAACCAAGAGAGCGCAAAAACTAAAATTAAAAACACAGCTAACAGTAAAAGATACTATTCAGTATACGTTGATCGCCGCCACAATAACGGTAAAATAATTGAAAAGGATAGTAAAGAAAACGTAGTTGGTAGTGGAAATTGGTTGATTGCATTGGTATCTCGTTATCGCAGTACAGCGGATCGTCAGCATTATCATAAGGCATTGTCGTGGAACTGCTCTATGAAACCAAGCGGTGCTGGATATACAAATTTTTTAGATGATAAATTTGAATATACAGTGAGTCAGAACAAGTAAATTTAATAAGGTTAAAGGGAAATTGATTTTAATTCATTTTCCTTATAACCTTTTAATTGAAAGGAGACAGAACTATGAGACGGGTTCGAATTCTTGTATTAGCAGTTATCTTAATTGCAATTGTATGTGCCGGAGTTTCATTGTATGCTTATCAGCATAATAAAAGGGCAGAGGAAAACACAATTGATATAATTAAGGACTTCGCTGGAAAGGAAGAAGTTGATGTGTCGGGGCAGTCAAGAAAACCAATTGACAGTATGACTTTGTATGATGGAGGAGTATTAGAGATTTATACAGAGACGCAGTTTAAGGGAAAAGATACGCTTAATATTCCGGCAAAATACGAAAAAAAGAAAGTTAAAACGGTTCAAATGTTAAGTCAATTGGAGCAGACCTCTTATTATCTGAAACATATTGTTTTGGAAGATGGGATTGAAGAACTGGAGTTTCAGGGTGTCCAAACTTAGAAACGATTGTTTTTCCGCCATCGGTAAAGAAAATAGATACGCGCCATTTCAAAAATTTGAAGAAGCAAATTACAATATATGTTACCAAAGATTCCTATGCGGAAAAATGGGCAAAAAAACATCATTTTTCCTATCGTTATGGGACAACGGGAAAGGAGTAGAAATGATTCTAAAAAATTGGATAGATTTTATTCGGAAACACACGTCAATATTTATAATACTTCTTGTTTCACAAATTTTGGCGCTTTTATGTATTTTTTTGTTTTTGGCGTGTTTCAAAACAACCTATATGAAATTAATGATTATGACGACACACGGTCGCTGAATGCTTCCATTAAAAGGCGGATATTACGTCAAAGCAGTTAGATGAGTTTTTCAGGGCAATGGTGAATGACAGTGATAATGTGGATTATTTTTATGTGACAGCTCAAAGCAAGTCAGGAAAATATTCTTATATTGACCATGCGCAGCTTAAAAATGGAAAGTATGGATTCAGTGATACCGTTTATTCTTATATGAAGTATGGCATTGATGGTTTTATTACACAAATGAAGATTATGTCAATAAAAAACAAAGTGCTTGTTTCAACGGAAGATAGACTTAAAAAAGTATGGCGATGAGGTAAAATTGGAGGGGGATACATATAAAATTGTAGCTACAAATTCATTTTGTGGAGATATTGATACATTTTATGTTCCATATACTTCATTTCCTAAAAAATGTGTCTGGCAGAATCTTTCTTTTGGACTTACATCACTTCCAACACGAAAGCAATATGAGTTGTTCAGAAGTTATGTGAAAAAATTAGGCGGAGAACCAGATGATTTTTATGTAGCAAATAATCAGGATTTGAAGCAGAAATATTCTATGCTTGTGGTAAGTGCGATATTGGCTCTTTTGGCAGCATGTAATATGTATATTATTTATAGTTATATTTTCCGTAAAAAGAAGAAAGAATCTGAGCGTATTTCTTTTATGTGGATGCAGCAAGAAAAGGGCACGTATGATGTATTTTATGGAAATTCTATGTAATATGATTTGTGTGGTTGTTGTATCAATCGGAATTTTCCGCTTCCTTCTTTATCCACAGATGCTTTCATGGTTTCGTTATGTTGACCGTGTTTACGGTGTCGGGGAATATGGATGTATTATTGGAATCTTTTTGATGATAACGTTTATATTTGGGTATCTTTTATCATGCTCGGTAACGCGTAAAAGTATACTGCAATTTAGAAGGGGGAATCTAATGGGAATTTTAGCAATTACTGAATACATACGGCATGGAAAGCGTAATGTGTTTATCGTGTTTCAAATGGCAGCACTTTTGTTTGTACTGTGTGTGTCTGCGTCAACACTTTTGGCGGAATACCGCCTGTATCGACCATTTGCGCAATTGAATCACAAGGAGGGGCTTTATTTATCCGCATCGGGATACCATGGTGCAAATCCGGATGCTATTGCAAAGGGCATGGAAAAGGTTGATTATGTTTTGGCAATTGGTACGCAGAATTTGCTTTCGAAAGAAGCTGCGAATGGTATAAATGTTGCCGTATATCCGAATCAAATGATAGAAAATTATCAGCCGGATTTGGCAGCGGGGATTGGCTTTCGGACGAGCCTTTTGGAGAAAGACTGTATGCCGGTTGTGGTTTCTCAAAATCCATACGGATGGAAAAAAGGTTCTAGGATATCGCTTGATTATGGAGATGAGCAGGGAAAGCCGCATACAATTTCCATAAAAGTAGTTGGGGTATTAGATGAAGGAGCGCAAATCCTTGGACATGATTTTGGACAGGAAATCGTTTGTATTATGATTACCGTGATATTTTTTCTACATATCGGTATGAGCAGGAACAAACGGTATTGTTTCTGACATCAGAAACAGGGGCTAAATCAGTGAATATGCCGGTTACATATGACAGGGAACATTTTATTGTTTATAAAGACGGCATCAGTCGTACAGAGAAAAATAGAAATAACATGGTATTAAAGGATAATCTTGGTGAGTTATCTCAAGATTCAGCGTTAGATGCAAATTTGGAAACATTTATGGCGAGTTCAAATCATGAAATGATTCGCAAGGTCATGATGTATTTGCCGGTTTTATTGAGTGTATTGATTATTACCATTGTAAGTTTAATTAATGTATGTACCTTGAATATGGCGGACGATTTATATCATAATGCTGTGTTTAGTCTGCTTGGACTGCCATGGAAAAAATGCAGCTGTTTTTCCTTAGTACAGAGTTTGTTTAGTGCGTTTTTGTCAATTGTTATGTTTTTTCCTTTTTCTTAGCAGTTACAGCTAAACTGCATCTGGAAAATTACGTGTATGTGAATTTTTCAGTTCCGGTACTTGTACTTTTTAGGTGGTGTAATTCTGTTGCTTTGTGCCGTCCATTTTATTGTGCCGTATCAGATTTTAAGAAAAAAAAAACAACCTGCGGATGTATTACGAAATCGAAAGGAGTAATATTATGATTGAAATTAAAAAATTTAGTAAAGATATACAACAAAGGAAAGACAAATGAATTTTGTGCCTTGAAAGGAATTGACCTTTCAATTGAAGAAGGAGAAATGGTGGCTATTATCGGAAAGTCCGGTGCCGGAAAATCCACGTTACTGCATATTTTGGCGGCAATTGATTCTTACGATAAGGGAAGTTATCTGGTAGATGGGGTGTCGGTAGGAGATTTGAAGGAAAAAGACCGTGCCAGATTTCGCAATCAAAAATTGGTATTGTCATGCAGGACTATGCTTTGATTGATGAATACACCATCGAGGAAAATGTTCAGATTCCTTTGATTTTTGGAAAAGTAAAAGGAAATGATGTACGAAGGGAAAAAAATTATGACTGCATTGGAAAATGTCGGTCTTGCAGAGTTGGCGTAAAAGCCGGTTCGCCAGCTCCGGTGGACAAAAGCAGCGTGTGGCGATTGCTCGTGCCCTTGTAAATAATCCGGCGTTTTTACTTGCAGATGAACCGACCGGTGCGCTGGATTCTAAGACATCCGGGGAAATCATGGACGTGTTTGAAAAGTTGAATCAAGGCGGGAAAACTGTTATTATTGTAACACACGATATGGAAGTCGCTGCGCGGTGCGGGCGTGTAATTGAAATAAGTGATGGGGAGATTGTATAAAGAACAATATTGAAAAACGGAATAGCACGCCGCAAAACTCGCTGGAAGAAAAACCCTGAAATGGTGTACCAGACAGTTGATGGAAAGTTGTATTTTAGAGAAGGGGAAAACTTGGCGTTTATGAGAAAAATTCAACAGAAAAAGGAAATCCATTGAAAAAAGCGTTCTTTTCATATGGTAGTGGAATACCGAAAAGAACGCCCATAAAAAAACACAAATCAATTATAACATACTCATTTTGGTCTTAAGTCAATATAGTGGACACGCACCTTCTGCATGAACTGCATCCGGTGTCTTGTAGCCTAAGCTACTATGAGTCCGTCGATGATTATACCAGGACTCAATATATTCAAAAAATGCTCTTGTAAGCATCGTTTGAATCCTTATAAATCTTGCAATAGGCTTCTTCCTTCTTCAAGAGAGAATGAAAAGATTCTATGCATGAATTATCGTAAGGACAGCCCTTACGACTAAACGAATGGTGGATTTTCTTTTTAACAAGATACTTTTCAAACTGGTCGCTAGTGTATTGTGTTCCTAAGTCACTATGCAGGATTATTCCTGATGTGTCGGAGACATTTAGACAAGCGTTTTCAACAGCCTTAACTGCAAGATCTGCGGTCATAGTTGTTCCATAAGCCCAGCCAATAATCTTGCGACTATAGAAATCCATTACAGATGCAAGATATGTCCATCCATCTTTTGAGTATGGATATAAGTAATATCTGTGCACCATTTTTGATTGATTCCAGTGGCTGTAAAGTCCTGTTTCAATATATTTTCTTTTTCAGTAACAGGTTTGTTATCTGAAAAATGGCGATATTTCTTGATTACAATTGAATGGATTCCAAGCAATGCCATTCTTCGCTGTACTCGTTTTAAACTGACATGCCAGCCGTTTTCGAGTAATTCGTGATGAATTTTAGGGGCTCCATAACGTCTCTTTGTATCATAGTAAATCGCTAAGATATCATTATCGAGTTTCTGGTTTTCAGCATCTCGATTAGATTTTACATGGTTAAGATATTTGTAATAGGTGCTACGGTTTATTCCAAGTACCTTGCACAGGATCTTAACAGGGTATCGGTCTTGATATTTCGTTATGAAGGATACAAATTCATCTATTGTTTTCTGGCGAATATGGCTGTAGCTTTTTTTAGTATTTCATTCTCCATCTCAAGTTGCTGCACCTTCTTTTGCAGCTCCTTGTAATCCTTGAGTGAAACTGATTGATTCTCCTCAATCTTGATTGATGGAGCATAAAGCTTCTTCCATTTGTAAATTGTTTGCTCGACTAAGCCATATTCTTCTGCGAGCTGTGCAACGGGTTTTCCCGCCAGGTACAAGTCAATGATTTGTCGTTTGAATTCTTCGGTATATCTTTTACCGTTGTGGGCCATAGTGAAACACATCCTTTCTAATAAATATTTTAATGTGTCGCACTTTTCGTGTCCACTAATTTATACTAACATCACTTCTTTTTGAAAAGGATATGTTGGTAAAATGCCCACATGATTTAATATTCAAAATTTAAAAAATAATGAAAGACTAACTATTAAAAGTCAAGACCTAAAATGATTTTTTTGAATAAAGTACAGAAATGTATTTTAGATATGTTTGGAACTCGGTTGGAGTTCTTTGAACCTTGAAAACTGCATGACAAAAAGAGCATCTCTACAGGTGCTCAAAAAAAAGGAGTATTGAATTAGAAAGACTTAAACAGCTTTGATGTATTGCTGGTTAGTTTTCTCAAGATGGTAAATAACCCGAACCAGCTTTTTTGACGGCATGAGATATGGCGACATTATAATGCTTGCCTTCCGCTCGTTTCTTTGCCAGATATTCAGCAAACGTTGGATCCCAGTTGCAGACATATTTGGCTGCATTGTATAACGCATATCGTAGATATCTGGAACCTCGCTTTTCCATGTGTGAGTAAGCACCATCAAGCTGCCCTGATTGGTAAGTAGAAGGTGAAAAGCCAGCATAAGCTAAGATTTTATCAGGAGAGTCAAAGCGGTTGAAATCGCCGATTTCGGCAATGATCATAGATCCCATACGGTAGTTGATTCCGGGGATACTAAGAATCGGAGAATTGATTTCATCCATGATGAGTTTGATTTCATTTTCGATTTCATCAATCTCGGAAGAAAGTTCCTGAATAAGCTTGATGGTATGCTTCAATTCAAGTGATTTTGCAGGCATATTTGAACCAATAGAGATTCTTGCAGCTTCTCTAAATGTGATTGCTGTTTCTTTACCATATCGACCCTTTGATGATTCAGAAAGTAGATTGGTAAGTCTGGTAAGATGAGCGTTTGCTACTTGTTTAGCATCTGGAAATTCCGAAAGCATTGTATAAACCGATGCCATATGAAGTGTTGGAACTAACTTTTCTAATTCAGGGAATAAGATACAGACAAGTCTTGAAACGGAAGACTTTAACTTAGCACGTTGTTTTACCTTATCAAAACGATAACGAGTTAATGACTTTAGCTCTTCGTTGTGGTAAGATGTGTCTGAGTAGGACTTTAAGTTCACATCAGACATTAGCATAGAAGCAATCGTGCGGGCATCTACTTTATCCGTTTTCGTCTGTCTAAGGCTTAGACTTTTTCTGTACAGATTTGTATGTAACGGATTGATAACATAGGTGGGCAAACCTTTATCAATGAGATATCCCAATAGATTGTAACTATCGTGTCCAGTGGCTTCAAGTCCTACTTTTACCTTTGTTACATCTTCCATAACGGATTCAATCTTTTGATAAAGATCATTGAAACCATTTCGGTTGTTAGCAATGGAAAATGCTTTAAATAGCACTTCTCCATCCGAGTTGGTGATAAAGCAGTCATGCTTATCCTTTGCAACATCAATTCCTACGTAAATCATAATAAATCTCCTTTGAAATGTATTAATGCTGTTTTAGAACCACAGGGTGCTCCTTGTGATTGTAACCTCGTTCTAAATAAACCGTCATGCGGTATCTAACTGATTAACAAATGGACAAAGAGACTGTGGTTGGAGCCTTTATCAAACCATCAAGTGGTAGGAGAAATTAACCAATCCACAGCATCTTATATATCATAGTCGAACCTGTAGAAAAGGTAAAGAAAAGACTATGACTTAATAGTAATAAAGACCTTGGAGAGGGTCTCTAAAAACTACTACTATATAATACGAGGAGAACATAATGTTCAAGAAAATTTTATCAATTACTTTATGCAGTATGGATGCGAATACTCTTATTGAATATATCGGAGACTCTAATTGGCGTCTAGTTCCGGATTCTGATTCGATAGAATCTGTGATGGAAAAAGTTGCTCTTTCCCCTGATTATTATAAAGAAGAAGTTGCTAAGTTGCCGAGAAAAATAAGTCTTTTACCTGTCTATGAGGAAGTAAACCCCTCACCGGAAGTCGGCATGAGAGTTCAGTATGACAACTGGGGGGAGAGAAAGAAGCAATATATGTTTTGAGAGATGGGGAGTATAAAGAAGTTGAGATGCTGATGACACAGGTGTCATCAAGGTTGCAATTCTCTGAAACTTTTGCATATAATCCCCTCCCTCAGGGGTAAAAAGAAAACCGGTTGGCACATATACATATGGAAAAGTCGTACCAGAAACAAAAAAAAAGCAGGATACAAAAAATAAAATTGTCATAAAGAAAAATACAGTTACTGGAACAGGAGATTTTACTGTGTATACGGGTGGTAAAACTGAAGAGGGTAAAACACTCAAGAAAGGAGATTGTGCAACAAAAGGAGAAATAGACAATCCCAACACTGGTAAAAAATAAAAGTTACCAATAAAATGAATGGAACAACTGCGACATTTTATAAAAGGGATAATGGAAAACTGTATAATGCAGTAATTGATATATGGAAAACGGGAGTGGAAAACTAGGAGTCAAATCGAAAAAGTATGATGATATAAAAAAAGCAGCTAAATACACCTATACATATTAAGAGAAAGGATATCCATGAAAAAATGAAAAAAATTAAAATAATTTCAATGATATTAATTTTATGTATGTTATGTTCAGCTTGTGGGTGGACTTCGGAAGAAGTTGCCCCCATTCATACCGAAAAACACAGAAATAAACAAGCTTTCCCCCTATCTGAGTATTACCCGGTCGTTTTATTCAGAGGAATCTGAATCAGGGATGGGCAGCAGATGCTTTTTTTTTTTATGATATTAAAGAAAAGAAACTGGAACAAAAGGAACCGTGTCATATACTTCTTCACATCCACTTACTCTGTATTCAACCAGAAATGATAAGATATACTATTCGGTCTTTAGCGGAGAAGGAAAAGGAAACCAGATTTATTTAGATAATAATGAAACCGGAGAAAAAAAAAGACGGATCAATTTTGTGATTTTAATTATTTGATTCAGTGTGGGGAACAATATTTTATGGCAGCTGAATTACTACACCATTACTGTATTGAACCAATTGTCTGTGATGCGGAGTTTCAGAATTGCAGTCGCGTTATGTTCGATAAGAAAGATGACCGTTTCACATGGATGGTAAGTACGGTTCCAAAGGAAAATAAAATAGTTTTCTCTCATTATTCAGACAATGAAATGAGAGAAGCAGATGACGTAGAAGGTGGTAATGCACCTTCTAAAATTGCCATGCTCGATCTGGAGACAAAAAGACAGAAACTGTTTATGAAACGAAATATTATATAGACGGAATAGCGTGTGAGGGAAAAAAGCTGATATTAAGTTGTGCACCAAATGGATTTACTACCAGACAGAAACATAAAATCTATGAGGAAAATTTAGATACAAAAAAAGAGTGTAAGACTGAAACTGCCTGTTTATATAATGGATCAAATGGCTCTCTATGACAATATTCTGTATTTCTTAGGCTGGAAGGGGATACAAGGGGCATATATGCTTACAATCTTACTACAAAAGAATATGACGTTATTATGGAAGAAGTAGAAGATGAATTTATCAATGGATTTTCATTAAATTATTAATCTGAAAAATTTGTTTTTTGCAACTTTTTTTTCTTCCTGATTTGTTATATATAATGAACAACAAAATGTAGTCTCGGAAAATCGATGAAAAAGACAATCAGCACCACTCGTCTAACGGGTGGTTTGCTCTGCGGCTATAAGCCTTTGTTACCGGTCAGTGACTAAAGGCGCTAGCTTTCACTTCGTTCAAGCTATCTTGCCTTTGCCGCTTTTGCCTACCCCTGAAAGGGGTATTTGTACTACTGCTACCCTTAAAAGAGGTTCCGTACTCTCTTACGCTTAATTTGTCCATTGCTATGTCATGCGTTTCCTGTTCCTGTAATCATAAGGGAAGTGGTATAAAATGATGTAATGAATAAAATAAAGTTGACTTGCTTAAATATAGAGTTTTCAAGGGTTGACGGCATTTTTTTATGATAGTCTATAACAATTATTAAATATCCTCAAATGGAAGGATTATCAATTTATATTATATAGGGGGAAATGAAAGTGAAAAATAGAGTTTTATATTTAAGTACACTATTTTTGTTAACCTTGTGTATTAGTACAAAAAGTGGAGGCGAAAAAGATA
>VOFG01001339.1_pt1 | contig 20001 bp, 22 predicted proteins | sample 5384171 | NCBI WGS metagenome assembly VOFG01 (sample SAMN12384726, study PRJNA508395) | human gut metagenome | isolation source: healthy gut F | host: Homo sapiens
ACTACCCACCTTCATACTAGTTGCGGCATCTTTCAACTTATCTTGAAAGTTCTTGTCCTCATAGACCGAGCGTTCTACCAGCAATAAAGAACATGCGGAACATTTTTGACCGGCATTACCAAAAGCAGAAGCCACAATATTCATAATAGCATGGTCACGGTCACCGGAAGCTGTCAAGATAATTGCATTCTTACCACCGGTTTCTGCCGACAATGGAGTAGCCGGATTACTGCGTGCAATATTTTGGGCAGTGTCTGTCCCTCCTGTCAGAATAATATGTTTGACAGCCGGAGCAGTAGTCAATACCTTTAATGCCTCACGGTCTGTAATGATAACCTGCAAAACCTCTTTAGGCACACCTGCATCCCAAAATGCCTTGGCAAACAACCATGCCACAGGAGCGGCAACAGTAGCCGGTTTCAGAATCACAGTATTTCCTCCTGCCAGTCCTGCCACAATACCACCAATAGGTATGGCACACGGAAAGTTCCACGGAGAAATAACCAAAATAGTCCCTTTAGGAGCAATATCCACATCCGGCAATTCTGCAAACTGCTTCATGCTAGTGGTATAAAAACGAGCATAATCGATCCCCTCCGATACCTCCACATCGCCTTCCACCACTGTCTTCCCTGTCACAGCACACATACAACCTATCAAATCACCACGCATCTCACCCAGTCTGTTGGCAGCTTCATACATTATTTTATGCCGTTCCTGCAATGTGGTCTTTTTCTCCATCCGGCAGGATCTTTTTCGGCTATTTCCAAAATTTTCATCACCTGTCCGGCATCAGCTTGTGACATTTCACATACACAAACTTCATCATCCTGACAACGGTCCATATATTTATGACGCTTCTCACAAACCACCGTTTCAGCTCCTATCTGCAAAGGAATGATTTCAGGTGAATCCGCCGGTGACTTCTTCCACTTCGCAAAAATATTCCGGAACCCCTCCTGGTTCTGAGCCAAATCAAAATCAGTATCAGGTTCATTCTTCATTACATCAGCTGGTGGAACGGGAGTATAACGATGCAAGCGGTTTTGTGTACGGGTAGGAATATGCGTAATAACATCTTTCATCTTATAAGCTTCCTCAAACTGGTTCTGCAAGAAGCGCCAAGTATCCGTACCCGGCTTCAAATTGAACGAATGGGTCAGAAAGTTGTCCGGAGCCGTATTTTCATCCATACGACGGACCAAGTAAGATACTGCATTCAGGAAATGCTCATCTTTACCACCGGTGCATATAAAATCACATGATTTCCCAATTGGGATTGGGCACGCCATACATGATCAGCCATACCTTCCAACATCTCAAAAGTCATGTACTCCGCGCTTTCCCTGCGCTTCCGGCTCAACAGATAGGCGTATGCAATAGTGAACAAATTATGAGAAGACCCCCACATGCAAGGCATTTCTCCGGTAACAAAGCCCGCTCCAGAATATGCAAAATAATTGGCATCGACTTCTGTTTCGATGTCCTCACCGGATTAGGCCAGCCTACTTGTTATAAGAGATAACCGTTTCATTTCCAGATTACAACCTTTACCAACCGTATTTTCAATGGCGCACCGCCATCAGCCATACGCGCTTTGGCAAAGTCCAACAATTCAGTCTTTAAACAACGTATCGGGCAATGTAAAATGAGCATCTTTAAATCCTCCACCTCTTTATCCAAATTGACAAACTTGGAACGTTTTACACCATTCTCATCTACGTAAGGAAAATCAATCGCTTTTCTGATATAGCGCACAACATATGTTTCACCAGTTCCGGAAAACTTTCTTCATAATTCAGCGCATGGGTCTGTGCGTAGATACCCGATATTTTCACGGAGATATAATTGATATCGGGAGCCTCCAAAGCTTCTAAATAATGGAAATAACGATGGTCTGCTTCTCCGTTTCCTAATACGACCTCACCCAGCAAATTTACATTCTGACCAATCTTTTGCTTAAAACGGGCAGCCAAATGGGCTGTTAATTTAGGACGCGCCTCATCCAGAATCACTTTAGAAGTATCCATACGAAGGCGCTTCTTTATGATTGGTATGGCAATAAAATCAAAAATGGTGGCCAAAAGCCTGGTACATTTTAAAAGGAAAGCATCACGCTTATTCAAGAACTCAGGTACACCATAACGGTCTATCAGCTTCTGATACGTTCTGCCAATTTCTTACGATCACGAATTTGAGAAGATTCGTCCAGCATCTTCACCAGGAACTTTACTTCAGCGATAGTCGGTCTGTTGTCCATAGTAAACTCATGTTAATGTGTAAGAAATTAAGGATAAAAAATCATAGGTAAACAACCAAAGACATGAGCATCTAGGACTGAACATAACGGCACGATACCGGTGCAAGGTCTGGAGAGCCTGCTGCGAAAAACCGGTCAAATATAAGTTCTCTGCCCATAACGTAAATTCCTTATAAAAATGTTACTGTTCATGTGCAAATATACACTAATTCTTTTTATTATCAAAGGAAAAAGTGAAAAATTATAATCCGGAACATATTAAATTTCAATTTAAAAGAAAGTAGGCTGATTGAAGCCCTACTATAGCCTTCAACAAATAGAAATCCGTACAGGCCACATGAATGGTAAATAAATAATTGATGGTATGCGGGTGGTATCGCTTTGGGAGGAGCGATACAATATAATCCACCTATCGTTTCCTGTGCCCAAGAATAAGACTTTTCCTTAAAATCGGCTACAAAAAGTCGCCTTTCTGAAACGATCTGAGATTTCACGCAAATAAAACTCACCTATATGACAGGCATTGCTCCGATTAGACTCATGGTTGGCAAACAGCCAAAAATCATCCTGCAAACGAATACCTACCAAAGATCCTATATTGGAATGAATGCTATATAGAACAGATTCTCCGCTGTACAAACCATCCCGACATATAAACGCCACCTTCTCCAAGCAATAAAATATATCATAGGAAAGGCCTTCATGCTCATCTTTCCAGTGAAACAGACCATTCTGTATCTGAAGTGCATACACCGGAACCGTCCATTGCCCGCAATCCAACAGGCACAACACATCGCAGCCTCTTATCAATTTATGATAATCAGCCACACATTTATCCTGCGAATTCCAAACAATAATTTTCATCACTCAGGCTAGTTTTATCCGTTCATTTTTATGGTACAGACATAAAAAAGAGACGTGGGACCTGCTTAATATTTTATCTGCCTTAGAGGTATCCCCATACCATTTGCACAAATAATAACAACAGTGTCCCACGTCTTTATGAATATACTAATCCTGTTAGGAGTATAAACACAAGACGTGAGCGCTTGTTGTATTACACTTGTGCAGCTTTTGAAAATGGGGATTTTCTAAGACAAGGTAATATTTTAAACGCTCTTAATTATATATGTTCCTTCTTGTTTTCAAATGAATTTTCATCTGTTTTCAAGAATTGGTGATTAAAGAATTAACTTATTTTTTAAATAAATAATAACGGATGAACATCTGAAAAGTTCTGCTACAATTTTAAACCTCCATGGTTGCGGAACTGGTAAATTCCTGCAAATACCCATATTTTTTGTATAGGAATAAAGGCACCTATATCAGAACTGCTTTTTGCATGAGCAGGCATGTCATCCCAACCTTCTAAAGTATGTTCGTAATAAGGCTCACGTTCCCTTTATCAAATGATTAAAAAATAGATTCCATATCCGTACGGACATCCGATCGGCATTTTCATTGATACTTAATGCCGCACTAGTATGTTTGATGAACAAATAAACAAACTGTTTGGGGAAGTGGCGGCAAATTGCGTACCACTTCATCAGTAATCAGGGTGAAATCCCCTGGTACGGGGACGAAGCGTAAATTGTGAGATACCATAACTATTATCAACCTTATGCATCATATAGATGCCACTTTATGACGTATCATAAGGATCCATAACCAAGTTAAATTTCTTTCTTCCAATTGTGGGAATAACTTTCCTATCATATCCATAAATCACATAAATTCCCACTGGATAAAAACAGCACCACAGCATTGAGTGCCAATGTCAGCATTTGATAAAGGAGCGCCACCTTTAGCCGGACTGTAACCTATCAATAACAGATTCTCTAACTTGGATGTATTCTTTTGCAGCAACAAATAAATACTGAGCATCAAAATATAGAAAAGAGAGCACACTGATAAGCAAACCTACAGAAAGCACAATTCCTATAATCACTTTCAAGAACCAGGTAGTCTTTCCCGCATCCAACTTGTCATCTTCCGTATCATATCCCTTGTCTTTAAAGAATCTGGCAATACGGTCGTCCGTAGGATTGTTCACTTCAACAATCAGTCGTGACGGTTCGCTTTTCTGCCCTGGGGCAAACTCATTGTTGGCCCACGTCATAAATGTTTCCGGAACAAGAATCGTATTCAGACGATTAGAGAAACCAACTATTTTTCCTTTAAAGTTTTCCGTACGCCCCACACCGGTAATACGTATATCCAAATTAACCATACCCATCACCCCTTCCGACAATTGCGGCAGGCTCCGGCTTTGTGCAAAACCGAAGTTATACAGATTCAGATAATTACGGGGGATGATAATAGGAACGACCCGTTCATATTCATCAAACTCCCATTTATCCAGGTTCACATCCACATACTCATCGGGAACAGACTCAAAGAACATGGCTGTAGACATGTGCAATCCCCGTTCTCCATCCCCATGCCTTTACTATCACATAGTCTTTCTTCATGAAACTGTCACCTTCTGTAAAAACCGGCAACACATCTTTATAAAACTGAACACTCAGCAACACAATGACCATACCGCACAGATTGGCAAAGAAAAAAACCCGCCAATTGTGAAAAACTGATATGCTGACGTAATAATTTCCAGACCAACCTCATAGCTTCAACGTTTTTGTGTAGTTCAACTCCAAATGCTTGCCGATAGAGGTCACAATGATACCTGCCCCCTGTCTATCCGCTTCCTCCACCAATATCCGGGACATAATCCGTCCATTCTCCTCATCCAGATGGCTGATAGGTTCATCCAGAAAAATAAAATCAAAAGGTTGGCAAAGGGCGCGGACCAACGCAACACGCTGCTGTTGTCCGAAAGACATTTTAGCTATTGGCGTATCCCATTTATCGGCAATGCCGAACTGTTCAAACCAAGCCTTGATTTCTTTCTTAGATTTAAATCCGGTCAGCGAATTCTTCAACTGCACATTCTCCCACGCTGTCAGTTCTGTAAACAAACGTAATTCCTGAAACAACATACTGATGGAACATTTCCGAATCTCCACCCAGTCGCGCACCGAAAGCGTACGGATATTTTTCCCGTCAAAACAGATGATACCTTGATAGTCGTTACGGTATCCGTATATGTAGCTACAAAGCGATGATTTTCCTGTACCGGACGCTGCCTCCACCAAATAAGCTTCTCCACGCTTCAGAGTCAACGACTGATGCCAGACATCAGATATAATAGAATCCCTCCCTGCAAAAACGGCAGGGAGGGTCTGTTGTAATTCTATAGTGTTCATAAATTTTCCAATCCACGTACAATCAACTGTAGCACGTTGACCTCTTTATCTTTCATAACAATATTCATTTGGGCGCTTTTTCCAATCGGGAGCCATCACATCCATATAGTCGCAAGGTCCCAGGATGTCATTGAACATGGCGGCATCGCTGCCCAGCATACGGGTTAACCGGGGATTCTCCTGAACATCCTTCACCAGCTGCGCCGCATTGAACGCCATAAAGAAACGGTTCTTTGTCACCTGTCCGGCCCAAGGAGTATTCTGCAAAGAAACTCCGTAACGGCGGCCTGCCTCATCTGCCAGTCTTTCATTGTTCGAGATATAAAGCAGATTGTCCTTCACACCAAACCAAATGCTTTGGCGATACATACGGAACTCGTATTGGTCTTTACCCGTAGAGTTCAACTGCATCTGCCCACCGGTCATAGCCAACAAAGGTTTCAGGTCTTCGAAGGACTGCAAAAAGTCTTTATTCGTTACATCAGCATAAATCAGCAAGTCATTATTCGACAAGGAATTATAGCCAACCGCAACATCTCCATGAATAGAAGAGAATATACCTTCAATATCTATTGGTAACATCGAATTATCCAACGCTTGCCTGATGGTAGGATTTTCGCAAAGCAAATCATAAATACCCTTTCCATTGATATTACCTCCTGCCCAAACCAACGTATTGGCAGGGAAATACTCTAAACAGGCTCCTTTAATACATGAGGAAGCAGCCGACTGTTTTTCATACATAGCAATCAAATCCTTGTTTTCAATCAAAGTCTCCACGTCCACTACAATTTTGCCTTTTTCGAAAGTGGCGGAAACCAGATATTTGATATCTTCCAGTTTCAAATCGGCAGGCATTCCCATACGCATCTGCATGGTAATATCATTAGGAATGAACGACATATTCATCACTGTAACGACTTCACCTTTTGCCGAAGCCAACTTACCAAAGTCTGTAGTCTTTACGTAGCTGTTTTCAGCATCCTGACGCATCAATGAAAGCAAACTTCCTTTCAAACTGAGGGCATCTCCTTTATTACTACCCATCAATAAGAAAGTCCCCTTATTAAAAGCGCACAGCGCCGTACCCATCTGTGTCCATGTACATCCGCTTTCACTTTTCAACTCCGTACATATCTGCTCATTCTTTAATGCCTCCAGCAAAGCTTCCACTTTACCTTCATCATCCACTTTCGCCAATAAAGCAAAAGCATTAGAATGAGGAGTGATGAACATATACACCTTATCGGTAAAAGACAAGCCCGATTCAGACGGATTTTGAATAATCTTCTCGGCAGTCTTGTAAGCTTCACCCTCCAAACCGCTTTTCAATGCGTCCGTCAGTTTGGCCACAACCTTTTCTCCTCCTTTACCGTTTATGCCGCTCTTCTCCGCCATCGTCTTGAAATCGAATGACATAACCATTGCCGCATCCTTAGGAATAGCGTTGGCATACTCACTTTCAGACGAACAAGAAGCCATAAGCAAAGCACTATCGCTACGAGTGCAAATCCCCAAATACCTTTTCTCATATTCTTATTTTTGGTTTAATAAATTCAGCGTATGACAGGCTACCAATGCAGCTGTTTCCGTGCGAAGACGGGACTTTCCCAAACTGACAGGCTGAAAACCCGCCGCTATAGCCTTAGCCACTTCTTCCTCGCTAAAATCTCCTTCCGGACCTATCATCACCAAAGCATCTTCTCCGGAACGCAATATATCTTTCAACAAAGGTTTTTCCCCTTCATAGCAATGGGCGATGAACTTCTGCCCTTTAAAATCCCGTGAAACAAACTTATTAAAGTCCGTCATTTCATTCAGCACCGGCATAGTCGCCTTCAACGATTGTTTCACTGCCGATACCAGAATCTTTTCAATACGTTCCTTCTTGATTACTTTCCGTTCGGAATAACGGCAATTCAGGAAAGACAGTTCATCAAAGCCTATTTCAGTCGCTTTCTCTGTAAACCATTCAGTACGATCCATATTTTTAGTGGGAGCCATGGCAATATGCAACCAACCGTTTCCCCTTTTTCCTGCGGAATCGTTTCCGTTACCTTCACTTGGCAACGTTTACCGCTTGCAGCACTGATTACAGCTTTGTAAAAACAACCTTTCCCATCGGTCAACATAATCTCATCGCCTATGGAAAGGCGCAAAACCCGTAAACAATGTCCTGCTTCCTCTTCCGGAAGCTCAAGGTTACTCGCTATATCAGGGGTATAAAAAACATGCATAGTTCTTCTTGTTTTTTCAATTTATATATCAAGCTATTGTATTCTCCTCCTCTTGTTCCCGTCGTTTTATCTCATCACGCAAACGGGATGCCTGCTCATAATTCTCTTCTTCTATAGCCTTTGACAATGCTTCTTTCAGCATCACCACATCAACTGTATTTACATTGACAGAAAATGCCGTACTCCCAACTTCATGCAATTGCTCACTTTCCATAATCTCATCAGTAGTATAGACAGGACACCCGCAACGCATAGCCAACGCAATCGCATCGGAAGTACGTGAGTCTATTTTAAATACCTCACCTTCCTTTTCCAAAAACAGATAGGAATAATAGACTCCATCCTTTACCTTATATATCAATACTTTCTTTAAAGCAGTCCCCAACTCTTTGGTCACCGTCAGAAAAAGATCGTGCGTCAATGGTCTGGGCATCTTATAGCCCATCATTACCACCTTAATAGCCTGCGCCTCCAACGAACCGATAATAATAGGCAGCTTACGGTTGCCGTTCACTTCTTCCAACACCAACGCATATGCATCCGCCGGCTGCAATGTAGAGGACATATCATGTACCTTCAATTCTATTTCATCCATAATTTAACTTTCCTTCCACCATTCCCGTCTACATCGGAAACGGTCAAAAAATAATTTATCAAACTTGCCCGGGACGATGCTTATACTTGAATATGACAGCAAACAATACCGCAACCGCCAAGGCATATCCCGCAAAGACAAACCATGTCATGCTCCATCCCTCCATCTGCGGAGCACTGCTGTTCATATCAACAAAACGATTTACCACTGCCTGAGCTCCCAACGTTCCCACCGTAGCGCCAATACCATTTGTCATAATCACGAACAATCCCTGAGCACTGGAACGGATGGATAAATCAGTTTCATTGTTAACAAACAACGAACCAGAAATGTTGAAGAAGTCGAAAGCCACCCCATACACAATCATGGACAGTACAAACATCCAGACACCCGGCCCAGGATTCCCCAGTCCGAACAATCCGAAACGAAGTACCCATGCCAACATGGCTATCAGCATAACACGCTTGATTCCGAAATGCTTCAACACAAACGGTATTAATAAGATACACAATGTTTCCGACACCTGCGACAAAGATATCAATGCATTGGCATGATTCACTCCAAACGTATCGGCATACTCCGGAACTCCCTTGAAACTGCTGAGAAACGGATTGGCAAAACCGTTGGTTATCTGTAAAGAAACCCCCAACAACATAGAAAATATAAAGAAAATAGCCATCTTTTTCTGTTTGAACAGTGTAAACGCCCGTAATCCCATAGCATCTACCAACGATTTCTGTTCTCCACCACGACTTACAGGACACTCAGGCAAAGTAAGCGCATAAACCGCCAGTATCACTCCAAAGCAAGCACAAGAAAAAAACTGCATATAATTATTTTGGAATCCCAAGATATCCGTCAGCAACATGGAGCAGATGAAACCAATCGTTCCGAAAATACGGATGGGAGGAAAAGCGATGACAGGGTCCAGTTTTACTTTATCCAGTGCGGTATAGGCTACCGAATTTGTCAAAGCCAATGTTGGCATATAAAAAGCTACACTAAGAGAATAAAATGTAAACAAAGTACCGAAATTAACCGCTTCACCATCCACATAGCCATACCACCCGGCAGCCACCATAAACACGGCAGCCATAAAATGACAGAAACCATATAATTTTTGAGCAGGCACCCACCTGTCGGCAATAATTCCCATTATGGCAGGCATAAACAAGGAAACAATCCCCTGCATGGCGTAAAACAGACCTATCTTGGCCCCCAAGCCAATATTAAACAAATACGTCCCCATGGAAGTAAGATAAGCCCCCATACGGCAAACTGCAAGAAGTTCATGACTATCAGTCTGAGTCTCATTCCGGTAATTTCGTTTTTCATCTTTCTTCTTTAATGTGTGTTTTTTATATTACTTGCAAAGATATAAAACAATTCGATTTTTCATGGAGATTCATCTTAAAAAACAAAGCCTTTCCGGCAGTTTCACAACTTCCGGAAAGGCAAGACAATTAAAAAGTTTTTGTAATCTAACTAAAAGAGAGTGTTTTATTATCTTGTGTTCGTGAAAAATAATGCCATCATCTATTCAGCTATGGCATAAGCATCCAGTCCTTTCAATGACTGGCGGATAGTTTCCTGCATCTTCTCCATCTCTTCCCGACTCATTTGGCGCACCTCTATACCGGAATCCCTTAGATTATTCCCTAATTCGGCCATCTGCTCATTGAACGAATCCCAATATTCCGAGTCAAGGACAACAGAACACACTTCTTGCCCATCCTTCATCGGACTGATAATGACGGTCATGCTTACACTTCCGCTTTCTTTGACATTAAGGGTGTAAGTACGTTTCTCATTATCCGTCTTATAAATGAACGTAAAATTCGCTTTCTGCGCCTTGCCTCTTCCCTTCGGCATATCCTTGATGGCAGTTTCGGCATATTCCTCATCCTTCTCGAAAGCCTCAATCAACCTTGCACCTATATTCTCATCCTTTAACGAGAAACTTTTCACCACCTTCACCACTTTGCGGGTTTTAGGGTCACGTTTCGTTACAGAGTTGATAGCCACATCATCCCGTTTTTCCAGTTCCGCCGCCATTTTATCAATATTCTTCTGGGCCATAACCTTACCTGTTCCACCCCACATCAGCAAAACAGCCGCCAATGCACTTCCTAAAATAAATCTTGTTTTCATATCTTATTTTTTATGTTTTTATTCGCTTACCAATAATTCCTTTTCTTCTATCTCTTTCTCGGAACGACAAATTTCCTCCACACGCTCCTGAGCCAGTTTCTCCACCCGTTCCGCCTCTTCCAGTGTTTCAATAATACAAGGCATAATCTGTTTCACATCCGAAATTCGCTTGCCTCCCACTTCCACATAACTACCTTCGTAGCACGACCATTCACCACTTCCGCCTGCTTGGTTCTCCGAATAGAAAATCAAGCCTAACCCCAGCGCAATGACCATCATTGCCGCTATACCGGCACTCCAGACAGCTACCGGAATACGCTGATAAAAGCCTTCTTTTCCAACCACCGGTACCTTTTCCGATCTCTTCCCTCCGGCAACCTCCTCCTGACCGTCTGGCTGCGACATACCCGGTTCTCCCTGCATACCTCCCTCATACCAGGCAAACATCGGAGCATATCCCATCAGATGAGAAGGTACATCCCCTGTATGGAAGAAGCGATAAATAGCCTGCTCCTCGGCATTCGTGGTCTCCCCTTCCAGGAAACGGTTAATGTATTCTTCTATATTCCTCTTATCTAATTCCATACCTTACTGTGTATCATAAATTGTTCTTTTACTCTTTTTCTAGCTCTCGACAAATTGGTTCGTACCGCCACCGGCGTACTTCCTGTGAGACGGGCTATCTCCTCTACTTCGAAACCTTCCAGGTGCTTCATGCGGAGAATAGACTGTTGCAAGTCAGGCAAAGTACCTATTACTTCCAGTATCTCCTGCATATTCTCTTCCTCTACCAGTTTCATTTCAGGATTTTCACCTCCACCAATGCTGATGCCCTGCTCCAAATCGACTTTCTCTATCCGAGTGCCTCGCAGACGGTTGATGCACAAATGCTTGGTTATAACAATAGCCAATGCATCCACGCTGCGGTATTGGTCCAGACGGTCACGAAGAAACCAAAGTTTCAACAGTGCATCTTGCACTGCATCTTCTGCCTCGTCGGAGTCTTCCAAATAACGGATAGCCATTCTTAACAAAGCCGGCCGAATTCGTTTTGCCTCTATTTCAAATCTATTTTGTTCCATGTTCACCAGTATGACACATAGAGGTAGGGAAACGTTACATCAAAATGAAAAAAAAATTTGCTGACATGTCAATTTACCAATATACCAATAACCGTATGGGCATATATAGCACCGCTAATTGGCACATCAGCCAGTTGACGGATGCACCAATTATTCAAACTTATAAACCGTATGACTACGAAAGACCTCTCCCGGACGGAGTACAGTACTAGGAAATCCGGGCTGGTTGGGGCTATCTTGAAAATGCATCGTTTCGAAACATACCGCCGAACGGAAAGGATAAGCTATTCCCCTTTTACCTGTCATTTTTCCTTTCAGTCCATTACCGGTATAAATTTGCATTCCCGGCTCGGTGGTGAAGATCTCCATCTTACGCCCGCTTGCTGGATCATACACCCAGGCAGCCGGCCTTGTATCATCTCCTTTCGTATTCAATTCCCAAGTATGATCATATCCGTTTACCACCTTCAATTGGGGATGATCCGCATCTATACATTCTCCGATAGCATGCGGCATACGAAAATCAAGGGGAGTACCGGCCACCGGAAGATATTCTCCTGTAACACATTTCTTATCATCGTATGGAGTAAAACGATCTGCGTCTACCCAAAGTTGCTGGTCCTCCACGCTTTTCGTAAAATTTCCCGAAATATTAAAAAAAGAATGATGGGAAAGATTAAGCACCGTGGGTGCATCCGTAGTTGCCTCGTATGTCAAATCCAACGCATTATCATCCTCACCAAGACTATAGACCAACGTCACTTTCAGGTTTCCGGGGAAACCATTTTCTCCATCAGGAGAAAGATAAGACAGACAGGCCCTATGTGTATCTGCCTGCTCCACTTTCCATATTCTATCGGCAAAGCCGGGATTCCCTCCATGTGATATATGCCCGGACTTCCCATTGTTAGGGACCAGCTTATACTCTACTCCATCCAGCGTGAAACGCGCATTCAGAATACGTCCTATATAACGCCCACCGTAGAACCAAAATTCTGCCGTTGCTCCATATATTCAGTAATCGTGGAAAATCCGCACACCACATCCTCCCGTTTTCCATTTCTGTCGGGGACAAGGATAGAAACCACCCGTGCCCCATAGTTTGTGATACAGACCTCCATTCCCTGCTTGTTGCTCAATGTAAATAAATCGGTATCTTTGCCCATTCACTTCTGTTTGAAAATCCTTCCGCTGTAATCCAGAAGCTGTGATTTGCTTACCGGTGTGACAAGAAGAGAGCACCAGCAACAAGCCCATACATACCATACCCTGTTTTCCTTTCATATCATTCATTTTATAGGTTTTAAATACCACAAATGTAAATCCTCCGATGGAAAATAAGAAAAGCCGGCCTTCCCTTTTTTCAAAGGATGACCAACTTTTCAACCATTTCAACCAATTTTTACCCTGTCGCTTCCTCTCTTTCAAAACCATCTTTTTACCATCCAGCGTATTGACAGGTTGATATTCCTGTCTGCCCCGCTATGATAGGAAAATCCAGAAATAACTGACTGATAGTGCTTAAGCCCAAACAAACAACCTAGTGCTTCCACTCCACAGGCAACCTTAATCTCGCCTTGTAATCCTGCCTCCTGCAACAATCCTGCAAGCAGATTTATCTTTTCCGCTTCCGGACCATATGCAGTACGGATTATAAACAATGAAACGTTCGCCATACAATCATTCATCCCTGCTTCCACATAAGGTTTTCAGCCCTGCCCGTAAGTTGTGACCAAAGTTAAAAAGAAAGCAAGCCAGTGTTGCATAAAGTTGTATTCTCATATTTTTCATCTGTTTTGTTTTAACCTAACAAATGCAGACAATTATCTTCTTTTTACATTTATTTTCAGAAAAACTTCTGTTTCCATGCAGTCTTTTACCCTCTCCTGTATCTTCATATAATAACATGACAAAAGAAGAATGAATGACACAGAACTAATAGAGGGATGTAAAGCCGGAAAGCGGGAAGCTTTGAAACCATATACAGGCTCTTCTCCCGCCAAATGTATGGAGTGTGCTATCGCTATGTAGGCGAAGATTCGGCACTGGACGTCATGCACGATGGATTCGTCAAAGTGTTTTCCGCCATCGGCCAGCTACATGCCACCGACCTGCATGGATTCAGATCCTGGATCACCCGTATCATGGTAACCACCTCCTTGCACCATCTCCGCAAACAGAAAAACAGCTCTTTCCTTTCTGTAGATGACCTGGAAGAAAACATGCAACCTGTGGACGAAGAAGATATGATTTCAATTCCTATTGAAACCCTGATGAAATTCATAGCTGAATTACCGACAGGCTATCGCACCATACTGAACTTGGCCGTATTCGAGGAAATGCCTCATAAGGAGATTGCGAAGACATTAGGCATTAACGAACATTCATCCTCCTCACAACTGTACCGCGCCAAATGTATACTTGCTCAGAAAATTAAAGAATACTTAACTCGACAATCATTATGAAACAGGAAGAGAAGAACCGTGGATAGACCACTTGAAACAACGGGTTAACGAATACGAAAAGCCACTCCCAGAAAATGATTGGAATCATTTTCAAACGGAATTTTTCACTCCCTATCTACATAAGAGAAGAAGGATGAAAACGATGCGTATAGCAGCCGTTTTCTTCTTGATATTCATACCTTTTGCCACTACTTTTTATTTTTTACAGACAGAAAAACATGAAGCAGCCTCACCTGTTGTATCCTTACCGGCATGCCAGCCAAGAAGCATTACAGGCAGCCCTTCCATTATGCCTGAAAACAAACTGTTACAGGACAGGACCAAATCAAAGACAGCTTCCTTGACAAGACCGCCAATCCAAACAAGTATCCACACCGATACGGCAAATAATATAGAAACAGAATGTATGCCCCCGGTACAAGATACAATCCGGGATACAGAATCTGTACACAAGCGCCCTTCCGGACACAAGCACTTTGCATTACCGTATAAGCGTTCCGGATATACTTTGGCACTTGCCATATCTGCCGGCAATAACGGAGCAAGTACCGGCTTCATAAACAAAACTTTTTCCCGGGGAGACATAGGGAGTTCTCATAAGGATGAAATTATGTATTGGAGTGACTTCAAAGACTATTTGCAGGAATATCCATCGGACTTTCCCGATGCACAAGCTTACGAAGCTCTACTACAAATAGCAAATGACAACACGGGACGGCCCATGACAGAATATACCCATTATAATCTCCCCGTCAGCATTGAGCTTTCGCTCCGTAAATCTATAAGCAGGCACTGGGGGGTCAGCGCGGGACTGCAATACACCTATCTGTCGTCCGAGAGTTCCATAGGAGAAGATTCCAAGTGGGTTAAACGACAAAAGCTCCACTACATAGGCTTGTCCGTGAAATTAGACCGCCGGCTTTATACCACCCGCACCTTTTCCTTTTATGCCACAGGAGGAGGCACAATAGACAAATCCGTTTCGGGTAAACTGGAACAAGATTTCATCGTTCAGAAAGAGAAAATCTATTCCAGTACAGAGAATCTGAAAATAAAACCGTTCCAATTCTCCCTACACGCCGCATTGGGAATACAATATAATATAAATCCCACCCTAGGTGCTTTCATAGAGCCCGGAACAGTTTTTTATTTCAAGGACGGCAGCTTTAAAAACACCATACGTGACAAACACCCGCTCCATTTCAACCTGCAATTGGGGGTGCGCTGGAATTATTAAGGAAACTTCATGCAGTCTTTTGTCCATCCTTGTATCTATAAGATAAAAAAAACAACCATGCAAAAAAGACATAAAGACAGACAATGTTATTTTAACGAGCTGGCGAATACGTCCCGTAGTTTCTATATAGACTATGTGAAGCAATTTATCTCCCTCAGCCCTTCCACCCACATACTGGAAATAGGTTGCGGAGAAGGAGGCAACCTGCTTCCCTTTGCCGAACTAGGCTGCAAGGTAACAGGAATAGACCGTGCAGCCAGTCGCATACACCAGGCAGAAACCTTCTTCGCCGCCTCCGGCTACAAAGGAGAATTCACCACAACGGATTTCTTCAACTTTTCCTCAGCTTCCCGTTACCAGCTCATCCTGATACACGATGTTATTGAACACATCAGTAACAAAGAAGAATTCTTCCGTTGCCTCTCTCCTCTTCTAGCTAAGGGAGGCATCATATTCTGGGGATTCCCGTCTTGGCAAATGCCATTTGGCGGACATCAGCAAATTTGCCACAACCGGTTCGTCTCCTCTCTCCCTTTCATTCATTTATGTCCCGGTATACTCTATCGGTTTCTGCTCAGATGTTTCCATGAAACGCCATCATGTATTGAAGAATTATCAGACATCAAACGCGCCGCATGACCATAGACACCTTTGAACAACTTGCTGAAAAGTATGGATACGAAATAACCGACAGACAATTATGGTTCATCAACCCACACTACCAACAAAAGTTCCATCTGCGGCCACGAAAATTATATCCTGTACTGGCACAGTTAAAATATATCAGAAATTACTTCAGCACCTCCTGTTTCTATATAACGCGCCACCGTGAGCTTCATGATTGAGGCAACCCATTTATACTACTTTCATGTTTATACCAACACTATGATTACCAAGATGTTATAACCCGTCATCTAAGCATTTTCTTCTGTTACATTAAGCTTTTTCTTCCAGCCACCTAATACAGACTCCGGCAGTGGACTGTACAGACGATTGGAATAGACTATACAGTCTACTATAGGCGACTGTACAGTCCACTGCCGGAGTCTGTACTACATAAGCATACAAATCCCCTTAATCATCAGCCCGAAAAGACTTAGGAGAGCGTATATAAAGCTTTAAACCCAGGCAGAACGAACTATGCCGCCAGCATTGAAGAAGAACCAACAGAGGGCTGTCACCCCAAAAGAGAAAATGTAAGAAGTGAAAGAAAAAACAGAGCAAATCTCTTTTTCAGGAAGAAGAAGCCTAAAAAAACGGCCTATATCATATATAAAAAAAGAAGGGTATCTATCCCAGACACCCAATCTTCATTAACCTTAAATCTAATACCATGAAAAACACAGTGCAAAGATAAATAGTTTTATGTTATCAAACATAACAACACTACAATTATTTGCTTTCAATTAACATCATTTAAATTTTAAAGGCGCTTTTACAGTTTCAAATCCTGTAAAAACGCCATTGTACTACATATGATTATACAAACGAATCAAATTATTCCACATACAGCACCAGCCCTTTCAAATACTCTCCTTCAGGATGGTAAATATTTACGGGATGATCTCCCGGCTGGGTCAATTGATGCAGAATACGCACACTACGTCCGCTTTGTGCGGCAGCTGTAAATACCGCATTACGGAAATTCACCTTATCCACCACCTGCGAACAAGAGAAAGTAAACAGAATGCCTCCCGGTTTGATTTTTTCTCAAATGCTTTAGCGTTCAATTTCGTATAGCCGCGCAATGCATTGCGGAGAGCATCCTTGTGTTTGGCAAATGCAGGAGGGTCAAGAATTATCAAATCATATTGATCCCCCATACGATCCAGGTATTTAAAAGCATCCTCAGCATACGCCTTATGACGGGTATCACCCGGAAAATTTAATTCCACGTTCATATTGGTAAGATCAATAGGTTTTGCCGAACTGTCTACCGAATGTACCAGATTCGCGCCTCCACGCATGGCATAGAAAGAGAAGCCTCCTGTATAGCAGAACATATTCAATACATTACGCCCTTTGGCATAACGCTCCAACAAATGGCGGTTCTCACGCTGATCCACAAAAAAGCCTGTTTTCTGACCTTTCAGCCAATCCACATGGAATTTCAAGCCGTATTCCATCGCTATGTTTTCGGAGCTTCCCCCCTTGATAAAACCATTCTCCGGTCCCAAATCCGCCTTGAAAGGCAATGTGGTTTCTGATTTATAATAAATGTTCCGGACTACATCCCCCATCACCTCGGACAAGGCATCGGCTATCTCCATACGGTAAACATGCATTCCGGCCGAATGTGCCTGCATCACAGCTGTATGATCATATACATCAATAATCAAGCCCGGCAAGTTGTCTCCTTCGCCATGAACCAGACGGTAAGTATTGTTTGCAGGATTACCGGCCAAACCCAAACTGCGGCGCAAATCGTATGCCACTTCCAGTTTATGCTTCCAAAATTCATGATCAATCTCACCTTCCTTGAAAAGAGAGCACGCGCACGGCAATACTTCCTATCTGGAAATGCCCGCAAGCTATAAACTCTTTCTTCGAAGTGTACACATCCACTATCTCGCCTTCTTCGGGTTCTCCCCTCAATGCGCTGGATAGCTCCGGAGAATACCCACGGATGAAAACGCTTTAACGACTCTTCCTTACCCGGTTTCAGGTATACTTTCTTATAAGCCATTTGTATTTACTGTTGTTTCTATTGGTTCTTCCTCTGTTATCTCATAACCGCCCGTACGTTCCAATTCCGTCAGGCAATTGTAAATTTCCACACAAGCCCACGCATCCGTGGCTGCATATAGTTTCTGTCCTCGCTGAGCACCTCCGCCTCCCAATTGGAAAGACGCTGGCTTTTTGAAATCTTCTGGCCAAACAAATTGGCGAAGATTTTTGCAGACTCCGGTCAGCTATGCCGAATCGTCCTACATAGTCCTGTAACTCTATCCAGTTTCCCCGGTCGGGATGCACATCCTCACGTTTCCGCAACGAGTTAAAATCGTCTTTCAGAGACAAACCTATCTTCAAGGTATCGCTCATCAAAAACTCTTGCAGAGAATCGGGCATACCTATCCGGTTCAGGCGAAACAAGAAACAGGTATCTTGCGTAGATATTTGCAACAAAGCTACCTTATGGGTAGTACCGCGTTTAAAAAAGAAGGGCGTGTTTCCGTATCCACTCCCACTATGCGTTGATCTTTCAAATAGGCTACCGCTTTTTCGGCCTCACTCTCGGTATAAATCACGAAGATGCGTCCCGGAAAAAGCACCTTGGGCATTGCTGCTATCTCGGCTTTAGTAATCGTTTTCTTTATTTGTTTCATAATAATGAATTCTCATTCACATCATGCAAAGCACGCATAGTGTTTACCAGCCGTTGTCCCCAAAACTCTCTGAAATGTTCCTTGCAGACCACTAGAGAATCGTTCATCGTCTCATTCAGTCCCAGTTGGAACACACTGATAAAGTCCTTCAAATCCTGATAGATATCTGCCAAATCCTCTGAAATACATTTTTTTGATGGGCGTGTCACTGTACACCATATCCGGCAAGAACACTTCCAGATAATCATCCTTGGCTCCTAACACACCGGCTATAGCCCTACGTATCAGTTCATAATCTTCTTCCGTAACGAAGGTTTCGGGTTCGTCCTCTCCTATCGGCTCACACGGAGGCAACAAAGTCGCTTTCAAATAAAGCAACGGAAGTATTTTTAAGGCGGTATCTACAAAGTCATAGCGTTTCATATCACGGGCACGTTCCAGAAAGCCACAAAATTCGGCGGCTACCGTTACAAACTCTACTGTATTTTTGTCAAATATCACCTGACTGTACTTTTCCATAAACATTAAAATTGAATCGCAAAGTTAAGAAAAAAAAGAGATTAAATAAGGCAATAATTAATGTTTTTCATGTACATTTGCGAAATAATAAATAGAACGAAGACCTATGGCAAAGAAAAAATCAGATAAGGAGACAGAGCCTAAAAAGGTATCTACCAAACGATTCTCCGCTTTTTTAAAGAACGAAACCACACATTTTGTAATCGGATTGATCAGTGTAATTTTTGCAGTTTATCTGTTACTGGCATTTACCTCTTTCTTCTTTACGGGGGCCGCCGACCAAAGTATTTTGGATAATCAGCAGCCGGGTGAACTGATGCAAACCGCCAATCATGTAAAAAATTACGCCGGAGCACGCGGTGCACAACTTGCCGAATTCCTTATAAACGAATGTTTCGGCTTAGCTGCTTATTTTATCATTTTATTCCTGGCCGTAGTGGGTATGAAATTAATGAAAGCTTACCAGTTCCGTATCTGGAAATGGTTTATGTCCTGTTCTATCCTGCTCATCTGGTTCTCTATCACATTGGGATTTATTTTTGACGGCACCTTTGGGGATAGTTTTATCTATCCGGGGGGATTGCACGGACATAATGTAAGCAATTGGCTGATTTCACAAATTGGGATTCCAGGTTTGGGATTATTGCTGTTCATAGCGACACTATTGTTCTTTATCTATTTAAGTAACGAAACCATACTGGTTATCCGTAAAGCACTGCGTCCCAGCTTCAGACGAAAGAAAAAAAGAGGATCAAACAATTTCTGCAACTGAAGAAAATCCGATTAAAGAAGCTCCCCGGAAGGAAGAATCCAGGAAAGAATTCTCTAATCCCGGTCCTGCTATCGTAGATTTCGAATTAGAA
>VOFG01000137.1_pt1 | contig 20000 bp, 19 predicted proteins | sample 5384171 | NCBI WGS metagenome assembly VOFG01 (sample SAMN12384726, study PRJNA508395) | human gut metagenome | isolation source: healthy gut F | host: Homo sapiens
GCCGCAAGAGGTTACGCATAAAATGCACAGCAGTGCAATGCCTATGGCAGATATCGGGTCATGACTATTAGGTTTATAAATTCGGGACCAAACAGCGTACATCCCACTATCTTGTCCGTATCGGCGTCCACCACCACCTTGAAGAGTCCGTTCGTATCGCCCAAAGTCCTGGCACGCGGAATGGCGGCTACCGGCAGCTTGTTGACCTTTATATTCAATCCCTTCTTGCGTGCTTCCGCTTCGCTCAGCCCGATGCGTGAAAGCGGCGGGTCGATGAATACCGAATAGCTCACCGGGTCACGGTCGGACACCTTGCGTTCTCCCGCCCCGAAAAGGTCTTCGCGCAGAATGCGGTAATCATCCAAAGAAATGTAGGTAAACTGCAAACCGCCCTTTACATCACCGATAGCATGTATCTTGGGGTTGGTAGTCTGCAAATAGTCGTCCACCACAATGGCACCGCGCTCATTCACCTCTACACCTGCCGCCGCCAGATTCAAGCCAGCCGTATTCGGACGCCGGCCGGTAGCCAGCAGGATGGCATCTGCGTGTAACTGATGTTCCTCTCCCGTGACCGCATCCCGGTAAATGACGTCAGAGTCTTTCACGGACTGCACGCGTGCATTCAGCCTGAAAACGATTCCTTTCTGTTCCAATACCTCCCGGACACTGTCCGCAATGTCCCGGTCCTCCCGGGATATCAGTTCGGAAGAACCCTCGAGCACCGTGACTTGCGAACCGAATGAAGCATACATGGAAGCAAATTCCAGTCCGATGTATCCCCCGCCTACAATGACGAGCTGTGCCGGCAGCTCAGTCAGTTCCATAATGGAGGTGCTGGTATATACCCGTGGGTTACCTTGTATCCCCTCTATCGGTGGAATGACGGTTTCGGCACCCGTATTGATGAATATCCGGGGAGCTTGCAATTGTAATGTCCCTTCCACCATCCCAACTTCCACCACATCCGGACCTGCAAAGGAGCCGATACCCGTATAGACCGTTATATGAGGATTGTCGGCCAGATTGTGATAGTTCTTCTGACGCAGGAAAGAGACGACCTCTTCCTTCCTTGCAATGGACTGACGATAGTATGCCTTCTTGACCTCCCAAGAAGCGTCTTTGTCCGCATGCTTTGCCGCATGCACCAATGTTTTTGTGGGAATGCAACCGATATTGATACATGTCCCTCCGTACATCTTTTCCGAACGCTCCACTACGGCAACGTCCAGCTTCCGTTTTGCCAACTCGGCAGCCAGCGTCTTTCCGCCTTTGCCGAATCCGATGATAATGGCATCATACTGTTTCATACGTCTATTTCCTTAATTGGTTCAATACTCTTTTTGCACTGTCAGACAGTACGACAATGGCACCGGCAAGAATGGCCGTATCCTTGATGACCAAGCGCCCTGCCCCCGTCAGCAACGGAAAGCCGTGCTCCCCGCTTCCCAAGTCGGGCACCCACACCTCAGGGGTTGTCACCAGGAAAGAGAGGGTACCCATCGTCATGACAATGGCAAGTGCGGCTCCCGCCAGTCCGATTTTCGGAGAGAATATCCCCAGAAATGTCAGGATGCCGATGGCCATAATCAGAATGCCCAGACCGTGAGAGAAACCATACGTATTGTTCTCCACGTGCCACTGATGTTTCGCCTCATTGAACTCGCCCTCTTTCAGCTTATACTCCTTGTACTCCGGGGCACTCTTTGTATAAAAGAAGCTCATGAACGGGCTGTTCGCCACAAAAGGGACAATCCCTTCAGCCTCATAATTCCAGAATTTCAACCCACCAATCCATACGAAAATAACCAGGATGGCTACACGAATCAAATTAACACCCAACTTTTTGAGTGGAAGCGGCCAGCGTCAACGCAGCCATAAACAAGTTTTGCAATTTCGTTTTCATCTTTGTTCTACTTTTTAAATGGTTTCAGTAATATGACTTGATTTTTGTTTTTGCAAAGTTCCTTGTTTTCCACCACGTACGAAATGGCAATTATTCCGCAACAGTTGGCAATTCTTCCCGTTTCACTCTTTTCCGGTAATCCGAGACACTCTCGCCGGTCATTTTCTTGAAAAAACGGCTGAACGCGGGCAAGTCTTCAAAGCCCAGAATGGAGCTGATTTCTTTGGCGCTCTTGCGGGTATACAACAGCAGTCTCATGGCTTCCGCCTCAATGCGCTCATGAATCACCCGCAACGGGGAAGGCAACCCGCAGGCCGAGAACAGATTGGAAAGTGTCTTGGGAGAACGGCAAAGAATATCGGCATAATCCTGCACCTGCTTCTTCTCCTTGAAGTGCCGGTCCACTAATACGTAATACTGTCGGATGATGTCAAACGTCTTTTCCTTCTCCTGCCCCACCCCAAAACGCTGGCGCGCAATGCGTGTGCAGGTAATGATGAAACGTTTCAAGACAATCCGCAGCATCTCCTCCTGCAAGTTGTCATGGATGACCGATTCCTGCCGGAAAATGCGGACTATGTCATGCAAGTTGGAAGACTGCCCGGCAGAAAGTGCCAGTTTCATCACCTTGGAAGAGCCATAAAAAAGGAATCCATTGCAAGAGACCTCGTTGTCATGTCCATAGATGCAATAAAAATTGCTGTTGAATACAAACGTCAGGTATTCACCGTCCACCTCTTTTACCTCCAGGTGATGCAACGGGGTCAAGGTCACGATTTCATCCTTTTCCAGGCGCATGGGGATATGGTCTATTTCCAGAGTCAGCGTACCGCTCTGTACCCAAATGAATTTATACAGAGTCTTGTCACGTTGCAGCGACGCACGCTCATGGTAGCTGGAAGTCATGGCTATGTTGCCATTCAAGCGGGTGTTCAGTTGATAATCCATAAAAAACAGATTGTTTTAGTAAATAACAAAGATAGCGAATATCTTGTTTGCTACTGATTATTTCCCCACTTTTGTAGCCGTTTTGCTGTTCTTTAATTTTTAACCTTTAATGTCTTCATGCAAATGTTCCCCGTCATATTTGTATCTCTCGGTCCCGGCGAACCGGAACTGATTACCGTAAAAGGCTTGAAAGCCCTGCAGACAGCCGACTGTATATTCTGTCCCGAGACACTGGCCAAAGATGGAAACAGAGTTTCACGCGCAGCCGACATCCTATTGCAACTCGACATTCCGGAAAACACGGTGCACCGCTTTCCACTCCCCATGAGCAAACAGCGCGAAAAAGCCCTGAGCGCCTACGACGAGGTCTATATGGAGAGCTCCACCCTCCGGCAACAAGGAAAGAAGGTCTGTATCGTTGCCGAAGGAGATGCCGGATTCTACTCTTCCATACATTATGTATATGACAAACTGCAGGCAGACGGCATCCCCGTGAAACACATCCCCGGTATCCCCGCCTTCATTGCCGCCGGCGCACTGGGCGGGCTCCATGTGGCCAGCCAGGAAGAGCGGCTGACGGTGATACCCGGCATTACTACGACAGAAGAGATAGAGAAACTGACAAGCGAAAACAGTGCGGTTGTCATCATGAAGCTGTCCAGATGCACCGATGAGATTCACCGCTGTATCCGCCTGCATCCCGAATACCGGTATCACTATTTTGAGAATGTAGGCACTCCGGAAGAGAAGTATATCAATGACAGCAAGCGGATAGCGACCATCCGCTTCCCCTATTTTTTCCCTGCTTATCATTCGTACAGAGACCTTTTGAGCCCGATTTAATACAATTTCGCACGCCATAGGCATTATTTTAATGAAAATGGGTTACCTTTGCGCCGTTGAAATATAAAAAAGATAAGAACATGAAGAAAGTCGTTTTTTATATGATGCTGCTGGTTATGAGCATCGGTTATGCCTATGCACAAGGAAAGGCAGACATCAAATTCGAACAGACCACCCACAACTTCGGCACATTCTCCGAAAACAGTCCGGTGGTCAGCTACACCTTTAAGTTTACGAACGTAGGCGATGCTCCGCTTGTCATCCATCAAGCTGTAGCTTCCTGCGGATGTACCGTTCCCGAATATTCACAAGAACCGATAGCACCGGGAAAGACTGGAACTGTGAAAGTAACTTATAATGGAACCGGAAGATACCCCGGACACTTCAAGAAATCCATTACCCTGCGCACCAATGCCAAAACGGAAATCATGCGATTATTTATCGAAGGGGACATGACCGCTAAAGATGCCAAATAAGCATTTTACCATACAGAATTAAGGAGATTTTTTAAATCTCCTTTTTTTTTTGCTTTCTTTGCCTAAAATGCGAAGATAGGCTGCACCTCAGCAGAATAATAATGAGCTTGCTCATTTTATCCTGCATTCGGTTTGCACTATCTTTGAAGTCTATTAAAGAAAAACATAAAACTACAAAACCTATGAAACAAGAAGAAGAACCTATTACCGGACTACCGGAAAATGCGTTCCGTGAATTGAAACCGGGAGAAGTGTACAACCCTCTGATGAGCCCGGATAAGAAGTATTCAGAAGTAAATGCCTGGTCGGTGACATGGGGTATTCTGATGGCCATCCTCTTTTCGGCCGCAGCCGCCTATCTGGGGCTGAAGGTGGGACAAGTATTCGAAGCCGCCATCCCCATCGCCATCATTGCCGTCGGCGTATCGGGTGCCGCCAAACGCAAAAACGCATTGGGCGAAAACGTCATTATCCAGTCTATCGGTGCCAGCTCGGGCGTCATCGTGGCAGGTGCCATCTTCACCCTTCCGGCACTCTATATTCTCCAAGAGACCTATCCGAAAGAAATCACCGTCACCTTTGCACAAGTCTTTATCAGTTCCCTGCTGGGAGGTGTGCTGGGTATTCTCTTCCTTATCCCCTTCCGCAAATATTTCGTGAGCGACATGCACGGCAAGTATCCCTTCCCCGAGGCGACAGCCACCACACAAGTGCTCGTCTCCGGTGAAAAGGGCGGAAGCCAGGCAAAACCATTACTCATGGCTGGTATTATCGGAGGTCTATACGACTTCATCGTGGCAACCTTCGGCTGGTGGAACGAGAATTTCACTACCCGCGTATGCGGCTTCGGCGAAATGCTGGCCGAGAAAGCCAAGCTGGTATTCAAGGTTAATACGGGTGCTGCCGTGCTCGGTCTGGGTTATATTGTGGGACTGAAATACGCGTCCATCATCTGTGCCGGCTCACTGGCCGTATGGTGGATTATCATCCCCGGTATGTCCATGATTTGGGGAGATTCCGTACTGAACCAATGGAACCCCGAAATCACGGCAACCATAGGCGCTATGGCTCCGGAAGAAATCTTCAAATACTATGCCAAGAGCATCGGTATCGGTGGCATTGCCATGGCAGGTATCATCGGCATTATCAAGTCTTGGGGCATCATCAAGAGTGCCGTAGGACTGGCTGCCAAGGAAATGGGAGGTAAGTCCAACGTGGAAGCCAGTGTGAAACGCACACAGCGGGACATCTCTATGAAGATTATCGCCATCGGTTCCATCATCACGCTGCTGCTGGTTGTTCTCTTCTTCTACTTCGATGTGATGCAGGGCAACTTGACACATACCATTGTAGCTATCCTGCTTGTTGCAGGTATCGCTTTCCTGTTCACCACCGTGGCAGCCAATGCCATTGCGATTGTGGGCACAAACCCCGTATCCGGAATGACGCTGATGACATTAATCCTGGCATCCGTAGTCATGGTAGCCGTAGGGCTGAAAGGTCCCGAAGGGATGGTTGCGGCACTGGTGATGGGCGGTGTTGTATGTACGGCACTGTCCATGGCGGGAGGCTTCATCACAGACTTGAAAATCGGTTACTGGCTGGGTAGCACGCCTGCCAAGCAGGAGACCTGGAAGTTCCTCGGAACCATCGTTTCTGCCGCTACCGTAGGTGGTGTAATGATTATCCTAAACAAGACATACGGTTTCACCAGCGGACAGCTGGCCGCTCCGCAAGCCAATGCCATGGCGGCCGTTATCGAACCGTTGATGAACGGTGTGGGTGCGCCCTGGCCGCTCTACGGTATCGGTGCAGTGCTGGCCATCATCCTCAATTTCTGCAAGATTCCCGCACTGGCATTTGCATTGGGTATGTTCATCCCATTGGAACTGAATGTTCCGTTGGTAGTGGGCGGTGCCATCAACTGGTACGTGACCAGCCGCAGCAAGGATGCCGCTCTCAATGCCGAACGCGGGGAGAAAGGTACCCTGCTTGCCTCCGGTTTCATTGCCGGCGGTGCATTGATGGGCGTGGCAAGTGCTGCCATGCGTTTCGGAGGAATCAACCTCGTAAACGATGCATGGTTGCAGAACACCTGGTCCGAAGTGCTGGCGCTGGGTGCTTATGCCATTCTGATATTCTACCTCATCAAAGCTTCCATGAAAACCAAATAACTTTTAAATACCAAGAACATGAAAAAGATTCTACTTTTATCTTTTCTATTTGCAGCGACCATGTTATCTGCACAAAAGCCCGTTGAGCTGCCCCTATGGCCCAACGGTGCCCCCAATAACAACGAACTGACCAATTCCGGACAGAACCATAACAACGAATGGGTGTCCGATGTCACCACCCCTACCCTTACGGTGTACCCTGCCTCCCACCCCAACGGCATGGCCATCATCATGTGTCCGGGAGGCGGCTACGGGGGGCTGGCCATGAAGCACGAGGGACACGACATGGCTCCCTGGTTCAACACACAAGGCATCACCTATGCAGTACTGAAATACCGTATGCCCAACGGGCACCATGAAGTGCCCCTTTCCGATGCCGAACAAGCCATCCGCATGGTACGCGAACATGCCGCCGAATGGGGTGTCAATCCTCAGCGTGTAGGCATCATGGGCGCTTCTGCCGGCGGCCATCTGGCAGCTTCGCTTGCCACACTATACAGCAGTGACAAGACCCGTCCCGACTTCCAGATCTTGTTCTATCCGGTGATTTCTATGCAGAAAGGCGTTACCCATGGAGGTTCCCGTAAGAACCTTATCGGAGAAAATCCATCTCAGGAGCTGGAACAAAAATACTCCCTCGAAAGACAAGTATCCCCACGCACTCCGCAGGCTTTTATCATGCTTTCTTCGGACGACGACGCAGTGCCACCCATCAACGGCATTGGCTATTTCCTCGCCTTGCGTGACCACAAAGTGCCTGCCAGCCTGCATGCCTACCCTACCGGCGGACATGGCTGGGGATTCCGGGACAACTTCACCTACAAGCGTCAATGGACGGAAGAACTGGAGAAGTGGTTGCGTGAAGGGCTCGTATTCCCGGTCTCTGAACCTACCACAAAGAAATAAAAGCAATTATGAATAAAAAGTATTTTTTACTCACTTGCCTCGCAGCGTTTCCCTTTGCCCTGACTGCTCAGGAGAACAATCGCTACGAAGAGATTACCAACCCCAAGCTGACAAGCATCAACCGGGAGCCTGCCCGCAGCACGTTCACCTCCTACGTCACGGAGGCTGATGCCGTCATCAATGACCGCCAAAACGGAACCTTCCGCTTGTCCCTTAACGGGAAATGGAAATTCCATTATGTGGAAACCTTCGCCGACCGCCCCACGGACTTCATGATGGACCGTGTGGACGCCAGCCGCTGGCCGGACATCAATGTACCCGGAAACTGGGAGTTGCAGGGATTCGGTACGCCCATCTATGTGAACCAGCCTTATGAATTCTGTTCTTCGGGCTATCCTCCTTATTGGGACAAGCCCAATCCTCCATACGTTCCCCAAGAATGGAATCCCACCGGCACCTACCGCCGCGAGTTCACTCTTCCGGGAGACTGGGACGATAAGGAAATTTTCCTGAGTGCCGACGGCGTACGCGGGGCAGCCTTCTACTACCTCAACGGCAAGTTTGTAGGCATGAGTAAAGATGCAAAGACTCCGGCGCGTTTCAACGTCAGCGCCATTGCCAAGAAAGGGAAGAATGTCATTGCCATTCAGATACACCGCTTTTCCGATGCCAACTATCTGGAATGCCAGGACTTCTGGCGCATCAGTGGTATCGAACGGGACATTTACTTATATGCCCAGCCTCAAATCCATCTCACGGACTTCAAGGTGGAGTCTCCTTTGGATGAGAACTACCGGAACGGTATCCTCAAGGTAAAGGTGCAGTTTACCAATGAAAGCGGACAAAATTCCCCATTTGTCGTTGGTTACCGCCTGCTGGACAAGAACGACCAGCAGATAGCCCAGTCCTCTACTCAGGTCAGCGGTGACCAAACGGAAGTGGAATTCACCAAGAAGACCATCCAGGAACCCCTACAATGGACAGCCGAAACGCCCAACCTCTATACCCTCGTCGTCAGCTTGAAGCGACCTAACGGGGATGTGATTGAAGCGACAAGCTGCAAAGTAGGTTTCCGTACAGTGGAAATCAAGGACAAGCAACTGTTGGTAAACGGACAACCTATCCTCGTGAAAGGCGTGAACTATCACGAACACAACGAGAATACCGGTCACTATGTCTCCGAAGAACTGATGAAGAAAGATTTCGAGCTTTGGAAGAGATACAATGTCAATACCGTCCGCACCTGTCACTATCCCCAGCAGGAACGTTTCTACGAACTCTGTGACGAATATGGTATCTACGTCATCGACGAAGCCAATATAGAAAGCCACGGCATGGGTTACGACCTGCGTGTAGGCGGCACGCTGGGAAACAATCCGCTCTTCATGAATGCCCACCTCGACCGTACCATGAATATGTACGAACGGGACAAGAACCATCCGTCAGTCATCATCTGGTCGCTGGGCAACGAAGCCGGAAACGGATTGAATTTCTACGTTACCTACAACACCTTGAAGACGCTCGACAGTCGTCCCATCCAGTATGAACGCGCACTGTTGGAATGGAATACGGACATCTACTGCCCGATGTACGCTTCCCCTTCCTATCTGGAGAAGTATGCCCGGAACAAGGAGATGACGCGTCCCCTCATTCTTTGCGAGTATGCCCATGCCATGGGCAACAGCCTCGGCAACTTCCAGGAGTATTGGGACATCATCGAAAAATATCCCATCCTCCAGGGTGGCTGTGTCTGGGATTGGGTAGACCAGGGCTTTGCCGCCAAGACAGACGACGACCGTAAATACTGGACCTATGGCGGCGATTATGGCGAGAACGGCACGCCCTCCGACGGCAATTTCTGCATCAACGGCGTGGTATACCCCGACCGCAGTGTCAAGCCGCAGACAGAAGAGATGGGAAAAGTATACCAGAACATCAAGTTCCTTGATTTCGACAAGCAGACTTCCACCGTGAAAATCCGCAATGATTTCTCCTTCACCAATCTCGACAAGTACGACTTCTACTACATCATCCGCGACCACGGAAAGGAAGTCTACCGTGGCAAGATTGAAAATATCCATGCCGCACCGGGCAAGACGGTAACCACCGGCTTCCTGAACGGCATACCCAAAGAGAAACAGACAACGGGAGATGTGCGTATCGAGTTCTATGCAGCCATCAAGACGGCAGAACCTTTCCTCCCGGCCGGCACGGTCATTGCACACGAACAGACCTACGTCCATACCTTCTACAAGAAAGAGGCTACGGCACAGCAGCCCGCCACTTCTAAGGAAGAGGGAAATTTGGTGGCGTTCTCCGGTCCCGACTTCAAAGCCACCTTCGACAAGCAAAGCGGTCTGCTCACCTCCTATTTATACAAGAAGCACGAGTACATACTGAACGGTCAAGGTCCCCGTCCCTTCTTCTGGCGTGCACCGACGGACAACGACTATGGAGCCAACCTCCCCGTCCGCCTCAAAGCCTGGAAAGAGGCAAGCTATCAAGAACCGAAAGCCGAAAGTTTCCAAGTGACTCCGGGCAGCAATGCCACGACAGTAAAGGTGACCTACCGTTTTCCGCAGACAGAGGCCCGTTGGAACATCACCTATAAGATATATGCCAGCGGAGTCATCAAGGTAGACAACCGGTTCATGGCCGAAGGAGACCAAGCTCCGATGATACCGCGTGTGGGCCTGCGGATGCAGTTGCCGGAAAGCTTTACAGACTTGACCTACTACGGTCGCGGTCCGAAAGAGAATTACCGAGACCGCCGTACCTCCCAGTTCATCGGAGAGTACGCCATCCCGGTCAAGGATATGTACGAGCCGTATGTCCGCCCACAGGAGAACAACCATCGCACGGACATCTATTGGTGCGCCCTTACCGATAAGACGCAACGTGGTTTGCTGCTCATCGCCGACCGCACCTTTGAGCTGAACGCCTCCAACTATCCCCTGGAAAGTATGGACAGCGGCGATACGATTGACAACGGCGCTCCGCGTACCGAAAAGACCCATCACCGCCACCTCACCGACCCTCTGCCGGAAAAGATGGTCGATTTGTTCATTGATTACCGCATGATGGGTGTCGGTGGAGACGACAGTTGGGGCGCAACCGCCCATGAGCCCTATCTGATTCGTCCGGGCAAAGAGAACGCCATTGAATACGGTTTCTCCCTTGTTCCGTTCGATAAAAAGGAGGATTATAAATATTTAATCCAGCAATATTGAATTTAATCCCTCCGGATTAAGCTTTTATAAAAAGGATGTAGTAAATTTGCTGTATCCTTTTTACGTTTAAGAACAATAATAATCAAAAAAAGAGAAAAATGAAAACAATGACTAAATTTATGTTCAGCGCCCTCTGCGCCGCAGCCATGGTAACTTCCGTTTCTGCCCAGGGAGGGAAAGATATGTTGAGCAATGGAATAAAGTATCTGGATGTGCCATACGTAGCCCATACACTGGAGGCAGATGGTCCCGAGGAACTCGTCATCAACTGCGATGAAGTAGACTGTACCACGCTGGTGGAATATGTACTGGCAGAGACGCTTACCCCCAAATTGGCCGACGGAGACATCTCGGAAAGCGCTTTCGCCGATAACCTGCAAAAATCCGTTACCGTGACGGTAAAATCGACGGGTACACTTCCCGCCTGCATTATATTGCCGACTGGATAAACAATGGCGTACGCAACGGCTTCCTTCAAGATGTAACGGGCGCCATGAGTCCCGACACCGAACGGTTGTCTATCTCCTACATGTCTTCCCACCCCCAACTCTACAAGCAGCTGGCCAATTCGCCGGAGAACGTAGCCAAAATGAAGAAAATTGAGCAATCCTTGTCCGGCAAGGAAGTTCACTATCTTCCCAAAGCCAAACTTCCCGCCGATGGTCTCCCGTGGATTAAAGACGGCGATATCATAGCCATCACCACCAACACTCCGGGGCTGGATGTAGCCCACATGGGAATCGCTTTCTATGCGGATGGCAAACTCCTGCTGGTACACGCTTCCTCTACCGACAAGAAAGTGGTCGTCTCCAAAGTCCCCTTGTCCCAAATGCTGAAAGACAATAATAAGTGGACGGGAATACGGGTGCTGAGGATGAAGAAATAAAATGAAATACTATAATATGGAAAAGGCGATGAAGATTTGATTCTCCATCGCCTTTTCCGTATATATGATTGTTCGTTCCTATTCCTCCACGACAATATATTCATCAATATTCCGTGTTTCTTTACTGAAGTTCACACCTACTTTCACTAATTTCCTGCCATCCAAGGTATAAGGAATCAGATACCCCTTCTCATCTATTTGTTTCAGAGCTGCGTCGGCCGTACCGTCCAGTTTGAACTCAAAAACATAAATAGCGGTAGGGGTATGAACTACTGCGTCCGCACGGCCGCGGCTGCTGCGAACCTCGGACCGGATGAACTGTCCCAGCAAAGTAAACACTACATGAAAAATAACCTGATAATGACGTTCCGTATCATCACTCAACTCGTACGGAATACCGGAGAAGAATATCTTAAGACGCTCCATAAACGCCTCCACATCCCCACTCTTCAATTCACGCATGAATTTAGCGATGTGGAAACCAGTCTCATCATTGGATACATTGGTATAATAGGGTACCAGAAAATTCAGAAAGCCGTAACGAACCTCATCATTTGGAAAGCCTAAAGTGTATAGCTTCACATCATCATCATACCCTTTTATGGTCAAATAACCACTTTGATAAATCATCGGAAGAGGATTATTTGTTTCCGCACGATATTCGGAGAAAGCGGAAGCCAGCACTTCCACTCCATCTATCAATAGACGTATATCGTAATCACTCTGCTTCAGCAAGTCAACCAAGTAAGTAGGTGTGCCGGTCTGAAACCAATAGTACCCCATCTCTTCTGCATCAAAAGCATTCAATACACTGAACGGATTGAACATTCCTACACCTTCCGGATGAAAATGGTAACCATCATATTGACGTTCCATCAAATCAATCACTTCTTGTAAAGATATCCCTCTTCGTTTAGCCAGTCTCTCAAGTTCCGGCAGAAAGGTTTTCACCAACTCCTCTTTGGTAATACCACACAAAGCAGCGTAAGGAGACTTCATGCTGATATCATTCAGCTGATTCAAGTCACTGAATACACTTACTTGCGCAAACTTGGTCACTCCGGTCAGGAAAACAAAACGAAGATAACGGTCAGCGCTCTTCAAGACACCGTAGAATGCTTTCAATATTTTCCGATACTCATCCAGCAAGTTCTCATCCAAGACCGCTTGAAGCAATGGCTTGTCATACTCATCAATCAGCACAACAACCTGCTTTCCCGTCAGCGTGCATGCCCGCTCTATCACGTAAGCAAAACGCTCTTCCGGACTACGGTCTTTCTTCTCCTGGCCATAGAGCAGCTCCCATTTCTCCAGATACTGATTAAGCATAGCCGTCAGGTCAGCAGCAGTTTCATATTTCCGGGCATTCAAATCCAAGTGCAAAACCGGGTATTCTTCCCATTCCTTTTCCAGCTGTTCGATGGCCAAACCTTGAAACAGATCCTTGCGTCCTTGAAAGTAGGCTTCAAAGGTAGAAAGAAGCAGACTCTTGCCAAATCGACGGGGACGGCTCAGGAAATAAGGTTTACCTACATTTGCAATTTGATAAACCATAGCCGTTTTATCTACATAGAGATAACCATCCCTACGTATTTCCTCAAAAGTCTGTATGCCTATCGGCAGTTTACGCATCTGTTCCATGTTATTATTATAACCTGATTGGTGTATGACAAAGGTACGATTTATATTTCAAAAAAAGACGAAAGGCGATGGAGATTTTAGTCGCCATCGCCTTTCATTATTCTACTAATTATCATTTCAGCATTACTCACGTAGACTGGTGCAATCCGAAATACTTCTTCATAAAACAGATATAAAGAAAACAAAGCAAAAGAATTATACCTGCCAAATACCAATAACCGTAACCTAAACACATTATATATCCTACGATGATGATTGCCTGCACTGCCATGTAAATAGAAGAAACCATTACATGGGGAATCTTCAGCTCATTCGCCATAATCTGATACAGATGTTTGCGATGCGGCAAGCCGATATTCTCATGAAGCATCAGACGGTGAATGATAGTCAGAACACTGTCTACACCGTAAACGGACAAAAGGACTATCCAGCTGAAATCTTCTGTTTCAATGATAAGCCTGCCTATCAAGAAAAAAGAAGGATAAAAGCAATACTCACGGAACCCACATCACCCGCAAAGCATTTGGCACGCTTGCGGAAATTGAAGAAGCAGAAGACAAGAACGGAACAGATAACAGTATAAATGAAATCCGCTTCCACAAAAGTAACCACCTCCTTATTGATATAGGCCAACGCAGCAAGAATAACCAGAGAATAACCGCCGGTTATGCCGTTAATGCCATCCATAAAGTTGTAGGCATTGATGATGCCCGTACAGACTATCAAGGCAATGACTATCCACCACCAAGACAAGGAAAACAGCCCCCACTGATAAAACATCAACGCCATAGCCGAGAAATGAAAAAGCAGTCTTGTTATTTGTTTGGTGGGTTTTATGTCATCCGCAAAACTGATGAACGTCACCAAAGTCAATGCCAGCACAAACCAAGAGTAGTCAAAACCACTCGCCAGAAAATAAGCCAATGCACCGAAGTAGAAGATAATTCCCCCACCGCGTAAAGTCACTTTAGTATGAGAACTCCGCTCATTAGGTTTGTCGATGATATTGCACTTATCTGCTATCTTAAAATAAAAAAGTTCTGCCAGAAATAGCAGAACCAAGACTGTCAAATAATACATCTTAAGTAAGAAATTAGGACCTGTTCATGTTATTAGCATCCGTCATGCAGAGCATAGCGAAGCATCTACTCTCTTTATGGACATACAACAAACACAGTATATAATAGTTAAACATGAGTAACAAACGACTTTATCGTTTTCACGATTCCCTCTTCCGCCTTCACCGGCATTTTGTCAATGCCAAGGGCAGCCTTTATCTTCGCATTACTCACCACATAATTCTCCGTCAACTTCTGCAAGCGTTCCGTATTCAAAGGCAGATGAAGCAAAGTTCCAAGGCGGGCACAAAACTCCATCATCCGCTTATTCATCCTCCAGATATGTGGCTTGCGCCCCAAAACCACACACATCAAAGATATCAGCTCATTTGTGGACAAGGCTTCATCATCTCCCATATGATAAATGCCACTCGCCGCGTTTTTCACCAGCAATCCTTCCACCACATAGCAAAGATTGTCAATCGAAGTAAATGAGCGTCTGTTCTCAAAACTTCCCAACGGCCAGGGAATACCTTTCTTCACTACATTGTAAAGCAGATTCAAGTTTCCCTTATTGCCGGGACCATGAATCATGCAGGGACGCAAGATATACACCTGCTTGCCATCAGCCACCTTCAATTCTTCCCTCCTTTTTAGTTTCGAGAGAATGTATTCTTCCGCCCTTATCTTGCTTTCTCCATAAGGCCCTACCGGAGCCGGTATTACGTCCTCCGTCAGTATGTCTCCAAATACACTGTCAGCAGCGGCTTTCACCGAACTGAAGAATACAAATTTCTTTGCAGACGATTCCAGAAAGAAATCGAATATCTTCTGAGTCAATCCGGTATTGATATCAAAATATACCTGAGCGGCAGACTGATTCTTCGTATCATGCGCCTTGCCTGCCAGATGAATAATGGCATCAAATTTAGGAAGATTCTGCATTGGGAAAGAAATAGTTTCAATATCCTTCCAAGAAAAAGTCTTTGTCACACCCTCCTTTTCGGGAGTAATGATATCCAACCCATAAAGGGTATGGCTTTCCTTCAAAGCCACAACAAGATTGGAACCCACAAAACCGTGGATTCCGGTAATAAGTATATTCATGAAAATATTCTATAAAAGATATTAACCGAGAACATGGCTGTTAGTGATACACTTGAAAAAGTAAACCTTTTCAATATTTTTTTCAAAAGAAATGCCACATGCATTAGGATTGAGTTGAATATAGTACATATCCTCACCATATCGCTCAAAAAAGCAGGAGCTATCTTTCTCAATTTAGAATGAATATCTTGTTGTATATCAGCTATAGATATAGCCAAATGATAAATCCCTAACTACCCTTTTCTACAAGCACCTTAATCAGCCCATATAAATCGTCTCAACTTCAGATGCAAAATTAAGAACTCTTAATCTTTAACCAATACAGCCAAACTTCCTCCAATATCTTAATAAAGATTTGAGAAATACAAGAGCATACTTCAGTGAGTATCTTGCAGAACGTGTTCCTTCGTACTCTATTTCAGCCATCGGATAATAAATTACCTTATAACCTCCCAACCACATTCTCTTGCATAAGTCCATATCTTCACAGTAAAGGAAATAACCATCATCCAGACCTTTTGCAAAGGTATACGATGCACGAGACATCATCATAAATGCTCCACAGACCCAATCCATATTCACCGGATTATCATACTTCTTTAATTTTTTTTGCCCAATAACTCTAACCAAATGTCTAACCAAGAAACGCCATGGTGTAATAAAATGACGATAGCTATCTTGTATGTCACCCAATGTATTTCTAATCATAGGAGCTATCAGTCCAATTTTTTCATGGGCTGCGAAATATTCAACCATCTCTCCAATCCCTGACTTCAATCTTACATCAGGATTCATAATCACCAAAATATCTCCGGTAGCCACTTTTAATCCTTGGTTCATTGCATAAGCAAAGCCACCATTTTCAGCATTAAAAATCCATTTACATAGAGAATGTACAGCAAGTAATTGTTTCCGCTTTTCGGAATTATACAATGAATTAGAGGATACTATTATCTCAAATTGATAAGATGTCTTTTCCATATTCTCTTGTATGGATGAAGAACAAGCCAAAATATCCTCCACTGAATGGTATTCAACAATGACAAAAGAAAGTTTCATAACATTTATTTTCTTCAAAAAGGGGAAAACTTCATTATACAAAAAAACTACAGTATCTTTCGTTTGAGTGAAAAAATCAAACGATTAAATAAAAAAGATAGCTGGATAGAAAAAGGGGGGGAATCATTCTAAAGTACACACACTAAGCCCCAATTATCAACTGTAATAGGATAGTAAAACTCTCTATGATAAAGCACTACTAAAAAACATCGAGATACTCTTTTCGAAATCTACCTACTGCTTTCTTTTATTTCTCCCAGATATGTAAATGCTTTTAATATGCATTGATAATATAAAGCTTTCACAGTTCTCATTTAACAACTTGATATTTATCATACACATTTTCTGTCATTTTAGCAGTGATTTCCCATGAGAATTTTTTTGCTTGCTTAGAGCATCTTTCAGCTAATACCAATCTTGTATCTTCATTATATAACACTTCTTTAAGAGCATTGTATATACTATCAATATTATTGGGGTTTATCAATATTGCTGCTTGTCCAACCACTTCTGGTAATGAAGAGATATTACTTGTTACTGTAGGGATGTTGTACGTAATAGACTCCAAAACAGGAAGACCAAATCCCTCATAAATAGAAGGATAAATGAAAGCATACGCACCTGACAATATAATAAACTTTTCTTCAGTAGTAACAAAGCCTGTAAAAATCACACGATTGGCTATGTTAAGCTCTTGAACCTTAGTCAAAGTATCGTTATAAAACCAGCCTTTTTTGCCAACAATTACCAAGTCAATAGAACTGTCATTTTTTACTATTTTTTCAAAAGCAATCAATAAGTTGACTATATTTTTTCGTGGCTCCAGTGTTCCGATAAATAATAAATATTTTCTATGCAAGCCAAACTTCGCCTTTGTATTATTTATCGATTCAAGATCAAAAACTTTTTGGTTGCTCACAAGCTAAGGGAATAACTTGAGTTTCAGATTTAATTGGCTTTATGTGTAGATTTAAATCATTTAATGTTGAGTTAGACACACATATAATTTCGTCTGCAAATCGACATGCAAACCGAATAAAAAATCTGAAATAATACCTCTTAAAGATTGTATGCGCTTTTGGATATATAAAGAAGGTTAAATCATGAATGGTAACAACTTTCTTAGCCCTCAATGGAATTAAAGGAAAACTGTAATGCAAACTATGGACAATATTAATTTTATATTTATAACAAATCCATGGTATATAGAACTGCTCTAAGAAGAATCTAAAGAAAAAAAATCTAAACCACTTAGATTTGACGAAGATTATTTTGCTTGACTTTAAGGTATTCAACATATCTTTGTCATCATCTTGAACTAAACAGTAATACTTATTATTTGTGCCACGTAATAATTCAAGGAACGTTTCTCTTGCATAAACTCCAACCCCAACTTTTTGTATGGGAATTTGTGTAAAGTCTATTAATATATTCATAATTTTTTCACAATTTTCTATTGAATTTCGCTCAAAAAAGCAACATCTTTGTACTCCAACTCACTTACAATGTCCTGCTTTCATAAAAATGTAATAGTAGGAATCTAACCAATGTTTATACAAATAAATATAAATCATGACTGTAATATGCGTTCCAGTTGTGGTAGGATGTTCAACGTGTAGTATTTACTCAATAATGACCTATCATCTTCAGCGCAATGCACTATGGCACTATCCAACAAACTAGCAAATTCCTCTACATTATCAAATGATTCTGAGATAAACGCATTTTTAGCATCTTGCAATATCTCCACAGCTCCCGCATTAGGCGTTGTAACAATAGGAATACTGAAAGCTAAAGCTTCAAGTAGTACTGTTGGCAGTGCTTCGGAAAAAGAAGGTAAAGCCAACACTTTAGCACGCTTTAAATAAGGCATTGAATTTGGAACAGCTCCAATAAAATGAATTTTAGAACTTCGCTCTAAATTATTTGCGCAATCTTCAAGTTCACTTCGTTCTTGTCCATCTCCTACAATAAGCAGCTCGTAACCTTGATGCTTTATATGTTGAAAAGCGTTCAACAGTAATTTGAGGTTTTTCACCTTGCTAAGCCGTCCAATAAAAACGATAAAATTATTCGGTAATGATGGTACCGGTAAGTTACCTAATTGCATAGTTTTATCAATATCAATAGGATTAGGTAAATAAAGTAACTGCTTGGGATTTAACTTGATTTTGTTTGATAGGTCAGTCATGATTCCTTTTGAAACAGCAATAACCACATCAGACCACGGATATATTTGTTTCATTAAGAAGGTTGTACATCGAGCCCACAATCCTAGATTTTTCACCTCAATGTTATAATAGTTATGCTGTGAGATTATTATTTGAGGACGTTTTGATAGAAAAGAAGCTGCCAATATCAACATTATATTCGGAAAGTCTCCACCTGAAATAACTGAATCCGGCTGACGCTTCTTGATATACTTCCTAAGCTTAAAAAAGGAATAGCGAAGCTGAATATTACCTAACGACACAACTTTCACAGAAGAAGAAACCAAATCTAAAAGCACACCTTCAGCTTTGCAAACCACAAAATCAACATTATATCCCTTGTCAAAATGCATTAGCATTAATTATAAAACACGTTCTGTCCCCTATATTAAATGAGGGAAGAAAAAATGATATTTTACTCTTCATAAATTAAAGGTTACCAGAAAACGATTAATGTTTGGCTCAAATGATGTACGTATTCAATGTACCATGAATTCATACAACCAGGTATAAATCGAACACTAACCAATAAAAGATATGCTAATAATGATAAAGGCAATAATGGTCGCATTGTTGCAACAAAATCTTTTTTATGAATACTAAAATAAGCACCAAATGAAAAATAAAACATAGCAGTTGAACTAAAACCAGGAATAGCAGGCAAAAATTAATAAGCCATAAAATGCCCAAGCATAGTATAAATAATACTTTCAAATACCTAACTCCAAGATAAACGATAGGAGAGAAAACCATAGTAACCATTAAGTCACGCAAGAACCAAAACTGATAACATATGGGAAAAGCACCTTCTACAGTTGGATTAATATGCGAAATATCATAGAAAGACCATAGCCAATCTGTAAATGTATAATCTACCACAAGCTTATTCTTTCCCTTGATAATAGCCCCGGGAAAACACTTTCTGCAGCCAGCAACAGCAGAATAACAAATAAATTCCAACATAAATAAGGAATAAGTATAGTTTTTGCTCTTTTTTTGATTTTGCTACAATATACATCAAAACTAAAAAATGCAGTTTTGAAAAAAAACAAGAATCCAGAAATGAAATAAAACAAAGGAACTGCTATACTCGCAATAATGTTTGAAACGAGGGTAGATATTGTAGAATAGCAAGGAAAACCACCATCGTGCATCAAACCAACTCCATTAACTACAACCCCGTCAAATTTAGAATGAATCATTACTACCAACACAATAAGAGGGAATCTCAAGTATGATATAGTTTCAGACTCACCTCCAAATTTAGACGTATCAACATTTGATGAGTTTGAAGTGAAGTTATTAAGAAAATTGAAATGCATACCTACAATCTTAGGATTTAAAATCACAATGCCACAACCCTATTGCCTATTATTCTATATGTGCGAGATTCTTCCATATGCTGACTCCCCATAGAAATTATATAAAGCGATAAAATAGAAAAATGTCATAGGACTGAAGTGGCAGATAGTAGAATTAAAAGCAATAAGAACAAAAGCCAAGGCAAAAACAGATTTCCTTAGAAAGAATTTAATATAAATCAGAAACAATACAAG
>VOFG01000545.1_pt1 | contig 20000 bp, 40 predicted proteins | sample 5384171 | NCBI WGS metagenome assembly VOFG01 (sample SAMN12384726, study PRJNA508395) | human gut metagenome | isolation source: healthy gut F | host: Homo sapiens
CGGTGGATACATTATTGGATTTTATTTTCCGCTCTGCTCATGTGGGCAATGGAGAAACTTCCGGGAAAAAAAATCAGTCATGCAGATTGTTTCCATGATCGCAGGTCTGATTGTGTGCTATGCATTTGGAACAGTATGGTTTGTGATCGTTTACGGCAGAATGAATGGACCTATTGGATTTACAGCAGCACTTGCCTCCTGCGTAGTTCCGTTTATCATTCGGATATCATTAAGATCGCACTTGCGTATGTTCTTTCAGAAAACTCAGAAAATATGTGTTTTAATAGTTGATAAGAGTAAAAGGGACTGTCAAATGACAGCCCTTCGTTTTTATGAAGTATGTTCTGCGAATATGAATACGATGAGGGCACCAAAAAAAGGCAGAGACAGTGGCAAAGATGAGCATGGAATTTACTCGGCAAAATCAATCAGTACCCGCCAAGGAAGGAACCGATCACACAGCCAAGAGTATAGGTCATGGTAAAATATGCCTGTCCCCTTGATGGCATCTTCGGGTTCCATGACTGTATTTACATAGTAGACAGAGGCGGCAGTCATAAGTCCCCATCAAGCATCTGAAGAATCTGTACTCCATAATAGACGGAGATCCCAGGTGCCAGAAGCGTTCAAGAGATTTCAGTACGAAAGAAAATACCGGCAATACGAATCAGAATATCACAGCGGATTTTTTGATAATATAGCCAAAAAGGAACAAGGTAGGGAAGCTCACACATAGCCGCAATTGCAGATGCAGTTCCCATTTCAGAACTTCCGCCACCTTTGCCCTGTGCAATCTGAAAGTTAAAATTATTCAGAAGTACGTGGCTGAGATAAATAAAAATGCATCCGATAAGTACCAGAGAGAAGTGCTTATACTTTCGGAAAAACAGAAGCGGATTTGCCAGACTATTTCGGAAGCTTTTGAGCCGGAAGTTCCCTGGGTTTTGACAAAAGGAAAAAAGGATGAGACATCCGAGGGTAAAAAATGTGAGAATGATCACAGAGGCAGGGATGGAACCGGCACCTGCTTTTACTGTAATAATTCCAAGAACATAGCAGATGATTGCATATGCAACAGAACCCATTCCACGTGCAAGTCCAAAGTTAAGCTGCTGACCCTGATTGATGCTTTCCATACCCAGGGCATTGATAAATGGAGTTAATAACTGAAGAAGCGCGATACTGATGCCATAGAGAAGTCCGGTCAGAATCAAGCTTCTGGAAAAAACAGTCCGACTCCGAGAAGCAGTTGGATCATATAAAAAATCTGGATAAGTTTTTGAGAGAAGGGCTGTCCGGACGATCAGCATAGCTGGCGAGTACAGGCTGAAGAGTGCAGAAATGATACCGGCAGCGGCAGCAATGATGCCGATCTGAGTATTGGAAAAGCCTCCATCCAGCAGAAAAAGCCGGAAAAACTCATGATCGCGGCAAAATACATCCAGTACAGTGCCTGGATGCAGGCGTAAAATAGCCGGTGAGGTTTTTGTTTAGAAGATGGCATGATGAGTACTCCTTTTAAATGATTATTTAGTAGTAATTGCAAAAAATTTCATAACTGTTCAGTGTCCAGTTACATATTATTTTATTATAACAAAATACTTGCCAAAAGCAGTCCTTATTTTATCATAAACGTGTTACTGTTCACTCCGTTCGCAGTAACTTGGTCAAAAATGCATTCCAAATCACCTTCGGTGATGGCATTTTGCCCTCGTATGTCTCGGGATTTTGCCATATTCATGGCAAAACACTTCGCGGGATATTACCTGTGAACAGTTACATAAACTCAGTACTGTCGCTGCTGTTCACAGTCACTGGTAAACGATAACAAAAAAAGATGGAGGTTTACGAATGAAGAAAAGATAGATGTATATGAGGATAGGGGAGAAATCCTTAAAGGAGTGAAATCAGGTGTACTGATCACCGGAAAGGATGAGAATAAAAACAAACTCCATGACGATCTCCTGGGGAATGGCTGGTATTGAATGGGGAAAAACCTGTTTTTGTAACTTTTATACGAGAAAGCCGTTTTACCAAGACCCTTATCGATAAAAATGGTGAGTTTACAGTAAACATTCCACTTGATGAAAGTGCAAAGAAAAATCCTTTGCATACTGTGGCTCAAAATCAGGAAGAGATGTGGATAAGGCAAAAGAACTCTGCCTTACTTATGAAGAACCGGAAACAATTTCGGTACCGGGAATCAGAAGAACTTCCACTGACTCTGGAGTGTAAAGGTGATTTATAAACAGACACAGGACATTCATGCGATCACAGAAGAAGATCAGGAAAAATTTATCCACAGAATGCAAGATGGATCCCAGGATATCCATGTGGCGTATTATGGTGAGATCGTAAATGCATATGTAATTGAATAATTGAGGAAAAACAGCTCTCCATATAAAAATGGGGAGCTGTTTGCTCATATCAGGAATTTTGCAGGAAGCTTTACATGGATTGTCAAGGCTGGATTAAATGCGTAGAAATTTTTTGGCATCCAGATTTTCCGAACACTGCGAAGAGCTTCTCCAAAGCGCTGGAAGTGAACGATTTCTCTTGAGCGCAGAAATCTGATAGGATCAGCAATCTCCGGAATATCACGGACTACCCGGAGAATGTTGTCGTAGGTGGAGCAGGCCTTCTGTTCTGCTGCAAGATCTTCGAACAGATCAGTGACAGGATCTCCTTTGCTCTGGAATTCGCAGGCGTTGAATGGAATCGCCCGCAGCCTGTGGCCAGACACCTACACCATGGTCGATATAGTAAGGACCGAGTCCGCTTTTTCAATTTCTTCCATAGAAAGATTTCGTGTAAGCTGGATGGATAATGGTGGATACCATTTCAGGTGAGAAAGCTCTTCAGTGCCGATGTCATTTAAAACAGCGGCGGTCATGCGGTTTGGCATGGTAAAACGTTGAGAAAGATAACGGAGGGATGCACCAATTTCACCGTCGGGACCGCCGTATTGGCTGGCAATGAACTGAGCAATCTTTGCATTAGGGGTCTTGATATTAATCGGATACTGTAATCTTTTTTCATAATTCCACATAGATTATCTGCACTCCTTCCTGCTCCCATGGGAATGGCTGTTCCATCCATCGCCAGCTGTTTGTATCTGTTTTCAAGGGCATCGTCTATGGTAGGGACCATAGTGCCGGGCATATTCCTTCATCAGTTTCTGGCGTTCGGAAGAGTATTCCCGATAAAAGAAAGTGCTTCCTGACAACAGGGATGTGTATCAAGAAAAGAGCAGGATATCATCAACAGCAAAACTGACCTCATTGATCCGTTGAAGGAGTTTTTCTTTTGAAGTACAGGAATTCTGACTCATCATCGTCTGACACCTCGCTTTCCGCAGAAGGGTTTGCATAACTCAGGGGAAAACAGTTCCGACTCTTAAGGCATAATTCAGGTCATAAGTTGTTGAAAATTTCTGACAGGGAACATATGCCATTGCGATCGGCAGATGCTCGATGGGACTGTACATTTCAGAATTGCCGGAAACTGTGGTACAGAATGAAGATGGGGAAGAGGACGGACTGCGCTGTGCACAACGGTAAAAACCGGTCTGATTTCCTGTCATTTCTCTTGCCATTCCACAGGTTGCATTATATGGGCATTGCCAGAGGCTAACAGGATATCTGATAATTTTCCATGAACGAGTCCTTTCAGGGAGTTCTTTATATTTTATGTGTAAAAAAAGAAAAGTGCATAGAGAACGTTCCTTGTTATTTTTGCTTTACTCTGGTAAAATAAAAACGAAAAATTTCTGCGAAGATAAACGGGGAGAATGTTAAATGGAATTTTGGGATATCTACGATGAAAATAAACAGCCGACAAGTACGTACAATGAAAAAAAAATGACTGGTGTTTAAAGGATGGGGAATATCATCTGACAGTGCTTGGTGTTGTTGCCAGACCAGATGATACATTTCTGATCACAAAAGAGTCATGACAAAGGCGTGGGCGCCCGGGCTGGTGGGAAGTTTCCGGCGGGGCAGCGCAGGCAGGAGAAAGCTCCTATGAGGCAGTACTTCGTGAAGTGAAAGAAGAAACTGGTCTGGATGCAAGAGATGCAGAGGGCGGATATCTTTTTACATACAAGAGGGAAAATCGGGAGAAGGAGATAATTATTTTGTAGATGTATATCGTTTTGTCATGGATGTAGACGAAAAAGATCTGTCACTGCAGACAGAGGAGACAGACGGACATATGTTTGCAACTCTGGAACAGATCAGGCATTTGCAGCAGAAGGTAAATTCCTCCATTACGACAGCATCCGCAAAGCCTTTGAAAGGCAGGAGTGACACAAAATGAAATTTACAAGAGAAGAGATAGCAAAGCCCTGAAACTGTATGTGATCACAGACAGAAGCTGGCTGAAAGAAGATGAAACCCTTCTTTCTGTATGTGAAAAAAGTTATTCAGAACGGAGCAACCTTTCTTCAGCTCCGCGAAAAAGAACTGAATGCGGAAGAAACCAGAAAAGAAGCAATAGAACTTCAGAAACTCTGCCGCAGGTACAATATCCCTTTGTAGGGAACGACAGTGTGGAAATCGCATTGGAAATGGATGCGGACGGTGTACATGTCGGTCAGTCTGACATAAAGACAGAGATATACGTGCAATTCTGGGGTGTAGGATAAGATCCTCGGAATGACAGCCAAAACGGTGGAGCAGGCAGTGGCTGCCGAAAAAGCCGGAGCAGATTACATCGGAACAGGGGCGGTTTTGGAAGTACGACCAAAAAGATGCAAAGAATCTTTCTATAGAAGAGCTTAAGAAAATTGCTGCCTCCGTAAATATTCCGGTTGTTGCGATCGGCAGGATCAACAGTGAAAATGTATCCAGACTTGAGGGGAGCGGTGTCAACGGTGCGGCAGTGATCTCCGGGATTTTTTGCGGCGGAGGACCCGGCAGAAAAACATCAGAAATGAGCAGACTGACGGATATATTTTTGTAAAAATAAGGCAAACATATTGTGTTTTGTAAAAAAATATGATATTGTATAGAAAAATTGAATAAAAGAAGATGACAGGTGCTGAAGAATTTATCAGAAGTTAAAAGGGAAACAGGTGTGAAACCTGTACGATCTCGTCACTGTAAGCAGGGAGTATGATTCTGTATGCGTAAGCATGATCACTGGGAAACTGGGAAGATAGAACCATATGTTGAGCGGCAAGTCAGGAAACCTGCCTGTTGTCTGGTACGGGAATATGGATTCCAGATCACGAGTAATTGGTTGTACTGTTTGTATGCGACAGACCTGTTACCCTTTATAAGGGCTTTTTTCATGTGCAGAAGTTTTTCATATTTTCGTATCGTATAAGTTCGCTGATGAATAATTTTATATAAAGCTACATCAGGACGACCGATTCTGATAAGGAACAGCTGCCGGGAACGTTTGTGCCAAAGGAGGACGAAACAATGAAAACAAAACTGTAAAAGCACTTGCAATACTGTTAGCGATCACAACTGTATCTATGATGGGTACAGCAGGAGTTATGGCATCTGATAACACTGCAGAGGATACTGCAACAGAGGCAGCAGCAGATACAGAAGAAGCTGAAGATACAGAAGAAGCAGCAGACGATACTGCTGAGGCATCAGATGATGACCAGGCAGCAGCAGATGAAGTAGCAGCACTGATCGACAAGATCTACGTTCAGGAAAGAAATGACACAACAGATGAGGACTGCAAGGCAGCCAAAGAAGCATGGGATGCTCTTACTGACGCTCAGAAAGAACTGGTAGAAGGCGAAGAAGCAAGCCCTGAATATTTTGGTGCTGACACAGGTGATGCATCTAAGGATGATCCACGTAACCAGGATGAGATCGGTGAGAACGAGCTTTTAGTTGTAAGCTTTGGTACTTCCTTCAACGACAGCCGTGCACAGGATATCAAAGGGAATCGAAGATGCTCTGGCAGCAGCTTATCCGGACTGGTCTGTAAGAAGAGCATTTACTGCTCAGATTATCATCAACCATGTTCAGGCAAGAGACGATGAAGCAATCGACAATATGGATCAGGCACTTCAGCGTGCAGTTGATAATGGCGTAAAGAACCTGGTTGTACAGCCGACACATCTGATGCATGGAGCAGAGTATGATGAGATGGTAGAAGCAATCGATCAGTATAAAGATAAATTTGAATCTGTAGCAATCGCAGAGCCAATGCTTGGTGAAGTAGGCGATGACGCTACAGTAATCAACGATGACAAGAAAGCAGTTGCAGAGGCACTTGTTGATGCAGCAGTAAAAGAAGCAGGATTTGACAGCATGGATGCAGCAGCAGAAGACGGAACAGCATTCGTATTCATGGGTCATGGTACATCTCATACCGCTAACGTAACCTACGACCAGATGCAGACACAGATGGAAGACCTTGGATACAAGAACGTATTCATCGGAACCGTTGAGGGTAAGCCGGAAGATACAGCATGTGAGGCAGTTATCGATAAGGTTAAAGAGGCTGGTTTAAGAAAGTTGTTCTTCGTCCGCTGATGGTTGTTGCAGGAGATCATGCAAACAACGATATGGCTGGTGACGACGAAGATTCCTGGAAGAGCCAGTTTGAGGCATCCGGAGCATTTGACAGCATTGACTGCCAGATCGAAGGACTGGGAAGAATCCCGGCAGTAGAGGATCTCTATGTAGCTCATACAAAGTAGCTATGGATGCTGATGCTACAGATGACGCAGAAGCTACAGACGATGCAGAAGCTACAGACGATGCAGCTGCAGCTGATGCTTCCGCAGAGACAACAGATGATGCAGCAACAGAAGAAGCAGCAGAATAATAAAATATTCCGCGAGGTGTTTTGCCATGAATATGGCAAAATTCCGAGACGCAATAGTTTAAATGGCTGCCCGGAAAGTTTATGACTTTTCCGGGCAGTTTTTGGGATAATTAAGATTTTACCTAAACGAAGTGAAAGAGAACAGGAGGAAATGACAATGAAACGATCATTAGCTTTAATGGCATGTGTATTAAGCAGTGCCATGGTACTTACAGCAGTTAGTCCGGTTATGGCAGCCGATAAAGAAAAGACCGAGACAGCCGACACAAAAGGATGCCGCCACAGAAGAAACCAAGAAGGATTCTGATACAGAAAGCACTGCTCTGGAAGATGGCACCTACAGTGCTGAGTTTGACACAGACAGCGGAATGTTTCATGTAAATGAGGCAAAATGACGGCAAGGGAACACTTACTGTGAAAGATGGCAAGATGACCATTCATGTAAGCCTTGTTTCAAAGAGCATTGTAAATCTGTTTGTGGGAACAGCAGAAGATGCAAAAAAGATGGCGCAGAACTTCTTGAGCCTACGACTGATACCGTTACCTACAGTGATGGCATGAGTGAAGAAGTTTATGGATTTGATATTCGGTTCCTGCAATCGATGAGGAATTTAATGTTGCTCTGATCGGAAAGAAAATAAATGGTATGACCATAAAGTAAAAGTGACCAATCCACAGAAAGAAGCCGATGGAGAAGCAGCAGGGGTATCTGAGGACAAAAACAGTCGAGGATCTGAAGCTTGAAGACGGAGAGTATACAGTCGATGTTGCCATGGAAGGCGGAAGCGGCAAGGCAAGCGTAGATTCTCCGGCAGCCCTTGAGATCAAAGATGGCAAGATTACAGCAACAATCGTATGGAGCAGTCCGAATTACGATTATATGATCGTAAATGATGAGAAATATGAGCCGGTCAACAAGGATGGAAACTCTACATTTGAGATTCCGGTGGATGCATTTGATTACAAAATGCCTGTAACCGCAGACACCGTGGCAATGAGTACACCTCATGAGATCGAATATACTCTGCAGTTTGATTCCGCAAGCGTTGCAAAGGCAGAAAAATAAATATGAAAAGAAATTCTATAAGATGCTCTGTGTACTGACAGCGGCTGTTTTTGTATGACAGCTCCGGCTGTCGTACAGGCAGCGCAGAACGAAAACAGACAGAAGCAGCACAGGAAGAAGAAATTGAAGACAGGAAATCGCTCAGAACTTGCAGGCATGAAATATGACCACAGCCTGGAACTCCAGTATGCAGATCAGTTTGCAGTAGATTATTACGAGGGTGGCTATGCACTGATCACAATTGCGGGTGGTGAACGTTTCCTTCTGGTTCCGGAGGATAAAGAAGCACCTGAGGGGCTTGATGTCGACATTTCTGTAATACAGAAACCAGTGCAGAATATCTATCTGGTTGCAACTTCGGCGATGGATCTTTTCTGTGCTCTGGACGGGCTGGACAGTATCAGTCTCTCCGGTACAAATGCAGATGGCTGGTATATTGACAAGGCCAAAAAGGCAATGGAAGACGGAGATATCGCATTTGCAGGAAAGTACAGTGCACCGGACTATGAACTGATCCTGTCAAAGAACTGTGATCTTGCAATCGAATCAACCATGATCTATCATCAGCCGGAAGTCCAGGAGAAACTGGAAAAGTTTGGAATCCCGGTCCTGGTAGAACATTCCAGCTATGAGAGCCATCCACTTGGAAGAACGGAATGGATCAAACTCTATGGAGTTCTCCTTGGTAAAGAGGATCAGGCACAGAAGATTTTTCAGGAGCAGGTGGACAAGCTGAAATCCGTAGAGGACAGCGAGAATACAGGAAAACAGTGGCTTTCTTCTATATTAATTCCATGGGTGCGGCGAATGTACGTAAATCCAATGATTATGTATCAAAATGATCGAGCTTGCCGGGGGCGAGTATATTTTCCATGATCCTGCAGAAGACGACAATGCGCTGTCTACCATGAATATGCAGATGGAAGAATTTTATGCGAAAGCAAAAGATGCTGATTACATCATCTACAACAGTACGATTGACGGAGAACTGGATTCCATCGATGAACTTCTTGCAAAAAAGTTCACTTCTGGCTGATTTCAAGGCTGTGAAGGATGGAAATGTATGGTGTACAGGACAGAATCTTTTTCAGGAAACGATGGGACTGGCAACTATGATCGAGGATATCCACACGATGCTGACTTCAGATGATCCAAAACTGGATTCTCTTACTTATATGAAGAAACTGAAATAAGGGGAAAAATATGCGTAAGAAACTACATTTCAGATACTGGCTGTCGTTTATCATACTGATCATACTTCTTGAGTCCTGGTTTTCTGGAATATTAATTCCGGAAGCATTCCGATCTCCTTACAGGATGTATTCCGAATTATTTTTCTGAGAGACGGAACGAAGACTACCTACAATATTATATGGGAGATTCGGCTTCCGAGAATTCTGGCAGCCGTGATCCTTGGAGGCGCTTTGTCCGTATCAGGATTTTTTGCTTCAGACTTTTTTGGAAACCCGATCGGGACCTTTTGTCCTGGGAATCTCTTCCGGTGCCAAACTGATCGTGGCACTGACGATGATCTTTCTTCTCGGGAAATCTATTGTGGCAACCTCGGGCGTGATGATCATTGCTGCTTTCACAGGTTCCATGATTTCCATGGGCTTTGTGCTCCTGATCGCAAAGAAAGTCAATCAGATGTCTATGCTGGTTATCAGCGGAATCATGATAGGATATATCTGTTCAGCAGTGACAGATTTTGTGGTGACTTTGCGGATGATTCCAACATCGTAAATCTTCATAACTGGTCGATGGGAAGTTTTTCGGGAACGACCTGGGAAAATGTTTCTACGATGACAGTTGTAGTCATGACAGCGCTTATCATTACTTTTCTGATGTCGAAACCAATAGGAGCTTATCAGCTGGGAGAAGGCTATGCCCAGAATATGGGCGTGAATATTAAGGCGTTCAGGATCGCACTGATTTTGCTTTCCAGTATTCTCTCTGCCTGTGTGACAGCTTTTGCAGGGTCCGATTTCCTTTGTTGGAATTGCGGTGCCGCATCTGGTAAAAAGCCTGCTCAAAACATCAAAACCGCTTCTTGTGATCCCGGCCTGCTTCCTTGGGAGGTGCTGTATTCTGTCTGTTCTGTGACCTGATCGCAAGAACTGTGTTTGCACCGACGGAACTCAGTATCAGTTCTGTGACGGCAGTGTTTGGCGCACCGATTGTTATTTACATTATGATCCACAGAAAGAAGAGAGCGTGATGGGAGAATATTTTATCCATACAGATCAGATGGTGGTTGGCTATGACGGAAAACCACTGATCAAAGATGTAGAAATTAAAATGAAACGTGGAGATCCTTACACTGATCGGACCAAACGGTGCAGGTAAATCTACGATTCTTAAGAGCATGACAAGACAGCTGAAGCTTGTAGTAGGAACTGTTTATATGAATCAGGAAATGATGAGCAAAATGTCCGGCAAAGAAGTGGCAAAAGAAGCTTGCTGTCGTCATGACTGAACGGATCCAGCCGGAACTTATGACCTGTGAGGACATCGTGGCAACAGGACGTTATCCTTATACGGGAACTCTGGGAATCTTATCAGCAGAAGACTGGAAAAAGGTTCACAGGGCGATGGAGATGGTCCATGCAATGGATTTTAAGGACAGAGATTTCACGGCGATCAGCGATGGTCAGAGACAGAGAATACTTCTACCAGGGCAATCTGTCAGGAACCGGAAGTGATCGTTTTGGACGAGCCGACTTCTTTTCTGGATATCCGTCATAAACTGGAATTGCTTTCTATTTTGAAACGGATGGTGCTGGAAAACCAGACAGCGGTTCTGATGTCTCTTCATGAATTGGATCTTGCACAGAAGATTTCGGATAAGGTGATCTGCGTTCATGGTGACAGGATTGAGAAATACAGTGCCGGAAGAAATTTTACCTCTGAATATATCCATCATCTTTATGGGATCACAACAGGAAGCTATAATGCGGCTTTTTGGCTGTCTGGAGATGGGAGCACCGAAGGAAAACCGGAGGTTTTTGTGATCGGCGGCAATGGAAGTGGAATCCCAACCTACAGAAGACTGCAAAGAGCAGGAATCCCGTTTGTAGCAGGTGTCCTCCATGAAAATGATGTGGACTACCAGGTGGCAAAGGATCTGGCAGCGGAAGTGATTGTAGAGCAGCCGTTTGAAGAAATTTCAGAAGAGGCGTATCAGAAAGCATATGCATCCATGAAAAAATGCAGAGAAGTGATCTGCTGTATGGATGCATTTGGAACATTCAACAAAAAAAATCAGCTTCTGAGAGAAGAAGCTGAACGGATGAAAAATTAAAAAATCAACTAAGAGAAGCAGAGCTGAGATGAAAATCACAGTTCTGCTTCTTTATGTGTATAACTGTCAAGAATTCCGTCGATCGATTGATGAAGATATGGCAGGTATTCGTCAAGTGAAACGGGCTGCTGGTAAAGGATGCAGCTGTAACAGGTGGAACTTGCAAGTTCGATGACCGAAAACAGCAACATATCAGGATGATCATAGGTGCATTCATCTTTTTCGAGCAGTTCCAGATAGGCTTCATAAAATATGAGATCTTCATTTGGAATCTGATCTTCCAGTGCGGTCTGAAAAACACCCCAGGAAAGGTTGCAGGAAATGAAGACCAGCAGAGAAGAATCTTTCTGCAGGGCATCCAGAATAAAATCAATCATAAAATGAAGCTGTTTTCTGAAACCTGTGATTTCCTGTTCGATGATCGCACGGTAGGCCTGATAAAAAGTTCTGAAGTCTTATGAGAGACAAGCTTGTTGCGAATATCATATTTATCTTTGAAATAGAGGTAAAAAGTACCCTTGGCAACGCCTGCTTTATTTACAATATCAGAGATCGTCGTCTGGTTGGTCCCTTTTGTGGTAAAAAGCTCAAAGGCTGTATTGAACAGAGCATCTTTCTTTTTTTTGCTTTTTCATTTCCAGTTTTCCCATACGAATCTCCTTTCCGGACTGTTGATTTTTTTGGTTCCGTGATTTATTATAGTCAAAAATGACCGGAAGTCAATATTAATAAAAAGAAGCTTAGTTTTTGGACACTTTGGGCGAATCGTATATTGACTAAGAGTCAGTTTTGGTATATAACTCTTAATGGAAAAAAAATGACTGATAGTCATAAATGACAAAAAAAAGTCGATAAGGAGGACATGATGATTAAGTTTGGAAAATGGATAGCAAAGCATAAAGTGCTGATCGTGATCATCAGTATGCTTCTGCTGATTCCGTCATTCCTGGGAATGGCAGCAACGAGAGTTAATTACGACATCCTCAGTTATCTGCCGGATTCACTGGAGACAGTTGAAGGTCAGGATATCATGGTGGATGAATTCGGGAATGGGTGCATTCTCTATGGTAGTCGTAGAAGATATGGAACTGAAAGACGTAGCGAAATTAAAAGAGAAAGTTTCAGGATGTAGAGCATGTAAAGGATGTTCTGTGGTATGACAGTGTGGCTGACTTAAGCATCCCGGTAAGCATGATCCCTGATAAATTCAAAGATGGCTTCTTCAATGGTGATGCAACCATGATGATCGCGCTTTTTGATGATACAACATCTTCTGATGCGGCGATGGAAGCAGTTACCGATATGCGTAAGATTGCAAAAATGAACAGTGCTTTATAAGTGGGATGTCCGGTGTCGTAACAGACATTAAGAACATAGCACTTCAGGAAATGCCAATCTATGTTGTGATCGCAGCCTGCCTGTCTCTGCTGGTTCTGCTTCTGGCTATGGATTCGCTGGTAATTCCGGTGCTGTTCCTGCTTAGTGTAGGTCTTGCAGTTGTTTATAATCTGGGAAGCAACATTTTCCTTGGTGAGGTTTGTTATATAACAAAATCTCTGACAGCAGTACTTCAGCTAGGTGTAACAATGGACTATTCCATTTTCCTTCTGAACTCCTTTGAAGCATATAAGAAAAAATATGATGCCAAAAGACCGGGCAATGGCACATGCGATTGCAGATACATTTAAATCTGTAGCTGGAAGCTCGGTTACTACGATTGCCGGATTCCTTGCTCTGTGTGTTATGACGTTTGCACTTGGACGTGATATGGGTATTGTTATGGCAAAAAGGAGTTGTAATCGGTGTTATCTGCTGTGTAACTGTTCTTCCGGCAATGATCCTTGTATTTGACGGAGTGATCGAGAAGACAAAACACAAACCTCTGATCAGGAGTATGGATAAGCCTTCCGGATTTATCACAAAGCATTATAAAGTATGGCTTCTTATATTCCTGATTCTTTTGTATCCGGCTGTTTACGGAAATAACCATACACAGATTTATTACAATATTGACAAGTCTCTTCCGGCTACACTGGACAGTAACGTATCCAATGAAAAACTGAAGGAAGACTTTGATATGAGTACTGTCCATATGAGTACTGCTGAAAACGGGCTGGACAGCAAAGAAAAAAACACAGATGCTGGATCAGATCGATAAGGTTGACGGAGTGAAATGGTCACTGGGAATGAATTCTCTGATCGGACCGACATTCCCGGAATCCATGATTCCTTCCAATATCAAAAGAAAATGCTTCAGTCGGATAACTACGAAGTACAGTTTATCTGTTCCGAAGTATTCTCAGCAACAGATGAAGTGTAATGCACAGCTGGATGAAATTCAGAAGATTGTTAAAAAAATTCAGTCCGAATCTATGGTAATCGGAGAAGCACCTCTGATGAAAGACCTTCAGGATACAACGGATGTTGACCTTCAGAGAGTAAATATCCTTTCTATGGCAGCAATCTTTTGATCATTCTGTTTGTATTCAAATCGATTTCTCTGCCGTTCATTTTGCTGGCAGTTATTGAATTTGCGATTTTTGTAAATATGGCAATCCCTTATTATCAGGGTAACCCTTCCGTTCGTTGCAAGTATTGTAATCGGAGCTATCCAGCTGGGAGCAACCGTTGACTATGCGATCCTGATGACCAGCAATTATCAGAAACAGCGTCATCTTGGAAAGACAAAGAAGGAAGCTATCTCCATAGCGCATAAATTCTCCATGAAGTCCATTATTGTAAGTGGATGCAGTTTCTTTGCTGCAACCTTTGGAGTAGCTCTTTATTCTAAGGTAGATATGATCGGTGCGATCTGTACCCTGCTTGCAAGAGGAGCCGTGATCAGTACGATTGTTGTATTGCTCGTACTTCCGGCAATGTTTATGGTATTTGACCCGATCATAGTTCATACATCAAAGGGATTTTTGCCGGATAAAAAATGAAACCTAAATGAAAATGAATGAAGCCTATGGGCTGGAAAAGGAGTCAAGGATATGAACAGAAACAGAAAGAAAGTAGTAGCCGCTACTCTGGCAACAGGAATGGCAGTTGTTATGGGGAACAGTGCCGGTACTGGCTGCGGACAGCAGTGTTTCAAAACAGGAAACTGTATATGTAAACGCTTCAGCAAGTGGTACTCCGCAGGAAATCACTGTATCTGAATGGCTGAAAAATTCAGCCTCATCAGGAAATCTGAGTGATGTTTCAGATCTTAAAGATATCAAGAATGTCAAAGGTGATGAAACCTTTGAACAGGATGGCGATGAGCTGACCTGGAATACAGAAGATAAGGATATTTATTATCAGGGAACAACAACAAAGGAACTTCCTGCATCTGTAGAACTTACCTATTATCTGGACGGAGTCCAGGTAAGTCCGATGATCTGGCCGGTAAGAGCGGACACCTTAAGATCGAAGTAAAATATACCAACAATGCCAAAAGGACGAAGTAAAAAGTCGGCAAGAAAAAACAGATATGTATTCTCCATTTGTAATGGTTACAGCAATGATTCTTCCGGTTGACAATTTTACAAATGTGACAATCGACAATGGAAAGGTGCTCTCTGACCGGACAGAGAAACATTGCAGTCGGTGTTGGGCCTTCCTGGCCTTTCTGACAGTCTGGACCTTAAGAGTGTTGACAAAGATCTTGATATTGATATTCCGGAAGGATTTACTATGGAAGCAGATATTTACTGATTTCAGCATGAGTTCTACATTTACCTTTGGAATAACAGATATTCTGGATTCCCTGGATACAGGTGACATTGACGGACTGGATGATCTTAAGATTCCATCAAAAGAACTTATAGATTCAACAAAAAGCTGGTAGATGGAGCTAAGGAACTTTCCGATGGAACTACGACACTGGATACGAAATACAAAGAACTGGATGATGGTATTGCCACACTGAAAAGCGGTGTCAGCACTCTGAACAGTGGTGCGGCAAGTCTCAAAGCGGTGTTTCATCCCTATACTTCAGGGGCAGATACTCTTGCCTCCGGTGTGGCACAGCATGCATCAGGAGTAAGTCAGCTGACCAGTTCCTTGACAGAATATAACACGGGGAGTAAATACACTGGCATCCGGAGCCAAAGCCTATATCAGTGGTACGAACACTCCTGGGACAGATGGCGGAAGAAATATGTTGAAGGCTCAACAAAGCTTGAAATGGAATCAGCCAGTATATTGATGGAATAGGAACACTGGTTGAGGGCGTAGGAGAAGGAAGCCAAAGGCGTTAAGACTGCAACAACAAGGAATCAGTGCTTTTAACAGAAAATCACAATGGCAAAACTTTCTGATACCGTGCAAGCAAAGATCAATACTTATGCAGATTCTGTAACTGCCTAAAACAGGGAGCCGCACAGTTTGCCCGGCAGTGTGCAGTCTTATACTGCAGGAGCCCGCACAGGCACAGGGTGCAGATCGGCACAGCTGTCAACACTTCTTGGAAAGTATGACAGAGGCAGTGAGGATGATAACAGAAGGAACAGGTTGCAAAATGGTCTTGCACAGGCAGTCCGCAGCAGCGGATTCTCTTAGGAGACAATTCAGGCAAGGTCAAATGTGCAGCTGCCGGTGCAGTGTGAGTGAGGCTGCCGGTGCCGGTGCTCAGCTTCAGGGAGATGCAGGAACGATTGCAAGTGGACTTGAAGTGCAAGTTCAGCAATTGATATCTTAAGCAGCATTGATACTTCTTCTATGGATGAAGAAACAGCAGCCGCTGTAAACGGTGCAGTGCAGGGTGCGATCGGGCAATTTCCGGTGGTGTGGGCACAGCACAGAGTGGTGTTGACAGTTTGCAGGCTCATGCAGATCAGGTATCCGGTCTTTCTGATGCAGGTCGGACAGGTTCAGGCGCCCGCAGATGCAATCAGTGCACAGAGTAATGCAGCAGGTTCTGTGTCTCAGCTTCAGGATGGACTGAATCAGATTTCAGCAGGGCTTGATGAACTGGAAAATGGAGATACAAAGAATTCTGAGGCAGGATTCCCTTAATCAGGCAAAACAGCTGGCAGATGGTCTGAATGCCGCACTTACACAGCTTACAGATAATAATGAGGCATTAGATACAGCAACAGAAAATCTGATCACAGGAACGGAACCGGAGAAGGTGAGTCCCTGACAAAGGGCATCTGCCCAGGTAAGAAGGAACAACAGAACTTCAGACAGAGTAAGTACTCTGTTAGACAGTAAACAGCTGACAGCACTTCAGCAGGGTGCAGAAGAACTTTAAAAAGGTGCAGATCAGCTTCAGGCAGGTTATGAGAGGTTGCCAAAGACATCAGCTTCTGAACTGAAAGCAGGTGCAGTGAAACTTCAGTCTTCCAATAAGCAGCTTACAGATGGTGTGGATAAACTTCAGAAATCAGGAAAAACTCTTACAAGCGGAGCAAATCAGCTCACAAGTGCAAAGTAAAAGCAGGTTCAGAGTGGAGCAAAAGATTGACAGTGCAACCAGTACTCTTACAGGTGGAGCAAGCCGTCTCTCTGCAAACAGCGGTACACTGAACAGCGGAGCAAGCCAGCTTGCCAGTGGTAGCACAGCAACTTGTGAGCGGAACCGGGTACTCTGTCAAGTGGAAGCACACAGGTCAAGGATGGAATCAGCAAACTTGCCAAAAGGTGCCAAAGAACTGTCAGATGGAACAAAGGAATTCAATGACAAGGGAATCAAGAAACTTGATGAAGCTGTAAATGATGATCTTCAGGATGTTCTGGATCGTCTGGATGCGCTTCGTTCTGATGAAAAATGCATATACAAGCTTTACCGGAAAATCTGACAATATGGATGGAAATGTGAAGTTTGTCATTGAAACAGAAGCAATTGACAACAAGTGATGACAGAAAAAATTTAGGGGAACGGTTTTTACCGTTCCCTGTTTTTTGCGGAGCCAGAGGGAGTCTGCTATACTGTATAGCAGGATGTCAAAACATGCTTGAAAGTATCAGGTGATAATATGGAAAAAGCGAAACAACAAGAAAGCGATGCAGGTTTTCGAAATATAACAAAAATAACTCGAGGAACTCATTCCCACAAAAAAATCAACCTCAGGGAAACAGCTTAGGGCTCGGCTTATTGAGAAGCCGGACTATTATGATTACAGTCTTGTGGCTGCTATCATTTTGCTGACCTGTTTTGGTCTGATCATGCTGTACAGTACAAGTGCGTATACATCGACACTGAGATTTGGCGATGATATGTACTTTTTTAAAGCAGGCGGCGATCAGTTTTATGCATTGCAGGGGCACTGTTTATATCATTGTTTGATTATCATATTTTGGCAAGATTTACAGGTGCTCTCTATGCCATGGGCAGCAAGTATGATACTGGTAAGAACTCCTCTCGGAACGGTTTCCAACGGAGCCAGAAGATGGCTGAAGATCGGACCGATTCAGTTTCAGCCGGCGGGAGATCGCCAAGATTGCTGTGATCGTCTGTCTTTCTTATATGATCGTTCATATGGGGAAGAAGATGAATTCACTCAAAGCCTGTATGACACTTGGTGGGATGGGTACCTTTCTTGCAATGCTGGCATATGTCTGTACAGATAACTTAAGTACTGCAATCATCATTTTCTGCATCACAGCAAGGGATGATCTTTGTGGCACATCAAAGACCAGAATTTTCCTTATCATTGCTGGTGCAGCAATTCTCTTTTGTGGCAATTATCGTGCTTATTATCGGTCAGACAGTGCAGAAGACAGATGATTTCCGTCTGAATCGAATTGTTGCATGGCTTCATCCTGAGAATGCTACAGGAGATGCCGCATATCAGACAATTCAGGCACTTTATGCGATCGGCTCAGGAGGATTTCTGGGAAGGACTTGGAAACAGTATCCAGAAGCTCGGAAGCGTACCGGAAGCACAGAATGATATGATTTTTCTATTATATGTGAAGAACTGGGAATTGTAGGCGGGGTGATTCTTCTGCTTCTGTTTGGATATCTTCTTTACAGGCTGTGTTTTATCGCACAGAATGCACCGGATCTTTTGGATCGCTGATCGTCAGCGGATTTTTATACATATTGCACTGCAGGTGATCCTGAACATCGCAGTCGTAGTAAATCTGATGCCAAATACCGGTGTCACGCTGCCGTTTATCAGCTATGGAGGTACCTCGATCATGTTCCTCATGGCAGAGATGGGAATGGCTTTAAGTGTGTCGCGCAGATTAAGTTTAAAGCCCCCTGAAAGGGGTCTCTAAAATAATGGAAAATCTATTGACAAATGGTTTTCAGAATATATACTTGCACATCAAAAGCAGAGAAAATGTATACTTGATAAAGGAGAAAAGCAATGTTAGATGAAATGAAAAAAATGCTCGCAGAACAGTTAAACTGCGACGAAAACGAGATCACAGCAGATACTTCTTTTAAGGATGACCTCGGAGCAGATTCTCTTGACCTGTTTGAACTGGTTATGGCACTGGAGGATGAATACAATATTGAGATACCTGCTGAGGAACTGACAGACCTGGAAACAGTGGGAGACGTAATCGAGTATCTTAAAGGCAGAGGCATTGAGGCATAATAAAACACTCCCTGAGGCATATTGTCTCAGGGTTTTTGACCCACGAAAGGCAGGAAATAAGAAATGACAAAGATCAGAACCAGATTTACCAGAGCCCGACAGGCAGGATGCATGTAGGGAAATCTGCGTACAGCACTGTACGCATACCTGATTCCAAAACACGAAGATGGAGATTTTATCCTTCGAATCGAGGATACAGACCAGGAGCGCTATGTAGATGGAGCAGTGGATATCATCTATCGTACCATGGTACAGGATTGCTTCACGATGAAGCGGATAAGGATGGCGGTGTAGGTCCTTACGTGCAGAGTGAGAGACAGGCATCCGGACTTTATCTCAAATATGATCGAGCAGGGAGATGCGCTTCTGTGGACAGGAAGAACTGAAGTTTGATTATCATCATATGAGCAAATCACCTGCTGTATTTGACTTCACAAAGCTTAAATGGATGAACGGAGAGTATATAAAAAGCTTGATTTTGACAAATTTGAGATGGCACTGCCATACATTAAGTTTTCTGAGGTTGTCACAAAGGATTATGACCTTAAGAAGATAGCAAAAATGGTTAAGACGCGTATCGAGATATTCCCGGACATCAAGGAGAAGATTGACTTCTTTGAGGAGCTTCCGGAGTACGATATTGCAATGTATACACACAAGAAGATGAAGACAAACCCAGAGACATCACTTGAGGTATTAAACGATGTGGTTCCTATTCTTGAAAGCTGTGATGATTTCTCAAATGATGCACTTTTGAGACTCTTAAGGCATATGCTACAGAAAAGGGCTATAAGATAGGCTATGTTATGTGGCCAATCCGTACCGCTGTTTCAGGCAAGCAGATGACACCGGGCGGAGCTACAGAGCTTATGGAGGTGTTTGGCAAAGAGGAGTCTATAGCCAGAATAAAGAATGGTATAGAAAAGCTTTCTAATAACTAATCTATTAACAAAGGGTATTTTATGAATTTTAACAAAGCCCAGCTTGGCGCCATCGAACACAAGGATGGCGCTATGCTTGTTTTAGCGGGACCGGGTTCCGGTAAGACCGCAGTTATCACACACAGGACTAAAAACTTAATAACAAAGCATCATGTGAAGCCTTCTGAAATTTTAGTTATCACCTTTACCAAGGCTGCTGCAAATGAGATGAAGGAGCGTTTTAATTCACTGATGAAAGACGAGAGGGTGAACGTATCTTTTGGTACTTTTCATGCTGTCTTTTTACGATACTCAAATATGCATATCGCTTTACAAGTGCCAATATTGCTGGTGAGTCTGTGAGATACGGCTTTATC